>Ga0307516_10001427_pt1 | contig 33013 bp, 42 predicted proteins | sample 19_EM_MG_FD_203310 | JGI IMG/M metagenome (GOLD analysis project Ga0307516, IMG submission 203310) | Populus trichocarpa ectomycorrhiza microbial communities from riparian zone in the Pacific Northwest, United States - 19_EM | ecosystem: Host-associated > Plants > Roots > Unclassified | place...
GGTGGTTGCGGTTGCGGAAGGAGCAGGCATGGAACGAGATTTTTTGACAGTATTGTCGTCGTGTAATGCAGTGGGAGATGTCGAAGGTAGGGTGCCATACCAGCCTACAGTTGGGTGGATTGCCAAGGTGCGGTGCAGTTTGTGAAGGATGGAAGGGGGAGGAAGAATCGAGGCAGGTGTATTATGGGTGGATGCCAATGTCCTTGGCCGAAGAGAAGCGAGAATCGTAAGAGATTCGAGGATCCCTTGAGCTAAATGAACCGGGTGAGGAGGTCGACACGTAGCATGGAAACAAAGGACCAACCTGTATCCCATTCCTCTGAGCCCTCAGTCGCATTGCTATTGCCACCCTCGCGAGATAATCTCGTGATTTGAAGCTCTTCTAGTCTCACCAAGGCCCGTCGATTCCGGTCCAACAGCTCATGGACAGCACTTTCAAGTTCGAAAGAGTCAAGCGCCGCTCTTATGGAGGCGATGTCACCGGGTTGGAATAGCTCCTGCAAGGCGTCGTCGAGATCCACATGTTCAGAGGGCGGATCCTCATGGTGAATCTCCTCGATCGATCCCCGGCCCTCCCTCGCCTCACGCAAGGCTGCTAAACCGTCCATGCGTTTGTGGTGCAACGCAAAAATGGAATAGGAAAGCTCCCTCTGGCCCACAACTTCGGCATTGTGGTCAAAGGACGGGGCGAAGCTGGCCCAAACGCCATAGTCGAGAAAGGCACCCGCCGTGACAGAACGTTGAGTGGGAAGAGGCTTTACCGGTACAAGAGACTTTGTGGAAGGGTAAGAGCCAAGGGTGGGTGGTGACTTTGTATCCGAGGGTGGCGGAGTGGGGAGGATGGCGACCAGTTCCGCATGAGCAGTAGGGAGCTGTGTGAGGGCCGTTGACAAGTCTGTATTGGAGTTGAGGGATGTCCAGTAGTCGCCCGACGGGAGATGCTGGACGAGAGCGTATCGGAGGGTGCGGAAAGCGGCTGTGGGAGAAGGTGGGTCGGTGGGGAGGACATCAGAAAGAGAAAGGGGGACGGGGGCGGTGCGCGCAGCAGCCTGTTGGAGGAGGGAGACTGCGAGGTTGCAGAAGCGGAGCTGCTGGGTGGTGGTCGGGGTGGACTTGGCGCGGGGAAGGACGGAGATGGGGAAGAGGTGCTGGATGGCGGCGCGGAGGACGGGGACGGGGTGGGGACGGCCGAGGAGGGCGCGCAGCGAGGACGTGTGCCCGTCGTTGCCGGATACGGGGAAGACGCGATCAAGGAGGCCGAGGGTGTCGGTCATCTCGAGGATGTCCAGCATCGCAGGCTCGTGGATAATGATGGCACTCTCGCTCGTTTGGGACTCGTGTCGCTTTGGCGGAGGGCGTGCATCGTCGTCCTCGGTCTTGACCCGCTTGCGCTTCTTGGCGACGACGAGCTGCTGCGACGCCTGTGTGGTCGTCGTTGCCGCCGTCGTCGTCGAGCGTGTCGTTCTGGCCATGTATAGTACGCGTCGTGGTTTTAGCGAGACTGATTCAAACTCCGCTCGTTTCACTCATGTCGCTGCTGAGAGGACAGCTGAGGTCGTTCCCCGCCAACGGCCACGCCGCGTTCGTCCCCCAGATCCGCAAGCTCGTCTTCGAGTACTGCGACCGCTGGCCCTCGTCCACCAACACCCGCACCTTTCTGCTCACCCAGCTTCAGTCCCTTGCCCGGGAAAACCCTCACGTAGAGATTGTCGTCAAGCAGCGCAATCACAAAGAGCCCATCCTTCGCGGCTTCTACGGTACCTCAGTCCCCTTTCTTTCACATTTCCCAAGACTCACTCTTCCCCAGTGAACAACAGAGACAAAGTCATACCTCTCAACCGTCTCGAGGTCACTGGCATCCAGAAAAAGATTTCCCTCCTCCTCGATTCCTCCGGCGCCAAAATCAAACCTCTGAAACGCCGCAACGTCGAGAGCACCACAGAATCCCCCAGAGGCATCTGGAGCGGCCTGCACGCCGACCGACCCATACTGTAGCTACATCACATGATCCTCTTACGGCAATATATACCTAATGAATCTGATCCTTGGCCCTCCGTCCACATCAACATGAGTCGGCATCCTTGACCGCGGACTGTGTTATCGCAATGAGGCCCGGAACTTTCTCCCGTCACCCCAAAATCGGCTTCGATCGGCCCTTTTACACGTGTGTGTCGTGAGGTGACAGCATAATGACATGAACCCCGAGGGTAACCCGTCCGTCTTCCCCCCCTTCCCTGACCCTTCCTTTCCTAGAAAAGGCTACAGTCCACCCCGTTCCTGTCTCCATTAATCCCTCCCCAAGCCATCTGCTTCGTGAGTTTCCATCCCCTGCTTGCTCCCAAAAATCTGACGCCCCAGGTTGGGCAGAGCACTCCTTACATCGACAACCCAGCCCTCATGCTGTCCATTGACGAGATTCGATGGCTTCAGGCCAGTGAAGCAATGCTGCAATCCGTATGTTATGATTTCTATTCATTCACTATTTCCTCAGGGAACCAAACATTTCAGTCCGTGGAGGACAAGCCCGACAAGGATAAATCCTGCGCCATCCCAAGCCCCAACCTCTCGTTGGCACAAACGGTCACACGCGCGAAACCGCACTCTCTGTTGGTATGTTTACCTTCCTTCACCCATGAACTCATTGATAACCCCAACCCTTCTCAGATGCCATCCAGCCTAAACCCATCCCATGCCTCGTCCTCGGCTGCAAAGTCCTCAGACGCCACTTCCGTACTTCTTGCTGACACCTCTTCGTTCTTTGAAGAGCCGCCCGCTTCTACAACTCCTAACTCTACACAGTCACGCATCCAGCCCCCTTCCCTTCACAGAAATAGGACCTGGAATAACAATCGACATAATCATATCGGCAGCAGCAAGAAAGACGACCCTTCCTCGCTGTCCATGCCAACCACAGCCCCTGTCCAAAGTCCACCTACCCATTCAACATCTAATCCTAGCCTAGTATCCTCTATACCGCGCTCCCCCGTCGCACACTCACGCCTACCAGTCTCTCGGTCCCTTCCTCCCCAACGCACAGAATGGATATATCGTCAGCCCAAAACACGTTCACCTCCCTCCTTGTCTGTCTCTACGTCGTCTTCCTCTCCGACAACATTAGCACCTAAACATCTATCTCCTCCGTCCCCGTCACGCATCCCTCTCCGTACGCGCACGCGTTCGACGTCAGGCTCCCGCATCAAGCCGCGCCCGCGCCCTCAGACGGGGTTCCATCCCCATGTGACTAATATCCCGGCCAGTCCAGCCAAGAAACATGTTCACACCACACTCCCCGCTCGTCCATCGCTCTCTCCTAAAACCACTCCACCGCAGGCAAACAATAAAGCTTTCTGGTCATCTCTCCTTTCTCGCAAAAGTGTTGCCGTGAAGCGCTCGGTCTCCGGTCCCATCACGCCTGGTTCGTCTTCCTTTGAATTTCTTGATGTGGCAAAAGAGAAATCTGGAACGGCATCGTCGTCTTTGTCGTCGTTGCTATCGCTCGAGCCTTCGAGTCTGAAAAAACATGACAAGGAGGCAGAGAAGGGAAAGGAGGCAAAGAAGGCAGCCAGACCGAGCCTCCTTCTCCCTCCTCAGACCTCGTTGTCAGGTTTATTGTCCTTATCTACAAGTTCACCTCAAGCACCAGAGGTCATCAACGTGACCGGCAACGGCGCAGGCCTTGCTCGCCCAGCAGCACTTGCTCCCTCCCACTCAATAACTTCCTCGGGCTCGCCTCCGCGCACTCGCTCATCGTCTGCATCCTCCAACTCCTCCTCCTCAACATCCCACTCCGTCTCTACAGCTGCCACCTCTACCTCTGCAGTCTCATCCCCGTCATCTACTACTCCTGTCCCAGGATCCCCCAAGCTCTCGCACAATCCCGTCGTGCAGGTCTCCATGTCGCCGTCCAAATCAATTCTCTCTCGCACCTCGTCAACTTCGTCGTCACGGCCCCCACATAGAGCGGCCCCCTTTACTACGTTGTTCGATGGAACGCCTTCCTCGTCCAAATCGGTCACATTCGTCGATGTGCCGACAGTGCACTATGCGACATCCTACGCATATTCAGACGGGGAGTGTGAGAGTGATGTGGGGGGAACTGCCACCGGTGGCGCGCACAGCATTTCTGGGGAAATGCGACCGGACACGTCTGTCGAGCAGGGGGCTAGAAAGGCGGGAAATGGTGCCCACGGTGGGAAGCAGGGACAGGTGACAGGCGCGCGGTGGAGTGGAAATGACATGAAACGCTCCGGGGGTAGTCATCCCTATTGGCATGATCAGGGCGTGGATGTTGAAGCTATGGATCTGACCATCAAGGAAGAAGACGAAGACATTGAGGCGATGCACAGTGAGCCAGTTAATCCATATCTGCATGATTCTCCGACGCATGGAGCGCAACAACGACGACAGCGCTCAAACCCAACCTCTGTGAAGAAGACCGATACCGACGGAGGAGCTGTGGGGTTGAAACGGCTCATGAGTCTTACTCGCAAACCTGCTGATTCTCCACGGAAGGCGGAGATGAGGGTAACAGGGGAAGTAAGGCTCAACATCTCGGGTCCTTTTGTGCTCGGTACCCTCCCCCCCGCCTCCTCCTCACTACCGTCAGCCCATCCATCTCCCTCCTTCCCACCACCGCTTACATCTCCATACTCTCGCTCGACACCTCACACAGGTCGCTCCTCATCGTCCTCGATTACCTCTCTCAGATCACACCTCTCCTACTCCAGTCCTATCAAACACAACACTCCCAGTCGCTCTGAGAGCGCACGAGCCCCACATCACAAATCATATTCTTACTCTGGGAGAACGCCTATTCCGTTCGCGCCTAGTGCGGGGACGACATCATCTTATGATAACACACGAAGCCACGGCTTCTACCCGACGTCTTTGCGGGCCGCGCCGTCGTTGGAAAGCTTCAAAAGTACCGCTGGTCGGAGCGTGCGCAGCGTCGGAAGCGCCAAAAGCACCGGACGGACCCAGGGGTTCCGTGCGTGGCTCGCAAGAGTTGCAGAAGGCGTCGGAATAGGTGGGGGAATGGAAGACGACGAATACTGATTGGAGAGGAGGTTTCTGCCTCCATCAACGACCTGGAGGGAAACGTTATGCTTCAAGACGTATCACCTGGAAAAGGACATGGGCACTTTGGAATTATTTCTTGGCTTTTCTTGATTACGCATACGCACGACGGATGGAAAACCGGACGGATTAGATTCACACCAAAGGGTATCGAGAACCGGGCGTTCTCGAAGAGTTCTCTCCTCCACGTTACGGCGTATGATATCATTCATAACATATGCCTGCCACTCTTGGTGGCATTTACATATTCGACACTCGTGAGTGCCCCGCCCAAGCCTTCGCTTGGGCTCATTTAGACGCTTTCGCTACTCTACTTACCTTATCCACCTTCGTACACACATTGTACTGGATACATATGCAACTTTCTTGGACCCTGCACAATGCTTCAACTGCAGCTGTCAATGGTGACACAGTCAGTGCATGCAGGTGGAAAACATTATATAGGCCCAGGCTCGGAGACAGTCTTGCAAAGAAGATTTACCATGCAGGTGAGGAATTCACGAGGTGTGACTTTGCCACCATGAGGAGGGCCAAGTACGTGCAGTCGGCCTTGATATCTGTTCTATGTTCCTGGTACATACATGAGGTACGGGCCTACCGCGGGCTTTACTATAGGTAAATAGAATATGTACTTGAATAAACTAGGGTGGACTCATACGAACTATATGAAAAACGAGGCCCTAGAAACCCCACCCTGATCAAAACGAGTTCCATTAAATAATTATAGTCTCCACACCTGCGAAAGAACGTAAAATCTCACGTTCCTACCTGCCAGCAAAGTTCGCATGTCTGGGAATCCACGCAGCAGGTGGAGCCGCGGGTGTTAACCGGGAGTAGACCATTTCCTTTAGTGGCATAGGGAGGGGATCAACTTGAAAGGAATGAATCGTAAGACTTTGAACGGCCGGACGCGACACCGTCTTGCTTGCGGATTCGGCAGGCCATGCAGGGTCGGGCACGCTTCCCAGTATCGGTCCATTGAGGCGGACACGTGGGATGTCCTCTGGGTGAAGGTTGTTCTCACCATCTGGTGGCATTGTGGTGGGAGAAGACCGAGCCGCAATATTTCCGGAAAGGACAGAGGCCGCGACTCGAGACCGCGACTGCGCCCGGAGACGATGTTCCGTCCGAATGCGCTCGATTTCTTCCTCTTCATCGGAAGGGATCTCATTTCCGTCAGGGTCAAGTCGAGCTAATACAGAAGGTTCTTGTAACTGCCGCCATAGAAAAAATTAGATCACATACCCCAACCACGCCTGCGCTGTGGGGCTTCCGGCCTGTTGCTTACGGGCCGACCTTGAGGCTGCCCTCTTGTTGCGGCTCCGTCCGCTCCTAGACTCCAATGGTCGTAAGCCAGATCGTCCCGCGGAATGCCCCTTGGAAGTAACCATGACGGGTGTTCCTCATCGATCCAATCAAGGTTGATAGGGTGGACATGCTCTTCTCCGTCCGCATTGTACCTGCGTCGGATGATGTAGCTCCTCTCCTCGTTATCACCTGCAACTGGCTCGTCGGTGGTATTAGGAGATACTTGGGTAAAGTTCGCCGCTGGGATATAACTCAGGGGTTCATCAAAAATCAAGGGTCGAGGAGCGGCTGGAGAAACCGGAGTGGGCAAATTTTGGACGGACAAATTGGATAGAAGAGAGAGCCTCTCAAGAGATGGGGAGTGAGCTGACGACGTTCCGTATATTCTTCTCCTCCGATGTTCTGAGGCAGAGCTAACCCCGACCCCAGTGGAGAGACTCGGGACATACGATCCTCTTCTCAATCCTGGAAACCTTGGGTTATCGACAGGCGTGCTCGAGGGCACTCCTGGACGCCGGTATAGACCGGCGGAACGAAAGTTCTCGATTTCACGCTCCAGTGATGCAAAAAAGGCGTTGCTGTCATCCAAGCGTGATGAAACTCCGGATGTAGCTGACCCAGCTGCCTCACGAGCGAGGACACGCCTGCCAATTGAAGTCGTTGCCTCGTCAAGCTCTCGCAGCCTCGGAAGTGATGGCTCCGAGTGAGAATCCCTGGGGACGACGATGGGACGATCAGGGACCGAAGAGTTCGCATAGGTCAAGGACGTGGAGGCGGTTGCCCGAGGTGAATTCGGGTCTAGATGATGACCCCTCGCCGCACGCAGGCCAGACTCGATTCTGGTTTCGATGTGCCTCAACTGCTCCTCTATCATATTGACGGATAGTATGTCAGGATGCACATCAAGGTCAATCGCGCGTTCCCTGGAACTTTCAGTCAATGTTATCGCTTCGTGACCAGGACCTATACCGTTGTTTTCCTGCGAATATTGAGTGATGACTGGATTGGGAATGGAGTCCATTATATGAAGAAGATTTCGGCGGACTTGTCGTATCCGACGATAAGCTGAGTCTATCGTAGCTGCGGCATGTTCAAGACTCCTTTGTGTTTGCGAGTAGTCCCGTGAGCCGATTTCAGTTGGAATAGTAGGCGGAGAAGGAATAGCTGCATCGTCATCCGTCATTGTGGAAGGGATTGGTGGGTTATAATTACTGGTGTTCATGACGAGGGACTTTTAACCATTACACCACTGGTAAGTAAAGCTTTTTCAACCATTAATCACTCACGTCGAACGTAGGAAATAATCCTTTCTTGGACGCTTCAGGTTCGACGGACGACGGCGAGGGTACCAACGATGCCCGTTGGCATAAGCGAGTGGCAGTCCGGATCCAACTTTAATTTACCCGAGGTGTGGTGTGGCTGGGCAAAGTCTTATCAGATATATATTAATCTAACTGTTAAGTATTTATTGAGGTGTTCGCAAAAGTCGAAGCAGGTGACTGAATGGAGGGTCTGCACCCACATACAAGAACGATATACTAGGCCAAAATCAGACTCATCGTCAAGAGACACACACTTCTCTACCCATATTTCACATGGTCGTAGAACTGCAGGATCATCTGTACCCAGTTCAAAATAGCATGTTACCTTGGCCAACCTGTACTTATTCGTCAATTATAATAATGGATCATGCATGATCAAACAAATAGAACCCCACCTGCAGATACAAGTCCACAAGCTACGTAGATGAAGGGCAGATGCTCCCGTTTTTTCCCAAGTTGAAAAGGTATTGCGGGTGTGACGATTGACTCGTACGCAAGGAGATCTGGATGCACCCATGCTTCGCGGTAACTGTATGATATCTGTGGGCTAGACCAGAACGTCGATCAACACGGTGTGAACCAGCGTTTTCTCAAGCCATGATGCATCTACAATCCAAGTAATCTCCACGTCCAGTTGCCTCGTCATGGTTGAGCCCGCGGCCCTCATTCGACCACTACCGCCCCCCCGATGACATTTCAAGTTTCCTTTGACAGAAGTAGCGTTAGCTCGAATCGTGGATGATCACGATATCTCACTCGAGGTCGTCTTCATGCGTGATATGGCTTTTCCAAAATAATACCGTTTCTTCGGGTGGATCGTCACATCTCTGGGAAAGATCGATGTGATTATTGGGAAGACACTTGAAGCCCATAGTGACGGGAAATAAGACACACCTGTAGCCAACATACCACTGCTAGCGCCATCGCGGAAGTAGTGCACTTAGACAAAGTCGATACATGAAATATGAACTCATCGCCAGAGAAGCACTGTATTTCAGTGAGGATGCCGGGATCGTTGGGCAATGCTGTCCGGAGGAATGTATCTATAAGCCAGCCGCAGTTACGGGCCATATAGAGTTCCTTATGTACTGGCATATGTGTATCCTCGTCCGATATGTCTTCGTCGTGCCTGCAGTGAGGTGCGATAACGACCGTCAAATCTCGTCACGACTACTGTTGAATCATATCTCACCATGTTCGCAAGCATCTCAAGCTAAGAGTCGCGACAGATGCAGACCATCGCGCTGGATCATAATAGAACACCGTCTTTCGTCCTGGATCCAAAAGAAACTCATCGAGATAGTAGTTAAGCAAGGCCTTCCTTCGTAGGCACAGGTACTTGCTGAAGTCCTCCCATCCGAGTGCCGGCGGAAAATCGGAGGTGTGAAAATCAAGGAATCTAGATACCCTTTCGAAGTGACTCCACTCACTGACCACATACTCCCGCTCTGTGGTATACAAAACCAACAGATGGTCCCGTTTCGCTGGGGAATCTGCGAGTTCAGAGAGGTAATTGAACAATACTGAGTCACAAAGTGTCCTCAGCCTTATGACGAGCGCTTGGGTCGCAAGAGTACATTCTTCGAGCTGTATAGCAAGGAGTGGCTGCACTGAGTATAGTAAGGAAAAAGGCAATGCGAGGCAGTAGTATCTTAACGCCGCCAATAAAACGCCGCCCGAGCAAATAGTCACTTTCGGGACTTATTATTATTGCGATTACTAGGCCGAACACTTGGAGGGTTGCCTCGTCTGAAAGGCCTGTATCCTCAAAGCGTGAGTACCAAAGCCCTTCCTCCAACCTCTCGTGGGCAAATGCAACGAGTCGATCTATTTTTGGGCTGGAAAAAAACCAAAAATTGAGCAACATGGGCAGATTTTCGCTAATGTCGATCGGATACTGGGATGGTTGGCTTCCATGTTCTGCTAAATTGACTCCTAGGGAGAAACCATCACAAAACGCTGCGCTGTTCCATTCAGCAGAATCAATATAATGTACCCCTGCACGAGCCTCATCGAGCAGGAAATCGCTGAAGGATGCATGCACTAGTTCGAGTGGATCCCATGATCCTTCGAATGAGACAAGTGATCGTAGACCTCGTAGGGTTAGCGTCACCCTGCCTGGCGAGAGACGGAGTAAGGCCGCGAGGTGGTCCACATGGAGAGGTCCTAAATGGAATACGACATGTCCCAAGATGCGCTTGAGGAGAGGAATCTGGGATTTCGGGCAGGATAATAGAATTTGCGAATATAGCTTATCGAGCTCGGCGAACGGCGTTGAGTCAGGAGTTATGGATGATATGGAACGGCTTAAAACTTGGTCGAGTCGTTCTGGGGGTGAAAAGTATTCTTCATCGACAAATCTGATAACCGTGGAGGCGTAGATAAAGTAACCTCCCGACTTGGTTACGAGCTGCTGGACAGCGTCGGCGTAGGGCCAAGGTCTAAGGACAGACTCCATGATATCCCTGTGCCTCTTGGAGTCGCATATTCTCGCAAACTCGCTCTGAAGATACGCGGAGACATCGTCATCAGACTTAAAATCGTCGTAAAGGGATAACTTTTCTGTAATAGTGGCCAGGGCTGGTTCCTCGAACGCTTCACAAAGATGGGACTCGGGCCGGCTCACGATCAGGAAACGCAGTGGAATTCGGTGTTTGTGGATGGTTTGAGAAACTTGCGATAAGATGCGACATTGATTGTCGTGTCCCTGGCACTCATCGAGACCATCGATGACAACCAGAAACGGCGACGAGGGAATAGGTGGAGTCTCGGAGGAACCTTGGCACAAGGAAGCAAGTAGGTCAACGGAGCCCAAGCATCGGTGGATGATGGAGGGATCGTTGTTGAGAATCCTATCGAGCGTCGAGCGCCTTTCTGGTGCTGACAGGGCGATGTGAAAGGCGATAGTTGGGAAGAGATATTTCATGGCATTGCGGCCGGCCACAGTACGAGCGAAGAAAAAGGTCGCCGCAAGCTGATGGCGTCTGGCACATGTCTCCGCCACGGTCTGCGCGATAGCCGATTTTCCTGCACCGGCAGGACCGTGAAGCCAAAGAATGCTCGCACCATCCCTACCAGCGTTGGCCCACTCATAGATCTGCTCTAATATCTTCTTGCGGGTTTCAGGATGACATCGAGGGGCTGGATCGCGTTCCTGGGAATCGTGGGCGGCACCCATAGAAACGAGATCAATGAAGCTTGGTGGAAAACCTGAGTGAGGATGGTGGACGGATATGCTTCGGGCATCGACGACATCCCCATGGTGGTGATAATCTCCGGCAATGTCATTGAATGAGCCACCGGCGATATGTACTGACGGGGCACTGGTAAGTTCTGGGGGTATATACCTTGTAATTGGCCGCGTAGATGGAAAAGCGACGTCTAGCCGGTCTTCACTGAACATTTTAGCTATGGAGAGGATCTGTAGTCATCCCCTGGGATGCGCATCCGATAAGCAAAGATGGTGAAGTCTGCAAAAACATAACCTAACCTAACCTACCAGTCCAACAATCAACTAGTTCTGTGAGTTCTCCGAGGAGCACAATAGGAAGCTTCTAGATTGTACCCGCGCGGCCAAGTCTTTAAGTGGTCCCTATGTTGGATTGTGGACCGGATGGTGTAATTACTCGGCTAAGTTATGCCCGAACTACCAGGTCAGTGGTCCAGTGCGCACTCACCCAGATATCATTCAACCTTCAGCCGACAGAGGTGCAACGAGGGACAAACCTCGTTCAGGACGTAGCCGTAGGAAAGAGGATTGAAAGAGTGGAGACGGTTCCAGACGAACTTGTATTTTCCGGCATAACACATGAAGACTTTGTGAGTCCGAATCATCCGAATTGCTAGTATTTAATCTTGAAAACACTCTTTGTCCAGGCTCAGGAAATCACCGGTAGGCGTGTCAAAGGTGCTAAGAGATATGGTACGGGTTGTTTTACGAGTATTCTGTTTTACTCACCGGACTGTCCAGGGAAATATTTTTACGTCGAACTCGACGGGGAAGGACGACTGCCTGTCCTTCATTTTGGAATGACTGGTATGCTCCAGGTAAAGTCGCAAGAGCCAATGTTACGAGACAGCCCCGACCCACTTCGTTGTAGGTGAAAGGCCAGGAGCCCACGTATTATAAGAGTACGCCGAAATCCGGGCGGTCAAATTGGCCACCCCGGTTTGTCAAGGTGCTATCCTCCTGATTTTAGCTCCTCTTCACGAAGTGACCATCCATGAATCAGTTCATCCTACATCTAGTCGCGGAAGGGACAGGAGAAACCATCCAGTTAGCCTATCTGGATGCCAGAAGACTCGGTAGAATCCGTCTCAGGTTGCAACCCTCGAAAGAGCCACCGATTTCTGAACTTGGGTTCGATCCTCTTCTTTCAATGCCAACTGTCGAAGAATTCGCCTCGCTGGTCTCAAAGCGGTCATGCGCTATCAAGGCGTTGCTTCTTGATCAGTCGTTCAGTGCCGGTGTGGGTAACTGGGTTGCAGGTGACGTCAGTCCTGTCTTGCCGCCGGATTCTCCTAACCTTCTTATACTCAGATGAGATCTTGTACAATTCTCGAATACATCCAGAACAGCGGAGTAATCTACTATCACAGGAGCAGTTAACCCTGCTTCATCACCAAACATCTGAAATATGCCGCATTGCTGTTTCCGTCAATGCGGATGATAGCAAGTTCCCAGAGCATTGGCTATTCAAACATCGATGGGCACGTTCTCCATCACACAATTGGACCAGCTAAAAGATTACACCATGGCAGGGAAAAGGCAAGAAGAAGAAACATGAACTAACACTGGTATGACTTGACTTGTGTGGTGTACATGCATATGTGGATGACGGGTGTTGACAGCCATCTGGAGAACTTGCCACAATCAAGTGGGTAACTGTTGGGGGGCGTACCTCGGCCTATGTTGCTGAACTCCAAGAGCTCATGCCAAATTCCGCAAAACGAGAGAACATCGACCGAAGCAGATCTAGATCTTGTAAGCTGCCCATAGTTGTACTTCTAGTTCTAGACCTCATCAGCACCGGAACAGCAGGCCCAGGAGAGCGATCTCACAAGCTTGAGTGAGTTCGAATCGACACCTTCCTTGAGGAAGAAGCGAAAGGTGCAATATTTTCCGCTTGTGAATTTTGGAAAAGGAAATGTGATGTACTACTGCTCTAGGTTTCTGCACAATCTGCCGGTGCAGTCAAAAGAAAGCGAGGGAGGAGGTCTTGAAGTCTGTCATAGATACCCTATGCTGATCACCGAGGGGCGGAGCACTGAGCGCCTTAGCAGTTTATTCTCTAAGACCTAATTATTTTCCTTTCAAATGAAAGTTGTATATGCAGCTACTCCAACACTCATTAGTACCAGCGCTGACCTGATGAGCGAGTCCAACCACTATCACAAATGATCCATCGATAACGACGGGAATCAAGAAGCAGTGAAGACACAAAGGGGGTTTATTCACTGTCGTCATCTTCTTCACTGTATTCCTCGGCTTCGTCGTCAATAAACCCATTCATCGTTGGACCTTCCGAATCGTCATCCTCCTCCTCCTCCTCCTCACTGCCCTCGTACTCATTCCCGTCATCCCCTATCTCATCGTCTTCATCACTTTCCCCCCCTAGTTCAACATCTTCCACACTGCCTTCCTCGTCCCCACTTTCAACTTCAACATCCATCCGTTCTTCAACTTCACTCTCGTCTCCGCTTTCACCCTCCACGTATCGCACTACCTCCGCACTCTGCTTCTTCGAGGATTCCTTGCCCTTGTCGGGTGCTAGAGGCGCCGGTGGAACGGATGACCGTAGTTCTATCTGCGAAAGTACCATGTCCAAGCGACCGCTCAATGACAGGAGGCTTTCCTGGAGCATGAGTCGTGAAGTCAGCGTGGCATGAAGCCCCGATAGCCTTGCGAGCAGATCAGGAATCTATAGAAACCTCTGTGAAACGAACTGCACATGCCTGACAGTAAAGAACGTTACCGTCATGAGATGACCACTATGGACAGCAAGCGTTGTCTTCACCCATGTTATGAGACCAGTTCCTCGCTGCGAACTCGCACCACCACCGCCACCCTTCATATTAGCCGCCCTGGCTCCCCTTCCTAATCGCTCCACGCAGGCAGTAATCAAAGGTATTGCGAGCTGAGGGGGTAATCTTCTTACGGTATTGCGGATGAGAGTGGGGTCAGAATGAGCCAGACACATCTCCAATAGACGCGAATCCGACGAATGCAGTGCCTGGATCAAGGTGCGTGTCAAGGAATTCGCAGGCACTACTGTATGTTCGTTCTTGTTCTTTTTCGAATTCGAGCCTTTGGGTGCAACAGCATCGTCCTCGCTTTCTGAACTTGGTGACCGCGCGTCCACTGCTGCCAGCCGTTGCCCAAGACTGAGCTCCGCGAGGTCCACGTCAAGATCGCCGTCGATGTCGCGTTGAACAAGGTCGTCCATCTCTTGGTCCTGGCCAAGCTCAACTCCAGAGCCAACTGCCAGCGATGGGGCTTCTGCATAGCGTTGCGTAGGCACTGGCTGTGAACATTATGAGAACAACTAGAAAATCGGAAGTTCCTCACTTACCAGGGAGGAATCAGTGGAGGGCGCTTCCTTGACTGCTTCAATTACGACTTCAGGAATAAAGTCGCCTGAGGTATCTAAATAGCACTGCGCTAGATGGAATGATGTAAAAGAAGGGTGATAGTACTTGACTCACCACAAGGTCGAAAACAGGTCTAATCCCACCGACGGTACGCGCGATAAGTATGCTACCTTCTTCTGCGGAGAATGCAGCATCAATAATTCGGGCCGCTGAGGCGTTTTTGGCAGAGGTGGAAAGGGTTGAACGAGGTAGTAATGTAGGCAACTTATGCTGCGTGCGACCAGAACTTGCAGGCGCAACGATCTCGGTAGGGATCGGGAATAAAGATATTTTTCCAGAGGCAGACAGTGCAAGAAGTGTTTGACTGTTCACAGCAGTCTCGGTTTCTTGCGAACTGGAAAGAGAGAAGGTGCGGGCGTCCGAATCAAGTGGGATTGAAGCGAGTGGTTTCCCTTCGGTTGACGACCCTTCTGGAATGCCCCAAAGATACAAGAAGCGGTCCGTGTCTGCACGGGACACAAAACGTGTTGATGCCGGTCGGGATGCGTCCCACTTCAGCTGTCGTATCGGTGACGCATGACCTGTGAAGGATGCCGCCTGGATAGGTTTTGTTTTATCGAAATTAGTCGAGTTTAGCGAGGTTGATAATAGATGGATGGAGTGATGGGCGGCCAGGACATGTAGTCTATCCTCCTTGGGAACCGGTCGTGGGGCGAGGGAGGAATAAGGAATGCGATCATCGTTGCTCCAGCTACTTAACATTTCATTCTTCTGGGCATTCCAGATACGAACAGCGCCGTCTGCGCCAGAGGTCCAGACTGAAGAGTTGTCTCCATGGGACACGGACACGACGGATATGATTTCAGCTGTACTTGTCGGGTGTGACAATGTCCGTAACACTCGACCGTGGTTTGGAGAGAAGAAGGAAACAGTGCCATCGGACAATCCGAGAATGACGACTTGGATCCCTTTTCCCTGTGTCTCTTCACTTGAGAGCTGACTGTCCCCTTTTCGTCTCTTCTTTTTACTTGGAGACTCGTCCAAGGAGATTTTTTGTGCGTCGGAGGGATCGAATAAACACCATGAGAGGGACGAAACGCGTGCCGAGTCGACGACGAGTTCAGCTACTGATTTTTCTGAGAGGGTGCTGTATACGCGGAGGCGATGCTTGTCGACGGCAAGAGACAAAAAGGCAAAAAGATCGCCATTAGGTGAGAATGAGGAGAGGGCAGTGAGATCTGAGGCATCCTGGACTGTGGGCTGGGAGATGGCAGAGGTTGCGACTGGGCGACGATGACCGCCCTTTGTTGACCGTTTCTTCGACGACGATGACATTCGACGTTTTCTTCGCTCTCCAGTTGCTGTTTTTTTCCAAATGACGCGTCACGTGCAGATATTAGGATAGCCTCCGATTTCCGACTATCCACTCCGATCGTTCCGCACCATCATGAACTACGTCCAGGTATGTCTGTTAATCTCTATAGCGGCCCATTATCGCTCATCGTCGTTCTATCAGTTGGAGAAGCTTGGTATGTTCTTCCGTCTCTCCCGCTTTTTGTTCGAGAGTCGATGTCATTTACAGGCGAGGGCACGTATGCTACCGTGTACAAAGTTTGCCGCCCGTCCTTCCGTCCAATCGAACCTCCCTCACGCCAATTTATTAGGGTCGCTCAAGGACGACTAACGAAATCGTCGCCTTGAAGGAGATTCACCTCGATGCAGAAGAAGGCACCCCGTCCACCGCCATCCGCGAAATTTCTCTCATGAAGGAGCTGCGTCATGTCAACATCGTTCGACTCCACGACGTCATTCACACTGAGACGAAACTGGTTCTCATTTTCGAATTTTGTGAACAAGATCTCAAGAAGTACATGGATCAACACGGAGACCGCGGCGCATTGGATCAGATGACCGTACGCAGCTTCATGTTCCAGCTGCTCAAGGGCACAGCCTTCTGCCATGAGAATCAGGTTCTCCATAGAGACCTGAAGCCCCAGAATCTCCTCATAAATAAGAGAGGAGAGTTGAAATTAGGTGATTTCGGTTTGGCTCGAGCATTTGGGGTCCCAGTCAATACATTCTCCAACGAGGTAACGACAATATTTCACATCCATAGTATTGACACCGCATATTTTCAAGGTCGTTACCCTCTGGTACAGAGCTCCGGATGTTTTACTCGGTTCTAGGACCTACAGCACCTCCATTGATATCTGGTCTTGTGGTTGTATCTTCGCAGAGATGATAACTGGCACTCCACTTTTCCGAGGCAGAGACAACAATGATCAGCTCCTCCACATCATGAGACTGCTTGGAACACCTACAGAAGCCGAGTTCCAAAAGATAGCCAAAGAATCTGTTAGTCTTGCTCCTTGCGATCCCTTCGAATTAGACGATCTTAATCACCGTATGACAGCCCGAAATACAACTCAAGCCGTTTCCCATCTGTAAGCCAACGCCATTCTCATCGGCCATACCCAAGGCTTCTCCAGAAGGTGAGAAATCCGAAGATCATACCAGTCGTCGAAATAGGGTCGATGTTTTATCTAGCTCTTGACCTTCTTGCAAAGCTTCTGAAGTTTGATCCCGCTGAACGTATTTCGGCCGCCGAAGCCCTGTCGCACCCTTACTTTAAGACCAACTCCGCTCCCTATGGCGCGAACCCTACCCCTGGCTCCATGCCCCCTCCATCTTTCAACTATCCTCACCCCCATGGTGCTCATGCCTCGCATCAACAACAACAGCAGCAGCAGCAGCGGCAGTCTGTACAGCTCCCTAACCAAAGCACATATCCGATGTACAGCCAGCAAGCCCAGTCCCAGCCAACGACAGCTAATGCACAACCTCACGTGCAAACACATCCGGGTATGCATATTGACCCCCGAATGCAGCACACACAAGCACCCCCACTGCACGCGAACAGCATGCAAGTTGATCCTCGAGCACCCACAATGTACAATGCTCAATTTGGTGGGCCTTATGGACATGGTCGCTGAAGCTTCACTGCTTCCCCTGTTCACTCGTCCCAACAATACCCTCCATGTGACTGGGCTTCCGACTCCCTACTGTACAACTATACAACTAGGACTTGATTTGTACTACAACATAATAGAAGAGAGATGTACGTTTGATATGCAAGCAATTTGTCCGACGTGTGTAGAATATAGCGACTGAAGCAATATTACTACAAGATAGATAATGGTCAGATGTGGCAGCTGCGGGCGGCCAGCCTAAGGGCCGATGGGTGTTCCGAACATCGACAACAATCCCGTCAAATCCGCTTATAATTGAAATCCTGTCAGTCAAAGGGGTGAACAAAGATGAATTCAAGAGTTACATTTTTTCAAGGGTTTACTGAAGAAAGCGTTCATCCCAGCACTCAGACATAGCTGTTTCGTGGATTCCTGGCAATCCGCACTCAAGGCAACAACTGAGGGAGGAAAGATGAGTCTGCGGATACAGCCTGACACCTCGAGACGTACTTGGTAGAGTGGCTGAGCATTTGCGTTTGTTCTCCAGATGCCGCAGACGTTTGGTAGCCTGAACTCCGTCGCAAATGGGCATATCTGTAGAAAAGGTATCAATGAGATAGTCACATCGTAAAACTGCTTCTTACGATGGTCAAAGAGGGCAATGCTGAAAAAGCCGGGTTCCCGAGCTTCCCATTCTGGAGGAATGGATTCGCCAGTGATGTAGGTTATAAAAGATCAGACGGACCTGCAAGGGCTTCCTCTCCATTGTTCGCGGCCGTGACATTGAGATTGAAACGCTCCAATTGTTTAATCAAAAGATTTTGAGCAATAGGGTTATCTATACTCTGGATAGTGAGCCCAATATAACAACAAACGAATGTTTCGACCTTCAGCGATGAGGACGTTTCCAAACAATGTACGTTGAGCAACCGCCAAATCTTCCATAGCCTTAGAGACATCGGTAGACTGATGGGGCGCTAGCGTCACAGTATTTGGCAGGTCTTTCAACCCGGCGAGCATCTGAAATATGCGTGCTGTTCGTGGAGGTTTAGTCATCTTGACGACGCCAGGAGTGGTACTGTCAAAAACCGCGTAGCCGGTAGCGCTCGCTGTCGGCGTGTACAGATGGATGAGCGTCACAGCTCTGAGCGCTGGTGAGTCGAGAGAGTGAAAGAATGCGTAGAGATCCTCGACGTGGCTTTCAGATTGGTCATCGAGGATGATAAAATCGAGCAACGAGGTGGAATTTTTGTTTGCCTGAAGATGTTCCTTCGTGTCCTGAATTGATGATTTCAGTGTGACGTCGAAACCGCTGAACATGGTATTTAGAAATGCCAGGGTAGTCTTGGACGATGAGCACACGAGAATATGTAAAGGTCGAGGAGTCATTAAAACTGATCTCAACCTTGCGGTGGAAATGGCCGACTGCAAAAGTCGAAGTAAGGATTTCAGAAGCAAAACACGATTTCACCAATAGACATACCTTTTCAGCCTCGAGATCACGATAAATATTTGCGGAGATCGTGAACCAGAATAGAGAACCAGAATCCACTTTGGATTCAATCCCTACAATCCCACCCAAAAGTTTCACAAGTTGACGAGATATGGACAGGCCTAGCCCTGTACCACCAAAACGCCGAGTTGAAGAATTCTGGATATTAGCGATAATTAGGATGTATTGGAGTATGATTCGAAAAACCCTTTCGTACGTCTGCTTGTTGGAATGGGATGAAAAGATGATTAACATCGCTCGAAGAAAGGCCAATGCCTGTATCCCTGCGACATGCAATCAGTCACGGTGTCGGGGCAAAAAAGGGGAGGAAGAGCAGGAGTCATACTCTATTTCGAATTTCAAATAAACCTCGTCAGGGTTGGAAGGAAGCTTCGGATTGGGGTCTTTTGGATCGGGACTATGGACCTTGCGGCAGGTAACACGGACGAAGCCGTGTGCGGTGAATTTGACAGCGTTCCCAATGAGGTTCATCAAAACTGATACGCGGACGTTAGTTGCATGCAAATGCGGAGACAGACTCTAATCCACCTTGGCGGATCCGGGCATAATCCGCAATTACCCCTGTGCAGTGTTCAGTGCAGGATTGCAATCATATGAGAACTTCTTACAAGGGGGAACGTCAGGCTCGATATTGAAGGACAGGTCAAGTTTCTTAGCTGCTGTCGGTAAGAGAAGTTCCATACAATCCTGACAAACCATATGAGAAGAAGTCATGAGAAGGGATTAGGAAACGAACGGCTATGATATTCTGTGGTAAATCTGGAAGTTAACCTATAGTAGACTGAAATAGTGGGATTTACTTCAACTAAAAAGCCATTTGGCTCCAACTTGACGGCTGTTGGAACACGAATGAACATTAGCACCTTACTTGGAAGATATAAACTGTATCTTTGACCTAATGCTTCGAGTTTGCTGTAGTCCAATATTGAATCAATGATCTATAAAGAAAAAAACTTCGAAATAAGCACATATGAACAACCTACCATGCATACCTTTAGAAGTAATTCGCAGGACTGCTTGGCAGTTTGAACTAGTGAACAAGTCCGATTAGAGACACAATCCGGGTTCGGGAGATAACTTTCGCTCACCAATCTCGTTTTGTCCCGGGTTGAGTTCGGTGCCACTCAGAAGATCGAGCAAGCCATAGAAGGAACTGTGCAAATATTACGCGGTTAGCGTAGAAAGATGAGAGAAAACAGATTTACCTAAAGGGGGTTCGCAGCTCATGGCTCATAGAGGCTAGGAAGTTGCTTTTGGTCTGGATTCGGATCGAAAAGGTCATTAGGAACAGAGGGGTTCGGATCTCCCTTCATACCTTGGTGGCTTTCAAAGCATCTTCTCGACTCTTTCGAGCTTCTTCCAAGGCGTCTTTCTGGGCCGCAATCATTTTCAAATTCTCCTTTGTGCCGTTCTGTACAGAACGGAACAACAGAGCATTCGCGATGCTGATACTTGCTTGCTGGCAGAGTAGCGTTAGCATAGTGACGGTGTTCTGCGAGAACGATTGGTTTGATGCAACATAAACCGCTCCAAAGGTTTGACCCCGATTACTGAAAATTGGCAGACAGATCACCGAACGATGAATAGTTTGACCTGCTTCCGAGGAGAAACGGGAATCCAGCGATGCGTCATCATAACAAACCCTCTCCTTTGAATTGAGAGCTGGGAATATAATGAGACGAGGCGAGGCATGGATCTCGGTTTCGTCTCTCACCATGTTGGATAATCGCTTTCTGAAGAGGGTCGGCGATAGTTCGGATTGGCTTGGGATTCCTTCTCGTGAAAGTAAGCGGACGAAGTTTACCCGAACGCGACTAACTAACTCATGTACTTGGCACGGTCCTGGATAGAACATGCTCGTCGCCACTATGTAGTCACCAGCCTCGCGCGCGATCACCACTGAAGATTGTCAGCTTTCTTACATACATTTTCATCATAGACTTACCACAGGTGATTTGAGACTTCGTGTTTTCTGAAACAGATTCAGTAGATGACTATGGTTTCAACAGTTGATTTCACCTCTCGCGATTTCTGTCAGGCGTTGCAAAGCTACCGCAGATTTATGGGCTCTGTAGTGGGGAAGAAATTGGTCATACCTGATGATAGATTGATGTCTCTGGAAATCTCTTTACTCCACTTGAGGATTGCAGCGAGGTCAGAAGCAGTAAGGGTTGACTCTTGGTCATCTTCTGTCCTGTGATGGCCATACGTTTGTGTTGTATGGGATAATGTCAAGGCCACACTCTCGGTTTGTACCCCAACATCGGACGAGAGTATTGAGCGCCTTTGTAAGTGTTGACATCGGGTCCCGAGGGAGGACGAGAGATGTTTTCTGCGAAGAGACGGTTTCGTCGAGGAATAGCATAAATGAAACCACGTACACTATGCCCTGTGCACCCCATTGGGTTTGACGAGCAATTCCGCGCCTTTGGAGCTCAGCTCCCAAGTTTTCAATTCCACATCTTACGAAGTGACTGCCTTGCTAGAGTGGGGTTATGATAGGATTGATTTCAAGAGCTCATTTGAAACTTACAAGGTAAAGAGCGAATCCCTCTTCAAGCAACCAGTCATGGTCCACCGCAAGCCTGTAAAGTCTGATGAGTATCAACGATGGGCTTGAACGATTTGGGGCCTACTTCACTGCCATGTCATAAAGTTTGTGGGCATCCGAGCTTCCAGTTAATGCGGCCATTTCGGCGTCCTATCACAAGGATAAGCTTTTCTTATGTTCACTGCAGATACGATATTGACCCACCACGAGGGCTACCCATACGCTGGTATTAATAGGACTCGCGGAAAGCCACCTATGACGTGAATTTGTCAAAACCATGGATATGCAGTAATCATAGAACGCGCTTTTTGATGAAAGTTTGATTTTCGCGTATTTGCAGAAAATAAGCATCATGATTTTGACCAATAACATTCCCCTTCCTCAAGCAGGCAATCATAGCAAGGTTATGGAAGAAAAGGGCATATCGTACATGCCGATGACTGGTTAAACCATTCATTATCAGCGTGGGATAACTTTAGACAGTATGGTGAGGCATACTTGGGGTGACTCAGCCGTGATTGGAAAACGGAGAATCCAATATGTGCTGCCTCCTCAATCATTCCAGTGCAGAAATAACCGACAAGCTTTGAAGGCCGTCAATTTCGGACTAGGAACCCAAGAAATGAACCAAAGAAAATTTTCTTACCTTCATTGAATTACACCTGGATTGTCGGACGGACGACATAAGAAAAACGTAAATGATATTGACCTCTCCCTCACTCACCAACTGAGTGTCAGGGAGCTCATGACTGACGCATCCACATCGAAGTCGTTGATTCCTGGAGAACAGTTTCCACCATTAATTGTTTGCACTGATTGAGCATTGCCGTGTCCCTCGAGGGCGCGGACGCAGTTTAGGACACCTCCAAGCAATCAATAGGTTGTTTTTCCGCGAAGAAAGACTAAAATACCGGCTGCCAACATTACAAGGTCTTTTCCTTGACCCCACCTTTTCACATCATTAAGGCACTGGATAAATGACAGTGAAGATCCATGTATAAGGATGATGCTGGGCTTCACCTCCTCCGCAGAAACTAAAACGTCGCTGACTGCATACATATGTTGGATTGAGATACGGCGGACTTCAAAGGAGGGATGAAGGCTCACGGTGTTCACAAATGTATAACCTTGTGAGAACGGCATGTATGCTGGCGAGACTCTGATAAAGCCTTGCATAGGAGGGTCACTTAAAATTCAGAATCAAAAAAAGGCGAAGCACACCGATCTCCTGCGCTTTCTCCATATCTAATAGCTTCTTCTAACCGAGGGATATTGCTGCGAATATGCACGGTATCGTAACCAGAAACCATGGCACAGAAGAGAACCAAAGCACGACTGTTGTTGAGATGTAGAGGAGAAAGACGAGTGCACTGGATAAATGGTACCATTTTTCTCCAGTACTTCCATGTTTATCGGCAATGCTCAATGCTAATTTTCCCATGTCAGTAGAGAACCGGTAGAGCTCTCTTCTTTCAGCAGCCACTGGTAAAAGATTTAGGTAATCCGAACGGCGATCCTTGAATAGAGCGTACCTCCCAACGCCCAGAAAAAACCAAGGGCCGTACCAGGCGCCATCCCAGATCTGGAGGATGCCTCAACACCTAACCTGCGGATGAATTGTGTTCAATAACATACCGTAAAGCCAATTGGATCGTCTAAAGACTATTCAGAAACGATCTTACAAAGTTTAAATCCATACCGTCAACCCAATCACATCAGCGAATGCAGACGTTGTCAACGTCCAGTACGCATTTATTCCTTCACATAAAATCAGAGGGGAACCACTTTGAACTATGACTACTGACCAGCATCATTAAGTAGGGCCACAGCAAGTTCTGTTTGGGGATCGGTTGTGCGAGGTATTGATAAGATATCATCAAAGCCGACAGCCAGGACTTCGTTTTTTACTAGCTCGAACAGCGAAGTTGCCTCTCTCTTTGTGGGAGATGGGTTAACTTCCACACCAAGTAGCCTGAGCGCTAACAAGGTGTCATTTAGGGCCTCACGAAAGTTACTGCGCAACCAATGGCTTCGAACGCGTGTTTGGAGGACAATGGCTTTATCTTCAGGTTCTTTGGCGTGGGCGTAGCATTCCTTAATGAGAAGGTCGGATCCATCATAATCCCCTATCGCAACCCGGTGAGCCATAACATTTTCGCGCATAATGCTGACAGACCTTGCCACGTCTTCAACCTGATATTTTGATAGAATTTGGCAATGAACAAAACTTCGGGACAGAATGAAATCAAACGGACGCAGCGAGCCTACAAAGCAAACGAAAAGTCCGTCTCGGACCTTCAATCCAGGGATCTTTGCGAAACAGGGTGCGCGCGCTCGCAAAGGACTTGATGGCCATCTAGAATAGCGAGAATAAGACGACTAACTCATAACTCAATATCATTGTAACAAACCTCATGAGCACCTCTATCCCAAGCAGCTTCACCAGCATCAATCAACACCTGCAACAGTTCTTCCCTTCTTGAATGTTCATGTAACATGGGGAGACAACTACCAAATTTGTGAGCTAGAGAAAGGTAAGGGTAATGGCCATCTAAAGAACTCACCGATTTGCATGCTCTGCTATACGATGAATGTCTGTCGGTACCTCATGAAGCATCATCAAAACGATCTATTCAGTAGGTTAGATAAGGAATAAGAATGAATGAAGAATCTACTCGGAGAGACATCCTGGATATAGACCCTTCTGGCAAATCATCAGCTTCAGCTTGCGCGGCTTGTCGATACCGGTCGTGGGCGAAACTGCACATATCTCGAGCTCTTTGGATGAGCCAGCCTTCCGAAAGCGCGATCTGAAGTCCACGCATGGACGCGCGAGTGTTCACCAAACCTGTTTCTCTCAGATTTGAGACAACTTTTCGCAATTGTAAAATATCATCAGATTCTTCGCTGCCTTCACCAATGGAATATTCCCAATCCATCATGAGGGTGACCTCCATGATTCTGAAGCTGTTGGACAGTTTACCGAAGCGGGTAACTGAAGTTGACCACGAGAGCTCACGTTTCGCCGAAGAAAACTGCCCAAGTCAGATATCTCCTCGCTTCCTCCGGCAATTCCCGCAAATGCGATCTCAAAGAACTCAAATCGGACGGGTCTGACAGAGTCTGATCGACTATTCCCTCTTCAAGTGGTTTAAGTTTGTATCTTGTAAACCCTGTCAATAGCTGGCAAGAATAAGACTGAACTGGCATACTTCCAATAGTTGTTGGGCCAATCAAATGTGATCTGTCATTTGCTCAGTATTACCCTGATAAGGAAGCAATAGAACATTACATGATGTTGTCGATGCAGGGTCAACAGAATGTTTCTGGCAGAGAATGCATTGCCCGATGAAGCAGCGTAAACAAACCGCGACAAGGGAGCGCAGTCCTCTTTGCTTCGGCGAAGGGTCCTGGACACAAGAGATGATATGGCAGAAAAGGGTAGTGGTTCGAGAAAAATCCATGTTGGTGGCGGCCTACTAGCGAACATACCCTTCACTCTGTCTACGATTTCACTGTAAACGAGAAGCGTAAGGGCGCATGAAGTCAAGATAATGTACAACTATGAAATCACGTTTTATCCGATCGCAACGTTGCGAAAATTAACTGCAGAGGCTTTTAATGGAGGACAAAAGTGCGTCATATTCCTACTTACCATCCGGCTTCGAGAATTTAGTAAAGCTGAGACAAGGTCCATCGTGCTGTATTCCAGGTCAATGAATGGTTCACAATCCAGTGAAGATTGAACGAACGATTCATCGGCCTCGTGAAGGTCGTCTAAGAATAACGCAAATAGTCGCGTCTCCGCGATAACAGTGAAAACATTTTCGACTAGTGACTGAAACCTTGCGCGTAGCTCACCAGTCGCAAGGTGTTCTTTCGGGGTCTCAGACGTGATATTGGCCTTATCCAGGACACCTTTGAGGTCCGGAGTGCCCTGATACAGTAAGTGCATGTTCTGTATTTGTGGCCCCAGACGCTCTTTGAGAGTCTCGGTGAAGCGGTGCAAATCTGTCGGAAAGACCATCAATTGCCTCAGGACAGAGGATAGACAACTGAGCTGAACAAAAATGTAAAATTATCCTGACATTTAATGTTAACGACTCACTAGAGCTGCAAACGGTGCAGAATCAGCATTCTGAAACTTTGCTTGTCCCCAGAGACCATGCGCTGGAAATGATGTGAGCTTTACCATCAACTCGATAGATAAGATCACTGACATCTCCATTTCGCCTGATTGACAAGAATCATAGAACTTTTCCCAACCCTGATAAATAGAGAGGAATCAATATATGAGAAAGTAGAATTAATCGAATTCCAACCCAGGAGGACCGACAACTACGATGGCCTGAGTGCGAGAGGGCCGAGTTTTCGTGCGCAATGTCGCTTTCCGAAGCCCTTCGTTTGACATGATCGATGGAGCAATACTTGGAGACAAGGCAGGAGACTGATCGAAAGGTGCCCCAGAGGCGCTCGTAGACCCGTTGTTGAAGGGGGAGATACTCCGGGTCGAAATTGATTCGCTGAGATCATCATTCATTCCCGTACTCGACGAGTCCTGCCCTTTGAACGGGGAAGTCGCAAAATTCCCTTTCGACAAGGAGAAATGCCACGAAAAGCTGGTTGAAGTATTACGAACTTTCCGAGTCTTGAACAGTTTAAAAGCGTGAAGAATGAGTACTTACTAACATTTCGTATCAGCTCCAATTCTTTTTCCCTGCCGAACTTTTCGTAGCGTTGGATAAGCGATTTATCTCACAGAGTAAGGATCTCACCAATGCAAGAGGCATCGTAAATTCCTTTGGGACGGATAAGAACGCCTTCAGACGGCGAGAGAGAGGAGTGGGCGAACCATGAATCGATCTTCAGTCGCAATTTCAAAAGGTGGAATGAGCTGTCAAATTGTCTTGAGAATGCCTTGGCTCCGAGCCGATGTGTTGCATACCTCGAAAGACTCATCAGCAGTTGATGACACAGTCGCCAGCAGCCGACTCTGGCATTCCGTAAGGTCCCTCTGAAGGCCATGAGCACTTTGATAGCGAATATCGGGACTTTTCGAGAGAAGCTAAAGAGGATGCGCTTTAGGAACGAAAAATAATTTGCAAGCATGAGCACCTTCTCAACAATCTCTGCAAGCACTTGCGGGACATCTCGTCGGACTTCGTGAACCGGCATCGGCCTCTTTTGAACAATAGAATGCAAGAGCTCGAGTGAATCGCCTTCAAACGGCATCTGCCCGCCACCCACAAGCAGGGTCCAAAATAATATACCAAGGGAATAGAGATCAGTTCTATGATCCTGCGTCATGGTTTCGATACCACCGGTCTGTTCTGGTGCAAGATAGCACAGTGCTTCTTTCACTTTGAGCTTCTCTTCTTCATCAGCTGTCTGCAGCACTAGCGAGGATGGCGAGCCAAAGTTTTCCAAAGAGATAGCACGGTTACCAAAATGCACGAGGCGTACAATCCCGGAGTGGGCATTCATATGAAAGGCATTTGCTCGTACTTTAAGATTGATGAGCAATACGGCGAGGAAGTAGAACGGAGAGGATACCTTCGCGGTGAATGAAGCCAATTCTAGAACAAGTTAACGTTCCATGAATTGTAATGGAAGAATATATCGTACTTGTGAAGTGTTTCCAAGCATCGCGTGGCTTGTATGGCAAACCTGACATAAAGGTCCAGATGCGACGTAACAGCACGCTAAATATGTGAAACTTACTCGAGGAAAGAAGCGAGGTCCATGATATCAAACGCCCCCGTTGCCTCGCTCCACTCCGACTCGTCCACACTCCTCATATAGACATCCGTTGGTGGAGAGGCCGCTGCCACATGCCAGACATCGGAAAGAAGTAAATCGTTGACTTTATCTGCCGGCAGATAGCGGCCAAGGAGATTCAGACCGGGATGCATTACCACGAGAACGACGGCGTCTCCGTACTCCGCTGGTATCTCTAGAAAGTCGATGACACGTAGAGTAGTGCTATATCCATCTGCGGAGACGGCCATCCGTGTGAGGCTTAACGTCATGACATCAGAAAAACAAGGAAGCAAGACCTAATACATGTTGGACTGACATATGATCCTCTCTATCAAGACACATAGACGCGTTCGACTGAGCGCGCGCTATCTTGGCCAGAACATTAGATCCGTCCTTCAAAGAGCATCCTTCGGCGAGCCAGGTAAAGCTGCCAGTGTCATGCCACAGAAAGGCCTATCACAGGAAACCAAGCCGTTAAGACCGGACCTGGGGGGCTACTTATGAAACACACCTTTTCGAAGGTATACCCCGGTACTGAAAGCGAAGAGTCTTTCCAGGACAGGGCCGAGTATGCTGACTGTTCGTTCTTACGGCCCATACTGGAAGGTTGACACAGTAAGAAACGAGGTAGCTTATCAGGTTCACAACAACTGTCAACCGACAAACTATGACGTCACAAGATACATTGCAATAGCTTTTTCCACCAGATTCAATGAAAACATCGCCATTGAGGACACCACTATATACAAGGTAAAAAAAAACAGCAGAAAAATACAGTAATTAAGAGGTCACTAAGATAGACGTCAGCGATCATATTTGGCGGAAACGTCGCAGGATACGTACTATAACTGGCCGGATCGATATGGTCAGGAAGTTCAGGAACAGCAACCTCGAATCGAGATTGAATGGCCGCCATGACTTGTTGATCGCTGTCCGACGAAACAAATGTAATGGCAAGACCTTTAGTACCAAAACGACCAGCACGACTGTGGAAGGCAAGTCTTTTAGAGGGGAAGGGAAATAACGTTTCAGCAGGCTTACCCAACGCGATGCAAATAGCTGTCTGCATCAGGGGGACAATCATAATTGATCACGATGTTCACACGTTCGACATCGATACCACGTCCGAAGATATCGGTGGCGACAAGGATACGCTTTTCAAATGCCTTGAATGCCGTGTACCGGTTGATTCTGGTGGCTTGTCAATGGAATGAACCACTCCTTGATTGACGAGGATGTACGCACCGCTCTTCTTGTTGAAGACCAGAGTGAATACTGATACTAGGGAAATTGCAAGACACGAGAAGCTTGTCGAGCTCGATTGCTCTTGCAACAGATTTCACGAAGATCACAACCTACGATAGTGAATTGGTACGTCACAACACAGCGCGAGGCCAGAAAACCTACTTGATTGAACTCCAGCGTGTCGAGAAGGTCATTCAATTTTCTATTCTTTCCGACTTCCTCGAGCTTCACGTAATGTTGCTGGAGACCATGGAGGGTCAACTTCGTTTCATCATCCACGAAAATCTCGAGGGGCTAGGGACGATATCAGCCAATGCCAGAAATGAGGACTAGACACCACCGACGTTGGCCATAAATTTCTTGCACGTTGCTCTTATCTCCTTCGCCAACGTCGCACTGAACATCATCACCTGCTTGTGATGAGGTGTTGCTCGAAAGATTTCTTGAACATCGCGCCGCATGTCTAGGTAGAGCAGCGTCGGTATTAGATGTGATGGAGATAATGGCAACGGAGAAAATGGAAAAAACGCGAAGGAAGAGAGAAAATGCGACCAAATGTGGAGATTTTGATGTGGCTTCCAATGCTCGCGTCCCATGGTCTCTGTTCACCGATGTTTGACTCTTCCTTAACCTCAATGTTATCCCAGACCCAGATTCCACCAGCCACTATCGGTATCGCGGGAACTGCCAACTTCGACGGGTTTGTGCAGATAAGCCAAATGAAGCAACGTGCCGACGCAATGGACGAATATAAAGGATGATGGATGATGAGGGACCCGCAAATTCGCATGACTAACCAAGCTGTTCGAGCATTTTGTCGCACTCGTCCAGAACGAAATGCTTCACGTTTTTGGCGTCCAATACTTTGTCTCGAGCAAGTGCGTTTAACCGACCAGGTGTGGCGACGACGACGTGTGGACATTTGTTCTTGTCGCGGAGAAGTTCGGCATCCTTCGTCACAGGTGTTCCACCATAAAAGGTGCTAACGCGGACATCAGGCATATACTTCGCAAAGCGGGTATATTCGTTCTTGATTTGGAAGGCCAGTTCACGTGTGTGACAAAGAACGAGAACCGAGACTTCTCCGTTGACAGGTTCAAGTTGTTGCAAGGTAGCCAAGACAAAGACAGCCGTTTTTCCATGACCAGACTTTGCTTGACAGAGTACATCCATGCCAAGAACAGCTTGAGGAATACATTCTTGTTGAACTAGAGGAAATAGAATGAGTAAAAAACGGGAGACATTGCCATGGACTATGACACATACCCTCCGAGGGATGCTCGAAACCCAAGTCACTGATGGCACGACGGAGTTCAGGTTTCAACAAGAAATCCCTGGAAGAGAAAAGCATCCATTTGATCAATAGGTGCCGTTGAGGGGGTACATACAAAAGACCTACCTGAATCCAGTGGAATGAATTCCAGAGAAGTTTTTCTTGTCTTTGTCACCTTCTGCGTCGATGCCAGACGTAGCACGGTGGCCTGCTGAAGGGGCCGAACCCCCATTCGGTACAATGTCATGTTCGTCTTCGTAGTCGATGAGTTCTTCATTATCGTTGCCGCCCATTTTAGTATGAAAAGAAAGAAGTTGTCGTGGGGGTTGAAGTGGAAGCTAAAACAGGAGTCGTGATTGGCTGCAGACTGGAACCAAACAGCACCACACGCTTACCGCACGGACCATACTCACTGGTGACTCGATTCACAGCTGCAGAGCCAAGAATGTTTTGTACATGATAGATATTGTCTCAAACTCGGTGAATTCATGGGAGGTCAAGTAGTCAGATCCACTTCTCTGCTTCAATCATGATTCCCTTAACATCAACACCTGAGCTTTTCAAGTATTCTTCCGGCTTCACCAACAAATCATTCAACATATCGGTCTGATTCGCCATATGCTTCTTGATAAACGCAACTGAAAGTGCTGTCGCCCAAACAGCATCCGCGATCTGTAAATTGTTAGCTTGCTGTACAGCATTGCCCCCAATAATACGGGCAAGGGTTTCATTTAACGGGAAAGATCCGTTGTAAGATTGTAACCGGTATAGGTCCAAGACGACTGTAGGCGGACGGGGAGGGGGTGGAACATGCACCGGAGGTGGAGGGGGTACCTGCTGACGGACAGCGTCCGGTGCTAAACTCAGCGGTTCTAACTTTGGGGACTGTGGCCTTCCCTCTTCCCCGTCAGAGATAGAGTTTAATTGAGGACTGGAAGACCTGCTCCAATCGCTCCATTCGCAGGATTCGAGAGAGCTCATTGTGGAGAACGATTCTGCGCTGCTACTGGAATGGTTGTCGTCCTTGTATTCGTCGTCGTCTTCCTCATTCTCGCTCATAGGTTGGCTATCGGGCCATGCGCCTGGTACCGTTGAGTTTGGTTCAGGGGCCACAATATTACGAATCCCAAGTCCGAAAACGCGCGAAAGGAGATCCTGAAAGCGCGCCATCAACCCCACGTCGTCGTCATCATCCCGATGCGCTTGTCGGCTGAAGCTTCTTCGGCGACGAGGACGACTGCTCTGTTGGCCGAGATCTATGGCCACAAATGATGTATATCTGCTAACAAGCTGATATTTTTCACCGAGTTGGACTATGACGGCTTGGCATATCTCGTCTGGGGTTGAACTAGCATTTATAGATGCCGGAAGGACCGTTCTGCCTTCTTGTAGCTCCTGTATCAGGCGCCAGGCTGCGAGGGTATGGATCGGTGGCATCTTTGCGTCGGTATCAGATAGTTGGAGACCCCTAATCGGAATGGTGAGGATGAAAGGCGTCCCAGCACCTTTCAACCGTCCTCGCAGAACGACCTCCTTAGGGACATATTCTCTGCGTAGAGTGATGAGGACGAAAACATTCATCCGTGTCCCAGAGTGAAGTTCATGTATCTGACTCGGGGCTTGCTGGATAACAGGCAACGGCCGGATTGGAACTGTTTGTGATGACTGGAATGCTACCGTGGCAGCGGAAGCCAGATACTCGACGGGGACTCCCCAGTCAACAGAAATATTCTCGACAAAAGGCGTTCTTCCCGCAGCGAAAAGACGTGCACATTTTCCAAGGATGGCCTCCGTGTCCAGCGCAAGAAGGCTCGCACCATGACCTGCTCTTGCAATTCCTTCGCACGCCGCAGAGGACACTCCACTTCCAATCCCAAGCGTGAATACCCGAAGCGGAGCATGTGAATTGGCACTTGCCACCGAACCCGTTACAATGGAAACGGCATTTAGTAGCTCATCTGGGTGTACCTGGGTTGGACGCTCTATCAGCAAGAAATATGAAATGGGTACTGAATGAAACTCACCTCACCGTCGGTTAGAACGAAGGTGGCTGTGGGAATCTCCCTGTTGCGGGACTGTAAGACGTACTGCAATGCTCGGCTTATCTCAGTACCCCCAATCGTCCCCAAATTATCTACGTATGCCGTCTATTGGGGAGCAATGATCAAGAAATTATATGACGAACGCAAAGGCTTACTGCTAATTCGAAGGATACTTCGTCATAGACCCGACTTTGTGGCCACATTCCATTCACGGAATTACTGAAAGAAAAGACATTGAACGCCGTTCCATTGGCCGGAAGCATGCGTAACAGGAGGCCGATGGTTTGTTTTGCTTGCTCAATGCGACCACCGTTCATACTTGCACTCTGATCAATGAGAAAGAGGTACTCTTGAGAGTCAATGGGGGGTAACGAATGCTTCGGAATGAGAGATAATTGCATAGCTATGGTCACGCGGTCCCGTCCTTCTGTATCTTGCTGAAGCTCAGCAAAACAGCGGGGAGTGTCCAGGCCATGTGATTGGATGACAAGTACAAAATCCCGATCCAGATACGAAACAGAACGGTACTTGACTGTTCTTCGCCGACGCGATTCTCGACCTTGATGAGTAGGATAGTTTGTTTGAGTGATATCATCGAGATGGCTGGAACTCTTGATTTGTTCAATCTTTCCGCTCATTTGGATTTCCGCCTTTATCCTGATCCGTGTACGAGACGTCGGGGCGAGGCCGTTTGCTATTTCAATAGGGGGTGTGCCATATCGCTCCCCTACATGCATGGGAAGCTGAAACCGGACCTCGTCGATATTATCGTCGTTGGAGAGATTCATGACATACTGTACGTATGTTGGACGTTTGTTAAGAAAGAGCCTCAGGACAATTAGAACTCACTGTCAATTTGATCTGTGCGGTGGAACGGGGTTGTACGGTCCCAATGGAAATGGTAAAAACTGCAATGTCGAATATTCAACGACCCATCAGACATGCAATATACCCGAACTAACTGTCGTCGCTAACGTAGTTGACGAGGCCGGCAAACTGACCAGCTTGTAAGGCCGCTTCGTACTGCTCTCGTGCTTGATCCTTGTGTTTTGAGACGCCAATAATGTTGCGGCCATCTGAAGTCTCCATCTCGAAAGCACATACTGCCGCGCTCGCAGGAACGGGAAAGATGTATTTGCATCTTGGGGTCGCCGTGTTGGATTCGTTGCTGTATACCTGGGTTAATGTGACCCGAGCAGTAACTGTGCATGTATCAATACCAGAATGAATGACAAGGTCAGCAAATGCTCACCGTCGATTATGAAGATCGTGACTCGCAATTCTTCGAGCGGTAGATATCCTACAGCTGAACCGAGATCTGGGCCAGCCTGATATACGACACCAGGATGGGCCATAAGAAAGA
>Ga0307516_10001428_pt1 | contig 33000 bp, 34 predicted proteins | sample 19_EM_MG_FD_203310 | JGI IMG/M metagenome (GOLD analysis project Ga0307516, IMG submission 203310) | Populus trichocarpa ectomycorrhiza microbial communities from riparian zone in the Pacific Northwest, United States - 19_EM | ecosystem: Host-associated > Plants > Roots > Unclassified | place...
CGATGCGACGCGAAGATCGGAGGCAATTACCAATCGGTCGAGACATCGTCCCTTATATGCCACGAGCAGATGGACGCCAATCACCGATCAGTCAAGACATGGACGTCGCTAGGCCACGAGAAGTCGGGCGCCAATCACCAATCCATCAAGCCATTGTCCTTGCGATGCGACGCGAAGATCGGAGGCAATTTCCAATCGGTCGAGACATCGTCCCTTATATGCCACGAGCAGATGGACGCCAATCACTGATCAGTCAAGACATGGACGTCGCTAGGCCACGAGAAGACGGACGCCAACCACCAATCCATCAAGTCATGGTCCTTGCGATGCGACGCGAAGATCGGAGGCAATTACCAATCGGTCAAGACATCGTCCCTTATATGCCACGAGCAGATGGACGCCAATCACCGATCCGTCAAGACATGGACGTCCCTAGGCCACGAGAAGTCGGGCGCCAATCACCAATCCATCAAGCCATCGTCCTTGCGATGCGACGCGAAGATCGGAGGCAATTTCCAATCGGTCAAGACATCGTCCCTTGTATGCCACAAGCAGATGGACGCCAATCACCGATCCGTCAAGACATGGACGTCGCTAGGCCACGAGCTGACGGACGCCAATTACCGATCCGAGTTTTAACGATGCATCCGAGGATACCGGGTTACACTGTATTTCTCTCCTCTGCTGCTGTTTGTTTCTATACTGGCCGTTTCGTTTTCTCCTTCTCTCCTGCGTTCCTTTGCATCTTCCGTGCGAGGGGAAGTGTCAGAATAATGGGCGTCCGGAGATGACGGACCGGAGGCGGCACATCCGGAGATGACAGCTGCCCGAGTCTCCCGAGCACCGGCTCAGTGTACAGTCTTCCGTCTTTACCCTGGCGAGTCCCTTGGGCCGTTGTATATAGATAGAGTCTTCCTCCTTCGAAGTTTTATCAATCAACCAATTCACTATCTTCATCTCTATCCATCCCTATATTCTAACACCTTGGTCCTCACTATGCTACGAGATGACGGACGCCAATCACCGATCCGTCAAGACATGCTCCTCGCTATGCCTCGAGAAGACGGACGCCAATTACCGATCCGTCAAGACATGGTCCTCGCTATGCCCCGAGAAGACGGACGCCAATCACCGATCCGTCAAGACATGCTCCTCGCTATGCCTCGAGAAGAAGGACGCCAATTACCGATCTGTCAAGACATGGTCCTCGGTATACCACGAGAAGACGGACGCCAATCACCAATTCGTCAATACATGGTCGTCGCTAGGCCACGAGAAGACGGACGCCAATGTCAGAATAATGGGCGTCTGGAGATGACGGTCCGGAGGCGACACTTCCGGAGATAACAGGTGCCCGAGTCTCACGAGCACCGGCTCGGGGGACAGTCTTCCTTTTCTACCCCCTGGCGAGCCCCTCTGGCGCGTTGTATATAGTGACAGTGTTTCTCCTTCTAAGTTGTATTAATCAATTAATTCACCGTCTTCATCCCTATCGCTCCCTATATTCCAAGAGGCAATTACCGATCAGTCAATGCAAGGTCCTCGCTATGCCGCGAGAAGACGGATGCCAATCGCCGATTCATCAAGATATTGTCCTCGCTATGCCTCGAGATGACGGACGCCAATTACCGATCCGTGAAGTCATGGTCCCGACCTGCAACGCGAAGATCAGTGTCAGTTACTGATCCGTCAAGACAACGCCGCCGCCAACTTCGAGATGATGGTCGGCAATTACCGATCCGTCATGACAATGTCCTCGCTACGCCACGCGAAGATGGACGCCAATCACCCACCCGTCAAGATATGGTCCTCGCTATGTTACGAGAAGACGGACGCCAATCACCGATCCGTCAAGACGAGGCCCCGACATGAAACGTGAAGATGCAATTACCGATCCGTCTAGACAAAGCCCCCGCTATGCTAGGAGATGATGGTGGGCAATTATCGATCCGGCAAGCCGACGCGAATGTCACGCCGCGCCAAGCCGGGCACTTATTACCCCTTCAAGTCGAGGCCCCCGCCATGGTATATGAAGATGGTCGATAATCTCCGATCCGTTAAGACACTGCGAACGACATCGATCACTCTTGAAAAACGTCGCAAGCACCTCCGACCCATTGAGGCAAGGCCCCCGAAATGCCGCAAAAACATTGTTGGCAACTACCGATCCGTGAAACAAACGCGAACGATACCGCGCGCTGGCGACAAACACCGACTGTACCTCCCAGCTCCGCAGGAAATGCCGGAATTACTTCTCGCTCCCGATGTGCGGGACTTTGGGGTTCACCCGATATCGGTTGTGGCCGTTGCCGTCATAACGGCAATATTTGGCCGTGGCAACTCCGCACCTCGCGAGTAGCTCGATTTGGAGGAATCACATAATCGACGATCGTTTGGTTCTGAGTTCGTTCTTCTCGCTTGCCTTCTTTCTTCTGTGGACTTAGTCATGAGATAGAATATGAGCGTTGCTTCTAATCGTTCAGTTCTATTGCCACTACTCCACCACCATCTCTATTTGTCTCGTCATCATTCTCTATCTCCTGCAGTCGTTCTCCCTAACGGAACTCGCAGTTTCGCGGGTGATTTGTTGCTTTCTCAACTGGTTATGAGCTCTTTGCCTCAATATCTTCGGATACTTGTAAGAATCACATGTGGCCGACCATCTTCCGTGTGAGCCGAATCATCCCAAAGCCGTAAATCCTCACCACTAATCGCAATCAACTACTCGCGTCAAAAGTAATCCCAGCAGGATAAGTGGTAAGCGCGGGGGTCGGCGATACGCAGCCCGATTTTTTGCCTCTCACAGGAGCCGCTTCTCCGCGGACATGGGCGCTGCATTGGTGCAGGAGTGCCCGGTATCTGGGGGGGGGCAGACGGTGGGAAGCGGAGAAAGCCAATCCGGCGAACCAGGGAGGGTTTGAATTGCGTCCGTACAATAGGAATTAGGTCCGCTCGATGAGTGAGATCTCGCCGCGTCGGTTTTTAATTACAGTGCAAGGAGATGGCGATGTCTTCTAAATCCTGAACACACCGCTGAATAGACCAGAGATCCCCATGCTCAACCCCCAGAATTTATCAGGACAAAGATTCTCCTACGAAATGGATGACGGAGTTGGCGAGTGGGTGGTAGCGAGGCAAACTATGATAGAGTGGGCGCACCAAAGGTGTGTAATGTAGGGTGGTTGATTATGGAGAATGATTCGAGGGTTGTGAGTAGTGGGACACGAGCTACACTGACGGTACTAAACCGGCGTCGGTAATGTCCGGATGGCCTTACATTCTGTCGCATTTCTTCCTTACATTTCACATGGTCTATTCTGATGTTACGGTGCATAGGCAAGCGAAGGTAAGTATGCACGATTGGAATTCACCTCGTCGTACGATACATTAAGAACAGTATTGAAACGAGAGAAGATATCTCCGGATTCGCCTCCCCCCTGCTCCCACAGATCAGGATGCCACCCGCAGTGATGACATGAGACCCCAAAATTGAGACGCCCTACCTTGGACCAGGCAAAAACAAGAGATATGACAAAGCAGATTAAGAACGGAAAACCAAATCAACGCCATCCAAAGACCGTATTCTCGTGGGCGCAGAGCTCGATCAACGCCTCCTCAAGGGTGTCGTGGGGCGCCGACAGACACTCGCTATAGGCACCGACAGCCCTCTGAATGCGACCAAGCCCGTCAAGGTCCTCCCTGCCACAGTCGCGGAGATGGCCGTAAACTTGGGCGTAATATTGGTCGCCGCGCCTGGAAATGGTGAGCACAGCCTCAAGTGTAGGTTGATGGCGTCGATGGGGAGATACCTGAGTTCATCTTTTATTTGGTTCAGCTCCCCCCTGCACACCGCCACCAAATTCTCGCAGCTGCTCTTCAGGAGTGTAGCCATTTCAGCCTGCGCCTGACAAACGACCAAGACAACCCTTTCCACCTGAATGATGACGGCTTCCAACGTAGCATGTCGGCGTTTGTACGTTTCGACGTGTTGCTCGTACTGGTCGTTTATCATGCCCGCCTGCCTACTGTGCATCGCGCATTTATCAGTACAGGAATGACTCTGATCGATGGTGAAACATACATAAATTGGGTACCGCAACCGATGGCGGCCTTGTTGATCTCAGATAACGCAAATTGGACCCAGTCGCGGCCCTTCTGTTCGTAGGCGGCGGGATCGAACTGACGTGAAACACCACTAAATTAGTTTCGATCGGCGCCCGTGGCGGTAGGGTTTACTGTCGGTTAGGAAGCAGGCTTACTGGGTGGCTCAGAATGGGCTCGATGCCCGGTGGCGTCCCGATAGCGCGAATGAGGTGATCAATACACAGCGGCATCTCTGCAGGTGAGATGGAAGCTATTGGGAAACGGTGGTGGTAGGGGAGAGGCGAGAAGAAAAAGATAGGGAGGGAGAGGAGGGAGGGAGAGGAGGGAGGAAGATGGCAAGGGAGGCGAGGGAGGCGAGGGAGGAGGATAGGGAGGAGGATGGGGAGGAGGATGGGGAGGAAGATTGGGGGGCGGGGGAGGGGGGGGGGACATCAATATTTTATTTCGCATCCGAAGCCCGGAAAAAAAAATGGGGAGGGTGGTATGCCAGGAAAATGGGGAGGTAGGGGGGCGGTAAAGCGTTTGGGTGGGTGATGACGCATACGTTTGTAGAAGAATTCCTTCAACCAAAAATTGGTGGGTGCTGACGAGCGTGCCCGGCTACTCATTTACTTAGCCGCGCCTGCAGCGGCGCCACCCCGCTGTCAGAATAGCGATGATGGACCGGAGGCGTTGTCCGAAGATGATGTCCAGTCTCCAAACATCGGTATCGTCATTAGTCGATGCCAGATCAACAAATTCGGTAGATTGTGACAGCATGTCACCACAGGTGTAGTGGAGGGCGAGTTGAGGTCATTGTGGTTATGGAACTGGTGTATCATAGCGACGGGGCCCCGCCGCGCTAGTATACGTTTAGCTGTTATATTATTTCTTTTGAGTAAAAAAAAAAGACATTCAATATTTTTCCGCCAACCGTCGTCGTCAAAAAGAAAATCCTGCAAAACCCATTTCTTTCACCATCCCCGATTATTTCCCCCCCATCATCAGACTACCTGAGCACGCTGCTCCGATTGATCGCCTCCAGTAATTCGGGGCGATTCATGCTCTGAAAGCACGCCGACGCCTCTTGATACGTCAACCACTTCCGTTTCCGCTTGTGCATCTCCGGCCATTGGTCTTCCTCGCACTCGACGTGGAACTCGAAGAAGTAGTATAGCGTGTGTGTTGGGCCGGCCTTCGCTGGCAGTAGCGTGTTTGCCGGACGGGGGTGTCGGATCTCTCCCAGGGCGCGCGTCACGCGTCCCGTGATTCCGGCCTCCTCCCAGGCTTCGCCTGTAGATTTGCACATTCGCGTTAGAGAAGGATGTTCAAACTCGGCAGCGGAGGACAGTATATATACGGAGGTGAATATGTAGGGTGACAGGGATCGAGGGAAGAAGGAGGGTGGCATACGAGCTGCGGCGTCTTCAGGCCGTGCCTCATCGGTCTCGTAACCGCCCTTGGGAAGAACACAGTGGTTTTGACGATCCGTTGACTCGATGACCAAAACCTTTCTCCGATCGACGGAAACCGCTACAACGCCTGCAACGAGTCGGGATCCGTCCGGTCCGTATTCTGCAGAGCGGAATAGCGAAAAAGTCAGTCCCCATCATTAACTGCTCAAGCGTCGGACATCAAAAAAAGGAGTTGACGGCAGCGGGTGTAACATGGATACAGTTGTCTACAGGGGGGTGTAAAAGAAGACGGAAGAAGAGAAAAAGCGCCTGGATACGGGAGTTGCGAAAACCGACGCAAGACGACGGCGTGAAGATGGGACCGCAGCGCAGAGGAGTACAATTCGGGCGGGAGGCGAACGTACTCTGATTGAGCCTTCCGACACGGGACTGGAAATGCAGGTTTCAGTAAGTGCAAGAGGACAAGGAATCAACCACACTGACCTCCATGGATCGACTGTGCACCATCTCTCAACTTCACGCGCACAGGTAGGTGGTGACGCTTGGAGGGGGGTTGAGAGGGGAAGAGGATGTGCGTGGAGTTTGTAGAGTGCGTAGCGCAGGTGGGAAGCAGTGGCTTTCGAGTTACACTGGCGGAGGACGCAGAGCAGGAGCAGCAAACAGAGAAGGAGGATGGCGAGAAGGAGGATGGCGAGAAGGAAGATGGCGAGAAGGAGGATGGCGAGAAGGAGGATGGTGAGAAGGGGAAGGAGACGAGAAGGAGGAGAAAAGAGAAGGAAGAAAAAGGGAATGAGGGGGAGCGGAGGCTGAGGGCGGTTGTGGTGGGCCGCGAGCGAGGAGGGGTCCGGCCAGATTCGTAGCGCGGGCAAAGGTTGGCAGCGGGAACCTTCCATGAAGGAAGTGGGGCGCGCAGCCGACGACAAAGGGACTGATAGTACGAAATCAGATAGTAGCGGGTGTGTTGTATTCTCTATGGAGTCGGAGCTGCTCGCTCGCCGCGACACTGCCACCGTGCTTGGCGCCCAGAGGACGCTAACCGCGGACGGAAGATGCAGCGGACGCGGCCAGTCGGCGGCGGGTAGCGGCGGCAGGGGCGGACGAGGGAGGGGGCGGTCAGGCGGCCGCAGCACGGGGGGCTCGGCGTCGCGTCGGCGGGCCCTCGATCCCGTGATGGCGCGCACGCGGCCCTGCCCGTCCGCTCCTCACTCCTCCTACGGGGTCGAAACCTACGGCCGTCGCCTGAATCCACCGCTCCGCCGCATGTCGGCGCAGCGCCCCCGCTGCCTGCATCCGCTGCCTAATCCTTTCTCGTGTCTAGACCGCGCCCTTCTCGCCACTACAACCGCTCCCCACCAAATATCCCCCGACCGTGGCCCGAGCACCGGCCTTGTCGAGGGGCTCACGGCAACGGCTCCTGCTACTTCACACTTCCTCGGAGGTCGCGAGCTGCTCCTAAGGTCGGCGAAATTTCGCTCTGCGGGCGATTAGTCATCCGAGTTGCTGAGCGGGGTTTGCTCAGAATCCTGTACTCATCCTGTACATCGTCCGCGTCGGACAGACCCCGCCAATCATAGGTGGCGGCATCACCCAGTCTGATCTGGCTTCGGTTCGCTGCGTGCGGACTCCTTCTCTCTTGATTGCACCTTTCTCTATTGTCTATCTTCATCGCGCCCGGCAGATGTCTTTCAGCAGTCACCTCCTCCTCCGCCCGTCCTCGGTTTCACCCGCCCCACGGTTTCTTACCACTTCTTCGCCATCGGTCTCCCCAGTCGTCAGCTACGGCATGACTATCTCCAACTCGCTCGACGGCCGAAAGCGCGAAACATCGCTCCTCGCAGCTACCGCCTCCGTATCCGCCTCGTGGCAGATTACTCGGGACCACATCATCCGGTTAATCGGACCATGGTCGAGATGGGTCGCATGCTACTAAAGATCAAGCAAAAAAAAATAATCAGCAAACGGTTAGATATCCAGTCCCCCCCTACGTCCCCATCATCTCACTCTTCCTAGGTGTTTGCTGCAGACCTCTGAGGCTGCTGCTGCAACTGCTGCCTCTACTCCCTCGGTCTCCGCCTCGTGATTGCCCACTACCTGTTGGGTGATTCAATTCCCCGCGACGAAGCCCACTATCTCACACTTCCTACGCGCTTACAGGCGCGGTTCCGTGGCACTACCAACACTGCAACCTTGCTCTCCACCTCGTGTTTGCCCACCACGGCAGCGGCATCGGTTTGTCTACCCAGTCTCGCGCTACGGCGCCCGATCCCACATAATTCCGCGTCGGTCGATGGGTTGGTGCTTGGGTAGTTCTACCCAGTCTCGCGCTACGGCGCCCGATCCCACATAATTCCGCGTCGGTCGATGGGTTGGTGCTTGGGTAGTTCTACCCAGTCTCGCGCTACGGCGCCCGATCCCACATAATTCCGCGTCGGTCGATGGGTTGGTGCTTGGGTAGTTCCACCGCTGCCACCTCCATCTCGATCTCGGGTTTTCCTACCACGGCATCGGATTCGCTACATGGTCCCCCCCTACGCACCCCACTATCTCACACTTCCAAGGTGGTTCCAGTGTTGATCACACGTTACTACTCCTGACAAAACCACCTTCTCAACACCACCACCACAGCCCCTCCCTCCTGCTCCCGATTACCCGTGACGGGCATCGGCTTGAATGTCCGGTCACCGGCTACACCACCCACGACCTCAGATTTGCTAGGCGGTCGAGGACTCAGTTCCCGACTACAGCCACCACTACCTCATCGCATTGCACCTCTCGGGTGCCTGCTACGGCATCGGCATCGGTTTGGCTACCCTGCTCCCTTCTACGGTATCAGCTACCTGACACTCTTTCAGCGGTCGCGGGCTTATTTCGCACTACAACCACCTCTTCCACCTCCGTCTCCGCCAAACCTTTGGCTGCCGCGGCGCCGATCAGCGCAATTCTCCGCTCCTCTGATACGATAAGCGCTACCGCAAACTCCGCCGTCTGCGGACTATTCCTCTTTATTACCACCACCACCTGGATATCCCTTGCGACTTCACGATTCTCCGCTCCTCTGATACGATAAGCGCTACCGCAAACTCCGCCGTCTGCGGACTATTCCTCATTATTACCACCACCACCTGGATATCCCTCGCGACCTCACGGTCGCCTTCTACGGGGCCGGGATTGGCTCGGCCACCTAATCTTTTGCAATGGCAGCCGCTATCATAGTGCTCCCCGTCGGTCAAGGGCTTGATCCTCGTTCCTACCACCTCGTCCTCCTCCCGCATTTAACGGCGACCTGCCACGGCATCAGCATCAATATATCGTGGGTGACCAATCCGGCGGTGAATACCAGGTCACTGTCAATGACGTTAGCCAATTGACCGGTTCGGAACGGCCAACGCTAGATGCGTCGATGTGTGGTGATTTCGATCTTAGCGTTGGTTAATAGCTACTGCACCTGCTACCTCACACCCGCTTGTCGGTCGCAGCGTATTACCGCATTCCGTCCCTTTCTCACTTGATTTCTATTGCCAGCGATGACAACTCGAAGGGGTCGTCGGATTGCGTTTACCAGCGAATACAAACCGTCGGTAAAATATCACGAATCTAGATATTCAGCCGCATCCTGCAGTTTCATGGCGATTCGCTCTTCCGAAGATCATCGCCCTCACGATGCTAGCAGCTGCAAACTACCACCTATGCCCAGACTCCGAATACCAGAACTGGACAGGAAGCCCGACCACAGATCGGTTCCGTTTCAGCAATTGGAAGAAGTTTAGACGCGAGAACGCCTCTTCAAGTATCGCAGATCATGGAGATGGCAAAGGGCTGATGTATGGGAGGAGGTTCGCAACAAGACTGGCAAACCGAAGTGAAGGTGGAATATGGCAAATCTGTTTACATAGCCTGCCTAGCATACTGTTGGGCGGGGCCTGGTTTGTCTGATGTGATTCTGGCCATAGATACGCGATCTACCGAGGCTATATTCGACTTCCTCGTGGAGATCGAAGTGGGGCTTAAGAGGCGGTGAGACGAGGTGGACGGTGGAGGTGGAAATGTATGTGTCATCCAGCGAGGACTGGTCGGTAGCTGTCTGATTGTTTGGTCTGGTAGCATAGTACGGCAAAATACTGATTAGTGGGGTGTGTCTCCACCACTAGTTACGGTGACGTGGAATACTTGGTGTACCGTGCAGTGATCTGTTAGATATGTAGGTCAGACGCAATTCATGAAGGTAACCGCTGTCTCCTGCAGCGGTCTTGTGCATGTACCTCTGCTTTTACCAACTCCTCACGGTTCCACGCCACGTTATTGCCCCAGGCGCTGTCACCCGGTTCACCGCTACGGCACCCGCTATCGTACAATTCTCTAAACCTACCCCACTTGCAGAGCCGTTACCACCACCTACAGGTCTTGCCCCACCTGACGGCTTCTTGCCACCGCATCGGCATATTTACCCTCTGGCTGGAGGAGCAGGGGGCGGGGGCCGAGGAGCAGGACGCCGGGGGGGGGACTACCGCTGTTCCTACCCACGCCCGACTTCATGGCGTCGACAGGCGGGGAGTAGGGGGACGGGGTGCGCTTCCTTTGTTTCTTCCCTTTGTTAATTTCCTTGGGCGCGTCTACCTTTTCGTGGGACAGGCCTGGGCGGAGGGCAAAATGGGTGCTTGCAACGAGCCGCCACTGCGCGGACAGCGGACAGGAAACGGACTGTATATATTCTCGCCATCATCTCCATAGGTCGCATGTGAGTAATGAATAGATAAATAAAAATAAAAAAAGGCATATTTACCCTGTATACAGGCTACGGAACCCACTACCTCAAAGTACCTCGTCGGTCGAGTGCGTGGATCGCCATATCAACCGGAAACAACACAACCACCTGAATCACTCTCTACAGCAGGCCTGAGGGACACACCGGGGATAACGGACGAAAGACTGTCCCCCGGGCCGGTACTCGGAGACTCGGGCAGCTGGGTCCGTCATTTCCATACGACGTCACTGGTCGGTCATCTCCGGACGCCCATTATCCTGACACCCTCTATGTATCTCAAATTTCCCCGACGATCATGATGTTGTTCCACGTCCCTGCCACCTCCTCCCGGTCTGCCATGTCACGGCTACCCGTCAAATTATTTTGGTAGCATTTCTGGGAATAGACGAGAAGTTGAAGAAGCGTTTTCTCTTCCGGCGCTGTGTGTTGGAATAACGGGACCGATGGAGATGAAGATAGTGAATTGATTGATTGATACATAGTCGAAGGCAGAACATTCTCTCTATATACAACGGGCCTGAGGGAGTCGACAAGGGGAAAGGACGGAAGACTGTCTCCCGAGCCAGTGCTTGGAGACTCAGGCAGCTGTCATCTCCGGACGCCCATTATTCTGACACTATGGCCCTTCGTGATTTAAGTACTTGGGGAGGGGGGGGGGGGGGGTAATGTAGCAGTTCTTTTTAAAGATTCTTTTGCGTTGATGAAACACCGTCAATCGGGGGGAGCCCTGAACGAACCAAACGAAGGGACGAGGTCTCACGGGAGCCAGGCGACCGTTGCGGTGGGGGCAAGGGAGTGTTGGGGAGTCGTGCTTCCCTTCCACACTGCGAGAAGATGGGAAGTCCCTTAGATATCGATTCACCAAACGCCTATTCAGCCTCTACGTCGATTGGCACAACGAGGGAGCCGGCACGCACGAGCACCCAATGGAGTCCGATTGATACAGGTAGCCGGTTTGAAAATTTCGAGCGACGAAAATGTGAACGAGAGGCAGCGAAGCCCCACATTCCAAGATGACTATTGCGGAGGGGGAGCAGATATTGGGCTTTGTGATCCAGGCGATAGGGATTGATCATAGGTGGGTAAATGAAAGCACAGCAAGCCTTGAACAAACATGAGGAAAGATATCGTATCCACAGACGGCGCGATAGGAGACACGGAATAATTGTGACGCACGGGCTTTCGGTATGGCATTGTCAAGATTATGATGGAAGTTTGATGGAACGATAGAGTCTTGTGTGTATTGTCTTGTATTAGAGAGAAAGGCGGAAAAGTCTGACTACACGGATATGACGTGATTCTACACGTGACAAAGCTGAACGAGTGAGATATTGCAACAGGTCGTATCAAATATATATATCGGTATACAGTATATTCAGTGTAGAGCGAACGTCCGGCGCGGGACGCCCCATTATATCGGTCTCGGTGGCTAGTCCACCGGACAATGCGCCGCCGCTATCAGTCTCATCTCCGAGAATGTGCACGGATCCCGTCCGAGCCACATCTCATGACAGTTCCCCTCTTGCTGCGCACCGTCGAAAACAGAGCAGCAAGTAAGCAACAGAGAGCAGCAAGACAGTAAAGTCAACCTGATAAAACAAATCCCCGCTGGCATTATTAAAACCTCTGCAGTTGCAAAACCTCGTGGGAAAAAACTGATCTGCTAGAGGACAAAAGAGTACCAGCTCAACGCGAGCAAACAGAAAAAGATTCAGAATAGCCTTGCTAACGCCGTAGGCCAATGCTCTCCGTAAAGCCCCTATGCTTCTCAGGTCCCAGCGCCTTCGTCATGATGTCTGCCAAGTTGTCGTTGGTAGAAACGTAGGAGAATTCCAACTCTCGAGTGACGTAAAGGTCCCGGCAGTGGTGGAACTTCACGTCGATGTGTTTGTTCCTGCTTTTCCCGCATCCAGCTGCCTGGATGTTCTTCAATGCGCCATTGGAATCGGTGCAGACGGGGAGAGGACGTCCGAGTTTCCCGACAACGTCCGTGTGACGCTTAGCAAGCCTCTGGGCTTCTCGAGCGGCTTCCGCGCAAGCGACGTATTCGGCATCCGTGGGGGAGAGTGCTACCATCGACTGCTTGTAGGATTTCCATGAGACCGGTCCGTTGTAGACTTGGAAGACATAGCCTCCCTGCGAATTTCTTCCATTGATATCCCCTGCGAAGTCGGAGTCCGCGAATCCGAGTATGGGTGACGGAGTGATGGGTATGCGTGGGAACACGAGTTTGAGGTCGGTGGTTCCTTTGAGGTATCGGACTCGATTGGCAGCTGTCAGGTGTGATGTGAAGGGTCTGCTGCTGTAGCGGCTGAGTGCCGATACGGCAAAGGCTATATCAGGACGGGTCGCTGTGGCTGCGTACGACAAGCTGCCGACGGTACTCTGGTAGTGTCCAGCATCTACTTCCGCCTCTGCTTGCGGCTCGGTTTCGAGAGTCGTTTTGTCGTGGAGAGGAGTAGGGGCGGGGTTTGCGTCTTCCATCCCGAAGTGTTTGGCGATGGTTTGGATGTATTTGGCCTGTCCAAGGGTGATGGCACCGGAATCCCGACGCTCTATTTCCAAGCCTAGGAACTGCGTGGCTTTCCCGAGATCCGTCATCTTGTATTCCTTCTTCAGTGCCGTCTTGAGGTCCTCAGCAGCTTCGGAGGCTGATCGCGGGTACAGGATCGTGGTGTCGTCGACATAGAGAAGGAGAAAGACGCCGGAGCGGAGGTACAGATTCTCGTCTGCGTGTACAGCCAATCGACAGGAGGAACTCGTTTATGGTAGCGTGCCATAGGAGGGGTGCTTGCTTGAGGGCATTGTTGAGTCTCAGGGAGCCGTTCATGTAGATTGGCATTGCCATAGGATCCTTGCCATAGGATCCGGTGCGGTCGTCGTACTCACACATTATGAGTTGCCGGGCGCCGTATTCACACGCGAGTTGCCGGGCACCGTACTCATGCGTGACTTGCCGAGCTCCGTATTCACACGCTGTGAGTTGCCGGGAGTCGTACACATACGTGAGTTGCCGAGTGCCGTGAGCGCCGTACTCACACGCTGTGAGTTGCGGCCCGGCGACCGGGTCGACTGGACGAACCTCTCCTCGGCCCTACTCACTGAATGTGCCTCCGCGCATGGATTGTGAGTAGATTTGTGAGTAGGGTCGGCCGGTCACAAGGAGGATGATGAGGGGGAGAGCGGCTCAGCAATGAGCCACTCGATACCTTCAGGAAGCCGCATGTAGACTTCCTTGTCGATTGCTGGGTTCAGGAACGCGGTGACGACATCAAGCTGGTCCATATCCCAGTCTTCCTGGGCGGCACGACTCATTAGATAGCGAAGCGTAGTCATCTTACTGACCGGAGCGTATGTTTCATCGAATCGATGCCCTGCATCTGTCCATAGCCTTTGAAAACAAGCATAGCTTTGTATCAGGGTGCCGTCTGGATTCGTCTTTATCTTGTATACCCATTTGCAGCCGATAGGCTTGCTGCGGGCGTATTCCACCGGAGTGAAGGTGCGGTTCTCTAACAGAGACACGTACTCCTGTTGCATAGCAACCTTCCACTGCCGCTGAAGAGGACCATTCATGCCTTCTCTTTACGATCGTGGGTCGTCATCAGTTGTGACCACAGCAAACAGGGCTATACCGGCCTTTGCTGCCCGTCTTGACTGGCTTCTCGTCAGCATGCGGGGCTGAGAGGGAATAGCAGCGATGGCCCCGTCGGGCTCGCTTTGTGGATCTGGCGCGGGTACCTCTTCCAGTGTCCCCAGCATCGTCGGTGGGGTTACCGCAGGTGTGTCTAGCACTGCGGCCGGATTGCTCCCCTGCTCAGGAGCCGTGTCCGGGTTTTCAGCTTCAGGTGAATCATCCATCACCTCGGTGACCACTGGTTCCTCTTTCCGCAGTCCGCGTGGGTCACTGCTTCTCTCGTTATCTGCCATGCAGGACGTATAGGCAGTCTGGCTCTCATCGGAGTAGAGGTCCGAGCAGTTGACAGCTTTGCCGAAGTCGGGATCCCATATCCGCCAAATCTTGGTGGTATCGTGAACGTATCCGAGCATCATGCAAGCCTTTGCACGGGCACCCATCTTTGCATCTTGCCTTTGAGATTTCGGGATGTGCTTCCACACTACGCATCCGAAGCGGCGAGGGTGATCGAGAGTGGGTTTGTCCTCGGCCGATGTCGGCCTCGTACTTAGATCTTGTGAGTTGCCGTCGAGGGCCGTACCCACACTCTGTGAGTTGCCATCAAGGGCCCGACCCACATGTGGGTTGCCGTCGAGGGCCCGACCCACATGTGAGTTACCGTCGAGGGCGGTACCCACATTCTGTGAGTTGCCGATTGCCGTACCCTCACGTTGTGGGTTGGCATTTGGCGACGTACTCACGCGCTGTGAGTTGGCGTAGTAGCCGCTTCGGTATAGCCGGCGATGGAATTTGAGCACCTCGTATGGCGTCTTTCCATCCAAGGATTGATTCGGGGTTCTTCGATGCAGATAGCACGCGGTGTTGATGGCCTCGGCCCAGAAGTGCATTGGGGCTTGCGAATCGAGCATCATGGCCCTAGCCTTCTGGGTCAGAACTCCGATCATCATTTCCGCGATGCCGTTCTTGTGTTGCGTATGTGGCGGCCATGGCTCGAATGAAATATCTCGGACGGCGAGGATGCTTCGGAACGTTTTATTGTTGTATTCCGCACTTACGTTCCCAGAGCGATACCTCCGGATATCGTATCCCCAGCCATCCACATTAGCTTGAAACCATTGGAAGGCTGCCTTGCAGGTCTCTGTGCGTTTGTCAGGAAGGACGGTGATCTCTGCGTGATGAGAGTAGTCATCGATGTAGACAATGAAGTACTGGGCACCGCCTGACGAGCGTACGGCGAATGGTCCGCACAGATCCGAATGAACCAACTCGAATGGTGTAGTGGTGCGCTGGACTGAAACGCGGATTATCTTCCGTTTGAGCTTTGTCTGGATGCATACCTCGCATGTACGGCCGTCGTCGACGTAACCTTTGACAATAGACTTTATTGCTGCTTCTCCGGGGTGTCTAGGTCCCCTACCGAGGAGAGAGTATCAAAAGGTCGGAAGATGTAGGGCCTTCACCCAGTGGTTCTGGACTTGAACGAGGCCCTTATGGGTAGCTTTGACAATGGTGTCATCTCCCAGCCTTATGTCGATGGTGTGCGATAATCGGGAGTAGATCTGGAACCGGCTTCGAGGGCCATTGTACATGTGTGGGAGGCTCCGGTATCGATTATCCATATTGAGGGTGCTCTCACGGTGGACAAGGCAAAGCGCCCGGTCTTGAATGTATTCTGTGAGTGGCGTTCACGGCCGTACTCACACGTCCCCGCGTACTCACACGCCCGCGTGTACTCACGTCCCGTGGACACGCGCCGCGACGTACTCACGCGTCCCAGCGTACTCACACGTCCCGTGCTCACGCGTCCTGTACTCACGCATCCCATACTCCCACATCCCGTACTCACGCGCCGCGCCGCAGTCGTTTTCCCGTTCACCGAGCACCAAGGCGGCAACCATGTTTGAAAGCGTTTCACCGTCGCGGAGGAACTCGTCGTCAGGTATTGCCTCGTGGCCGGATGTGAGTAGCGTTCGGTCGACTGGTGTGAGTAGCGTTCGGTCGGGTGTGAGTACGGCTCGGCCTGATGTGAGTAGGGCTCGCCCCCTGACATGTCGGTTAGTCAATCTAGATCCGACCGGAGAACGAGGGATTGCTCGGTATTATCACCATTTACCACCATGGGACTTCCGTTTTTGCCAAAACGCTTCTGATTCCGGGCGGCTTTGAGCTAATCCGATCTTTTCTTGAGAGTGCAGTCCTTTTCTTCAGCTGTTTCCGAAGCACGTGGGTGGCCTCGCTGAATCGGATTCCCGCGAAGTTTAGTAGGTGATGGATCGTAGCGTTGTCGGAGATGTCTTCCTTGGCTCCTTCGACAGGATCGCGATACTGTTGCAGGCGTTCACAGAAGGATCCGATTTTTTCTGCTGGGTGAGGCCTAACCGTGTGGAGGTTGCTCGCGTGGAAGGAGCGTTGCGTCTGCTAGTACGTATTGTTGAACTGGTAGCTCAGTATCGTCCACATCTCGGCTGGATCCTGGAGACGAAGGAGTTGCCTTTGGATTGTTGTGTTGGCGGAGTAGCAAATCAGAGCGACAGCTGACTTCCTTCGTTCGTTGAAGGGATCAATGGCGCGTTGAAGGTTGGAGGAATCCGTTTCGCCGCTTTTCGCTCTCGTCGAGTGGGCCGGAGAGGTTTCGGTTGACATCTTTTCTTCTCCCGTGACGATTTCCCACGCATTCATCATATCGAGCATGGTCTTCGAGTTGATCCTCCATTCGATGTAGTTCGTGGTGTTAAAGCGTTCGAAAGATCCCAAGCTGGTGACATGGTATTCGTGCTTTGAGGTGGAATCGGTGGACATTGTTGGTGATGTAGAAGGCTTGGCGATGCGGCTGAAAATAAGGGGAATGGTTTGAGGTATAGATGTTGTGATTGATAAAGCGATCAATCCCGGCTCATGACCTATTGACGACTAAACCCTAAGGGGACGAGCAATAAGGAGATGGGTCACGGATGGAACGAAGAAATGGGTGGTGTGGAAAAGAAATAGGTTGTGACCCTGCAGGTGTGTGGCATGTACAGGATAAGGAGCAAAACCCCTCGGAGACGAGCTAAAGAACATCTCAGGATGACTAACTCATCCCCCCATCCACGCTAACCCCTTTTGTCCACCAATCCCTCGTTTTCGCCGCTTCGCTGCCATTACCCCCCTCATCAACCATTTTCTCTAAGGTAAGGACTTCTCGTCATTCTAAACTGCAAAGAAACACTTCTTCTGAAATCAATGCATGCAAATCAACTCCTCCTCCGAAACGTACGCTCTCCGATCCTACAGCTCCTCCGCCTTTCCAGCCCATTCTAACGCACTCCAGCACACTGCCAGCTTCTCCCTCTTTAATCCCCTGCTCCACTCATGGTACATAGACTTTCAGATTGTCCAGATGAATCTGGTCTTTCAATCCAGAAGGTTTGGTCGAGACGAGCGCCACAGTGGAGATATCTTAGAGTCGGCCGCTTCGTCCATGATGAGTCAGATCGCCCAGGCGGAATGGCCCTTCCCAACGAGCTTCTAGCTTCGCGTTATAGCGATTATCAAGGGTAGCACGCTGTATGATGATCTCGAACCGTAAACTCGTGGTGATTTCGAACTGGCTTATACCCTAAGACCAATTCGGCCAGCGTAAGTCCAGGAACCCGCACCTGCCTGGTGTTCAAAGAATGCACCACATGATCGAGGTACTCGCTCCATCGCAGGATCTCACCTCCGTTCACAACTATCTTCCTAATTCCGTAGATAACCAGCTGGACATACCTCTGCAGTAGACCAATAGAAGATGGGTGAGTCTTCGGTGCCGGGAACTGTTGAACGCCTTGAATCATCAGGAAGTCCGGGAAAACCCCTTCCACCAAGTAGGTAGCATTGTCCATATAAATGCTCAGGGGTAATCCAAACGTCTGTGAGATGCCTGTAATGATTCCGGAAACGACGGATCCATTAAAGGCTGGGAATGCCTGGGCTTATGCATATCGAGTGAAATAATCCACCACAATGAGCAGGTATTTATGTCCGTCGGAGGCTGGCTATATGGGACCGAGGCCATCGATCACAATCATATCCAATGGCTGCAGCTGGATGACTGATTGTGGCACCCGAGAAGGGCGCTTTCATCCTGTAACTGTCAACTCTGACAACTTCGTCAAAACACATGAGTATCCTTCATCTGGGTCGGCCAATAGTAATGTCCCATAAGCCTCTTCAATGTCAGGTCGTCGGAGTAATGCCCATGGCAGTCATGAGCCCAAAACAGGACCTTGTTAACATTAACATTCTGGACACACCAAGTTTGCCGTCCATTCCGCTCCTGGTACGTCAACAACGGATAGTGATTGACCCCATCCATTAGCTGATACACGGCTGCCTTCCGAGTCCACCATCGCCACACTGCCAGGCTGTCCTTTCCTGTGTCTTCTGCATGCAATTTGCAGTGTCGCTTCAGATACACCACTCCGGCGTACCACTCATCCTCCAGCCAGTATTCCCACCTCTTGTCATTGCTCGGCTGATTGGCACTCATTATCTCCAAGGCACTCTCTTCCTTCCCTGGTCTGCCAAACTCCATAGCCTCTATCAGTAGCTTTGACATGCCGTCCGCCAGCGCATTTTCTTTTCCTTTGATGTGGATAATTCGGAAATCATATTCACTCAACCTCAGCAGCCAGCCAACAATGTGTCCTTTGTCCGAGTTCTGCAAGGCGGTCTTCAAGCACTCATAATTGGTGTAAATCAAAACAGGGTGTCGATTCTCATTGCCATTCCACCTGGTTTCTTCAAGGTACTGGACGATCGCCAAACCCTACAGCTCATTGGAGTGGTAACGAGTCTCGGCATCAAGGAACTTCTTGGAGATAAACTTGATTATCCTCATGGCTCCCATGGGTTTGGATGACATGACCGTTCCCACCGGTTGATCCATGAGCTGGAAGAGAACACCTCGGTAGGTGAATCCTAAGGCATGACAAGCAAGGTGATATTGCCGCACCGGATTACCTCTGTGACACGCAATTTCTAGGACAGCTCTCTTGATGCTCCTGAATGACTGATTCGCTTCTTCCGACCAATGAAATCCGATTTCTTTCATATGCACCTTAATCCTCCTCTTCTCAGATCCCCACTTCTGTTGGTCCAGTTCCGGCACCTTGGCCACTGCCTTGCACATTATCCGGAAATGATCCGCTCACCCTGGAATGCATTTTCTAATGTAACTTGTCATATAGTATTCAAACTGATCCAGTCCCTTCTCACAGGTCGGAGTAGGGTATTCTAAGAACGTCTGCAGTTTCTCGTTTTCAGACTGGACTGCTTTTCCATCCACTTGCAATCCTAGCATCTCGATCTTAGGTATGAAGAAATAACTCTTCACCAGGTTCAAGACCAACTTGGCCCAATGCATCCTAGGAAAGTAGTGGTCATGAAGGAAGTCCAGCTGTACATCGAACGAAGTCGTGGCGCCCATATCATCATCGAAGTATGTCATGAACGCAAAGTCCTCGGTTTCTCTTGATAGTGGCCGCTCTTCCAGTGGCTCAGGAATCGGCCCCATTACAAGATCCTTTAATTGCGTATAGGTATCAGGTGCTCCCGTTAGCCCCTGTCTCATTCGAAGGTAGTAGGCAAATTGTCCCAGGATTGAACTGAAGGCAGTCTTGTATGCATGTGAGTGATACATCGGGATCACCCAGTATTCATTCACCTCATCAGTCCCCCAATAGAGCTTAAACCGAGCCATACTCATAGCATTGATGATTGGTTCCGTTCTCTTCATAGGGTAATTGGTCTTGATCGTGGCGTTGTTGATTAGGCAGTAGATATGAACCATCGTCAAATCTCTGTTCTTCTTCACGGGGAACTTGCAGCTGGCTCTCCAAGGCGAGTTGACCCAGTCTATAATTCCAGCCTCCAGAAGTGCAAGTAGGTGCTTTTTCTACCATTCCGCTTCCTTCTGTGTATACAGCTTGGGCTTCGATCGGACGGGGTGGCACCTTATTGTCAGAAATCAGTGTTTGATCAGATCTGTGGCCGGCAACTTCTTCTCATCGTTGCAGAACCAGTCCCGCCAGGTGTACAAGAGTCAGAGTGCTCGTGACTTCTCTTCCTTTCTCAATTACTCTCTGACCTGTATCATCTTTCCTTCCCCTTGGTTGAACCACTGCATGATTTCTTCTTCCGAGCTTGTCATGATGTCCATGGTCCTTAGGCTTTCGGCCGGTCGCCGACGTGTTGGGAATCCTACCGTGTTCCCAAAGGCTTGTTGCAACTCTCCATCCAATTCAGGATTTCATTCCTCTATGGCGTTTCCTTCCATCCCCTCTCCTTGAACTCCAACATCCCTGGTGGTCCTTGCCACTCCCTCTTCGAACTCCCGTATCCACTTCATCTGCTCCTTCCAAGACATCCATGGTTCCAGCAATGTTACACTTAAAGAAATATCCATAGCCTAGCTAGCAAGTGACAGTGGGAGATGGAGTCACAGGTCATCAAAAGGCATGCCTTTTGAAGAAAGATCACAGGAGACATTCAGAGAGTCTAGGCGGGAAATAGAGGAACAGAGTTTAGCATACAGCTGTAACTCAGCCATAAGAGATTAACTCCGCGATAGAGGGAAGTGTTACTGCAAACAAGCGGAACTGGACGGACTTGGGCTAGATCGCCTCAAGATGAGGGGATTGTTACCTTCTCAAGATGAGGAGGTAGGCCACATCACCCTGATGGTGCATGAGAAAAGAGTCTGGACCAGACACTCCGCTCAGCCGCATGAAAACCTCATCTCCTCTTATCTACGACCCGGCCAGGACCAATAAAGTTGCCCACGTTCCAAGCGGGGTCTGACTGGACCTCGAAGGAATAATCCGCCTGAGTTGCCTGTTCTCAGGCAGAGTCATCAATTCTCACGCTATGGCTCGAAGGACAAAAGTATCAAGAAAACACGTTACAGTAGAGATATATGGGTGGAGATGGTAGACAGTAGATTCGATAATCCTCCTGTTTCCAGGCAGCAGAGACCTCTCTATATACATGATCGTCTCCAACTTCCTCCATGCCCAGTTTCTTGCCACCAAAGGCACCCGACACAGAATCCGCATGAACAGCCTCCTCTGCGTAGTCGCCACTGTCATCTTATACACCGACGTGCGGTGTCGCCACCGTCTTATGCACCGACGCGTGGTGTCGCCACCGTTTTATGCACTGATGGCGTCGACTCATCTTCTCATGTTGACACTTCCCCTCTTGCTGCGTACCGTTGAAAAAACAGAGTAGCAAGTAAGCATCAAAAAACAGCAAGACAGTAAAGTCAACCTCATAAAGCAAAACCCCCGCTGGCCTCATTAAAACCTCTGCAGTAGCAAAACCTCGTGGGAAAAAACTGATCTGCTAGAGGACAAAAGAGTGCCAGTTCAACGCAAGTACAACAATGCGCGAGTAAACAGACAAAATGCAACAAAGCCAAGCAGTAACCTTGCTAACGCTGTAGCCCAATACCCTGTGTGAAGAATCTGTGCTTCCCTGGTCGTAGCGCCTTCGTCATGATGTCCGCTAAGTTATTGTCGGTGGATACGTGGGAAAGCTCTAGGTTGCCAGAGGCGTGCAGGTTGCGACAGAGATGGAGCTTGACGTTGATATGCTTGTTTCTGCTCTTCCCATACCCAGCTGCTAGGATATTGTTCAGGGCACCGTTGGAGTCGGTAAAGATAGGGAGAGGAGGTTTGAGGTTTCCAACAATATCCATGTTTAGCTTGGCTAGCCACTGGGCTTCGCGAGCAGCTTCTGAGCAGGCAACGTATTCGGCTTCTGTGGTTGAGAGCGATACCGTTTTCTGCTCGTACGACTTCCATCAGACTGGTCCGTTGTAGGCTTTGAAGACATATCCTCACTGTGACTTTCTTCCGTCGATATCTTTTGCAAAGTCCGAGTCTGTAAAGCCAACAAGAGGTTTCGAAGTAGTGGATGTACAAGGAAATACGAGCTTGAGGTCAGCGGTATGTTGGAGGTACCGGAGGACGCGTTTTGCCGCTGATAAGTGGGACGTGTATGGTTTTTTGCTGTAGCGGCTGAGGGCTGAAAACGCAAAGGCTATGTCGGGTTGTGTTGCAGAGGCTGCGTACAATAGGCTACCGACAATGCTTTGGTAGTGCCTGGCAGCGACTTCTGCTTCCCCTTTTGGCTCGACCTCGAGTCTTATCTTATCGTGGAGAGGGGTGGTGACAGGATTTGCGTGGTCCATTAGAACATGTTTGAGGATTGTTCGGATGTATTTGCTCTGCCCAAGTGAAATCACACCGGAGTCGTGCCGCTCTATTTCCAAGCCTAGGAACTGTTTCGCATTTCTGAGGTTGGTCATCTTGTATTCTTTCTTCAGCGCTGCCTTGAGGTCTTCTGCAGCTTCGGAGGCTGATGGCGGGTAGAATATCTGGGTATCATCAACGTAAAGGAGGAGGAAGACACCAAAGCGGAGGTATAGATTCTCATCGGCATGGGCACGTATACGGCCAATTGACAGGAGGAACTTGTTGATGGTGGCGTGCCATAGGAGGGGCGCTTGCTTAAGGCCATAGAGCGCCTTGTTGAGCTTTAAAGAGCCGTTCATGAAAATTGATAACTCTGCAGTCTTGGAGTTCCTATCCGGCGTCCTCCCACTCTGGGAGATGCTGTCTGGCGTACTCACACTCTCGGAGTTGCTGTCCGGCGTACTTACACTCTCAGCGCTACTCACAGCTAAACGTAACTCAGCGCGTAAGTTGTGAGTAGATTTGTGGGTAGATTTGTGAGTAGAGCCGGCCGGGAGCGGCTCGGTGATCAGCCACTCCATACCTTCCAGAAGCTGCATGTATATGTCCTTGTCGATTGCTGGATTCAGGAACGCAGTGACGACGTCGAGCTTATTGATTTCCCATCCTCCCTGGGCAGCACAACTCATTAGAAAATGAAGAGTAGGCAACTTACTGACCGGAGCGTATGTCTCCTCAAAGTCAACACCTTCTATGTTAAAATTAGCGCTATCACACCAATCTCATATCTTTCCTATTTCTTGTGGTTAGTGGCATAGATTAGATATGTGATGGCGGCGGAGGCAGTGCGGGGAGTGTGACACTGGAACGTCTGGTCAACGTCGGAGTGATGGTAATAGTGACTTAGTCAGGTTTCTCTATAGTCGCAAAGGAGATGGGGCGTGCGCGGTCTCCGCTGGCATTTAGTTATTATACAGGAATAACACCCCCCATGACAATCATTCCGAGTTCGCCCACCTTTAAGGGATTCACAGCGAATAATCTAAGGGGTTCGGTTCCGTATTGGTGGCGCCCGCCGGCTGCGGCTTGAGCGCCGGATCGTACGCGGCTCCGCGGCAACAGCTTGCTCGACGGATCGTTCGGTGGACAGCTTGGTGTGCGTGGCGGCTCGCGCAGTGGCGCATGCGGTTCGAGACGGGCCCGGTGGCTTGCCAGATGGCTTGCTCGTGTATCACTTCGGCGGATGGTTCGAGGCGGGCCCGGTGTCTTGCCCGACGGCTCACTCGCATCGGTCCGGTTTGGCGGAACGTTCGACGCATTTGGTGCTTGTCAAACGGCTCGCGCGACAACTGCCTTGCAGGTAAGATAAGGTATGGAATACGCTCACACACGCACCAGCGGAGGTGGGCGTGCGCCCAAGCCCAGAGCTACTCGTCCTGGTCGGTACTGACAATAAGCCGACTGATGCCCGCACCGCGTATATCCCTCAATGAGGTGATTACCGGCCCATCAGACGTAGAGGGTTTATCTGGCTCGACGGCCAGGCCCTTCTATCTCTCTGCATAGTTGTGTTTCCAGCCCGACCGGAGAAAAATCCCTTAGGACCGCCACGGCCCCAAGGTTCTAACTCCGGGCTATCTTCCGCCTAGACTCTCGAGCTCCTCACGAATCTTTCCGTCTCCTTCTTGATCAACTGTGGTCCCGCTTGCGGTGCTTAGGCGTATCCGCGCTTCGGTGGATGGTTTGACGCATGCCCGGCGGCATGCCAGACGGCTTGCATATATCGTTTCGGTTCGAGACGGGCCCGGCGGCTTGCCCGACGGCTTGCTCGTGTCACTTCAGCGGATCTGCGCTTCGGCGGGTCGCTCAAGGTGGGTTCATACTATTCGCCACGTGACTACTCTTGGTCGAGAGTTGCCTCGGGTGTAAGAGCTCACCTGTCATGTCACGGATAGTCGTAGCCCCTGATCCCCGCGGGATCAGTCCACACATCCTCATTGGTCGTGGTCGGTCTAACGATAAGCCGACTGAACCCCGCACCGCGTATTTCCCTTGATGAGGGATTACCGGCCTATCAAAGTCTGGCAGGTTTATCTGGCCTCAAGGGTCCTGGCCTCCTCCCTCTGCATAGTTGCGTTTCCAGCCCGACCGGAGATAAATCCCTTACCCCTGGTACGTCCGTAAGGCTCTAACTCCAGGCTTATCTCCTGCCTAGATTCTCTGAGACTGACTAACTCGTTCTCTTTCCGATGGGTACGTACCCCTCGTGTGTTACACCCCAGTCCGAAAACACCAGGGAAATTAGATAGCCACGTAGCCAGGGCACGTGAGACTTTACCGCTCGAAAGGAAGGAAGTCGAGCCCAGTCGGCTTCAGAGAGTCTAGGCGGGAGATAGCCTCGGGATTAGACCTTACGGGCGTAACGGACCTAAGGGGCTAATCTCCGGACGAACTGCAAACGCAACTAAATATGGGATACGAGGGGTGAGGTCGTAGAACCGATATCTTCTCTTTCTCTGATAGGCCGGTAAACCACTCACCCGCAGGGCTTGAGGGGTTTGCGTGGTGCGGGGATCAGTCGGCTTATCGTTAGACCGACCAGGACTAATGAAGTTGTAAGGACCGAGCTCGTGGGGTTCCAGGGCCATGACTGGCGGACGAATCTCCTGAGAACGGATAGGAAATACGGGTTCTCTAGAGGAACCACGTGACACCGCAAGAAGGCTATATAGCTAGGCAAGAATCCCGCTCGGTGAGAAGGAAGGGAGGACAGCACCGAACGCCCACTCAACGAAACAAACCCCACAAGCAAGATCTAAGATTATTCCGTTGTGAACGATCGAAAGTAGCCTGATTACCTTTGATTCTCTCTACACTCCGGTCTCGCCACAACCCCAGTGTCACACTATAATCTTGATCTCAAAAATCACCCTACTTTCATGACCTGCTTCGATGATAACTACTTCGAAGACCACCTCTATGTACTCGAGCTATCTACCCTCCTGGAACCCAAGTCTCAGTACTCCTTCGACTACACATTCCAATCAATCGATAGCGAGTTAGCCAACTACGAACAGTGGGATACATTCAGCGACGGACCTATCCCTACTCCCTACCAAGAAGGAGATCATGAGCCCTGGAACTGGTATACGCAATACTGGCTCAACTGCGCCCACCACCAGAAAAACGCAGAATTCACAGAAAACGAGCTCCAAGATCTCTGTGACTATTATTTCACCGAAGACGAAACGATCTACACAGGAGACTTCCTCGACCTGTATTGAGATGTCTACCACCTCCGACTACAACATGCTTCGTCTGGAAGTACCGCCAACCCGATTGGTGCTAGGGAGTCCTCTACTTAGAGTAACCCAACAACGATGACAAAGGCCCCCGGCAGTCCCGGCATCCCCGATAGTCCCAGCCGCAAACCCGCCGCAAGAACCACCACCAAGACCCCCACGAAGGCAAGCGTTGGCCTCACCCTTGCCTCCTCCTAGCGAAGGCGATGACGACCTATATGAGCGGAACCTCCCTATGGGCAGGGCCCCACCAGGCACAGAGGAACCTACCCAGGATCGGCTAGCAACCATGCTCACGCCAGAAGAAATAGCCTGATTGGTGGGAGCTGGAATCGCGGCAGCACAGGTCCCGGCCCGACCCGGGGAACCACAGATGAGGACCTCCAGGTTGAAAATGGAGAACCCTGCGAAGTTCGATGAGAAGAACCCTACCACCTTCAATCAATGGTGGGAATCGGTCACCATGTACCTCAGATTATACCCGGAGACCATTGACAGGCAAAAAATCGCCTGGGTCGGGACACTCCTGACGGACACAGCCCTGATTTGGCATCTCCACAACACTGTGAGCAGCGCAACAACAACATCTGGGCAAATTACTCAGCTGTGATCGGGACTGAATACCGCAACAAGCGAGAAGCAGCGGACACCCAGTTAAAACTGCGACAGTTGAAATACCAGGATGACATCCGCTCCTACATGACAGAGTTCCGCCCCCTCAACCTCAATGCACGCGCTTTGGGAGAAAGCCTCCAAGAAAAAGTAAACCTCTCAATGCCGGAATCAGTAATGGACATGAGGTTCGCCCATTACCTGGAAGACTTCGCAGATGACGAAGGATTCCTACAGGCGACGTACCAAGCGGCGCTACAAGTCAAGAAAAAGAAGGCCCTGCGACTAGCCCGGGACCAGGCAAAGGTTCCAGTCCCGGCCGGGAAACGAGATGAAAAAAAGAAGGACGGACGGAGCTCTGACAATACCCAGAGGGGTAAGGAAGCAGAGAAGGAACCCCATCGCGAAGGCAACAAAGGCGATGAATACGGAGGAACAGAGCGATGGGCCTGCGAGGCTGCCGCGTTGCAAGGCGTCCCGGACGGCGAGCGAAGGGAGTACGCGGCCACCCGAGGATGTCATCGTTGCGGGCAACCAGGCCACCGAGCGGCCAAATGTTTCGCCAGCACCTCGGCAAAAGGTAACAGTCTTCCCGCAGCACCGTGGAAAATAGCCGCCGGAACCAAGTGTCCAAGGGAAGAAGAAGAGGACCCAGCTCCCCGAACAAAGACGCAGAAAATCTCGGCGGCAGAAGCAATGGACACGGAGCCACCCATCCAAAACCCCATATGGGAAGAGGAGGATTTTTAAAGGGTCAAAGGACGCGGCCGGGCCTTAAGACCGAAAACATCGTATGTGAAACCAGCCGAAAAAGAGGCACCAAAGAACCCGAGGGAGAAACCAGGCGCAAGAAACCCCGGGGCAGACCCTGACCAATCATAACCATGTTACTCCATGTGGGGCAAGAAAAACACCGAGTGCAGGTACTACTGGACACGGGTTGCTCAGTACTGCTGGCCAACAAGAAAACAGCTAGGGCACTACGGATACCTATGCTCAAACACGACCCAGCGATCCGCATCGAAAACTACACAGGGCAGAATGTAGAAGAGGCGGGAATATTTTACACCAAACTGCTACTCCTCCAACACCGATGACACTTCTCAAAGGAAGCTTTCAAAGTAACCCCCATGGAACCAGAAGTCGACATCTTCCTGCCCTTTTGGTTGATATCCAAGCACCCCCCACAGGGGGTCTGGTAAACAAAAGAAATACAGTTCAATAGTCCCGGGTGCCAAGAAACCTGCACGCAGTATGAGCAGGAGGAGTTTTCGCTCACCTGGGACGAAAAAGTGGCCCAGGACCAGAATGCGCGGATGATAGGGCATATCTCGGCAGCCACCGAGGGCAACGCCCTGGCCAATGTCCCAGGAGAATTCAAACCCTACTTGGGAATCATGAGCAAGGAAGCGGCGGATGCGCTCCCACAGCACCGCCCCTACGACTGCAAAATTGAGCTCAAGGAAGGAACCTCGGCACCATGGGGACCCATATACCCCTTATCGGATGTCGAGCTGCAGACGCTCGGGGAATGGCCGAAGGAAATGGAACGAACCGGAAAGATAAAGCGATCAACATCACCAGTGGGGTCACCCATCCTATTCGTACCAAAACCCCACGGACGAGGACTTCGCCTATGTGTGGACTACAGGGCCCTGAACCAAATAACAATCCCGAACCGATACCCGCTCCCACTCATGCAGGAATTACAAGACCGGGTACAAGGAGCCAAATGGTTCACGAAAATGGACCTCAAAAACGGGTTCCACCTGATTCGGATGAGTAAAGGGGGTGAATGGAATACCGCCTTCAGAATCCGTTACCGACTCTTCGAATTCCAGGTAATGCCCTTCGGCCTAACAAACACACCTTCCACGTTCCCGAACATGATGAACCACATTTTGTCCGACCTCCTAGACGTGGGGATACTAGCATACATGGACGACATACTAGTATACGCCAAAACCGAGGAGGAACACCACTGCCTAGTCAAAGAAGTTCTGGGAAAACTACAGGAAAACGGACTGGCGGTCTCCCCAGAAAAATGCATTTGGAAAGCCCAAGAAGTGGAGTTTCTAGGATACGTCATAGGAAGGAACGGGATACAAATGGCAAAAGAGAAGGTGGAAGCAGTACTAGAATGGAGAACACCCAAATCTCTAACGGAAGTACAATCCTTTCTGGGGTTCGCCAACTTCTATCAACGCTTCATCCAGGACTACTCCCGGGTAGCGAGGCCACTGACGGAGCTGACCAAAAAAGAGAAAAAAGATGAATGGAGCTGGAACCCAGAGGCGCAGGCAGCTTTTGAAGAGCTCAAGCAGCGTTTCACCACGGCCCCTATTCTGGCCCGCTTCGACCCAGCCAAGACAGTGATCATCGAGACCGACACTTCTGACTTTGCGCTAGATGCAGTCCTGTCACAATGAGATGAAGAAAATCGCCTCCACCCAGTGGCGTTCCACTCACGGAAATTTTTACACGAGGAAATCAACTACGAAATCCACGACAAGGAACTACAAGCGGTGGTCGCAGCATGCAAACACTGGCAGCGCTACTGCGAGGGAGCGACACACCAAGTCCAAGTCTTCTCGGACCACCAAAACCTGGAATACTTCACGACGACCAAGGTGCTAAACTGACGACAGGCGCGATGGGCCCAAGAGCTGGCGGGAATCGACTTTCGAATCTATTACCGACCAGGGACCCAGAACGGCAAGCCGGATGCGCTATCAAGGCGTTCTGAGTACCGCCCGGAAAAGGGGGGGTTGGAAAACCAGCCAATTACGACGGTTCTACAGACAAAAAACCTGGACAAGAAAAGCCTAGACGAAAGAAGAGGCATTTCGTTCATCTGTTCCTCAGCCCGGCTGGCATCACTCCAGGAAAGAAAATAGACGGAGGAGTTCCTGGCTAACGTCAGGAAGGAAGGAAAGAAAGACGAAGCCTACAGGCAGGCAAGAGAAAAGACAGCGGTGGCGGAGAAAACGTCGCCGAAGGACCGAAAGGTCAAGGAACTAAGTTGCGAAAACGATCTGTTATACCGACGGAACCTGCTCTGGGTACCAAAAGGACTAGTGCAAGAAATTATAGAATCAGAGCACGACAGGAAGGTGGCCGGGCACATGGGACAGGACAAAACCATCGAACTAATCCGACGAAACTTCTGGTGGCCAAAGATGGACGAACGAATCATTGACTTTGTCAGAAGCTGCCCCGAATGCCAGCAAAACAAGGCGTCCCGACACCCACCCTATGGGCTGTCCTCCCCGCTGGAACTGCCATACGCACCATGGCGATCCATCGCGATGGACTTCATCACGGAACTACCGGTCTCAGAGGAATGCGACCAGCTGTGGGTAGTCATCGATCGGTTTACCAAAATGGCCCACTTCCTCCCGCTGAAGAAAAACAAGAAAACAACGGCAGACCTAGCAGTCGTTTTCGCCAAGGAGGTATGCAAATACCACGGTCTCCCAGCTGATATCGTGTCCGACAGAGACTCCCGCTTCACGTCGGAAGCGTGGAAGGAATTCCTACAGCTCCGGGGAATTCGGCCTCGGATGTCAACAGCGTTCCACCCACAGACCGACGGACAGACATAACAGCTCAACCAAACGATCGAAGCGTACCTGCGAGCATTCACTAGCAAAGAACAAGACGATTGGGCACGCCTGCTACCCATGGCCAAGTTTGCTTTTAACAACTCTACCACAATGGGCAACGGCATGTCACCCTTCTAGGCGAACTATGGCTTCCACCCAGTAGCTACGGGCCCGAGGCCAACGGAACCCTTCAACCCCGCCAGTACGGTATACGCACACTGGATGAAGGCCATACACGACAGATCCTGAGAGGGACTGCAAGAAGCACAGGAGCGAATGCGGCGATACACCGACCCAGGCCGGAAACCACCCGCAGCTTACCAAGTAGGAGACTTGGTGATGCTCAGCGGACGCAATATCAAAACGCGCCGCCCCTCGAAGAAGCTGGACCACAAGAACCATGGTCCCTTCCAGATTGAGAAAATCGTCTCACCCCTGGCTGTCCGCCTCACGCTGCCCAGAAAATGGAAGATCCACAACGTCGTTCACGTCACGCTGCTCGAACCTTACTGAACTAGCGAGCACCGAGCACCACCGGACCCATCAAAGGTGCTCCAAGAGACGGACGACATTGAGCAGTCGGAGGAATACTATGTCAACGAAGTGATGTCCTCGGTCGAACGCGGCCGGGGAAATAACAAAAGGATCCTTTACCTTGTCAAATGGCTCAACTATCCGGAACGCAAAGACTGGATGGAAGAACCATTCGACAACTTTTCGGTAGGCAGTCTGGAGAAACTCCGGGAGTTGCACCAACGAAATCTGGACGCGCCGAGGGACTACCGACTCGCCGATGCTTAGACGGGATCTCCATAGAAGGGCCCTCAAAGTACGAGCAGTAGTAGGGATGAAGGGGCTGGAGGACTTCATCTCACACACAAAAAAAAGACCCGCTTCTCGGGCACCGAACCTCAGGCACGACGACCCGTCAAAGGATATGTCGGACTCGATCGGACGAGAGCCGTAGGCGTTCGGTACGGCAAACCTCTGTATGTACACCTATGAGGGACGGGAAGCGCGCCCGAGCACGAACCCTGAGTCGAGAAGGTCACTCGTTCCACATGTCCCAAGCCCGGAAAAACATCATATGCCCCATCAGCAAAAAAATGAAAAGTTGAGGTATATTGCTTTTTTTCGAAGTGAGACACAAATTTTAAATTTCCTTTCTCGGTGTTTTAGTTAAAATAAAAGAGATTATTCTTTTCCAAATCCTTACGGGAGCAAAATATAACTTCTCTGTTACAGAAGCTTAATAAAGCTTAATAAAGCTTACGGAAGCACCGGGAGTACCGGGAGCATTTTTCAAGTTTTTACTGGAGTCTGCGAACGACGGGCCTAGTCAGAGACAGCCGAAAACAAACCTTGCGCTGGGGTAATTGCCGCGGAAAACGAAACCACCAACAGGCGGCGGATCCTGATGACAGACAGACACCTCTGTGTGCACACCATTGGCTCGTTCGGGTTGCTCGACCTTGGTCACTCCTTCCACGTGCCCCAGGTGAAGGTTGATAGGATGCGCACTGGGAAAACTGATGCTTTCGTCTTCACAAACACGGCTGCCTGGCGGGAGACATCGATGTAGGAGTACGCACTGGCCTACTCTGAGGGTCCTGCCACCGGATTACAGAGAATGATGCCCTGATCCGATGGCTGGGAGGGCTGCAGGGGAGAAGGACTGCAGTCATGGGAACCCATCAAGGTCGCCAGAAAAGTTACTCGGAAAGAGGCGGGCTACTTCGATAAAGGAACGTACATAGCTTTGGGACGAAGCTAAGAAGAGGGGGAGGTAGTGTTACACAGTCCGAAAACACCAGGGAAATTAGATAGCTACGTAGCCAGGGCAGGTGAGACTTTGCCGTTCGAAAGGAAGGAAGTCGAGCCCAGTCGGCTTCAGAGAGTCTAGGCGGGAGATAGCCTTGGGATTAGACCTTACGGCCATAACAGACCTAAGGGGCTAATCTCCGGACGAACTGCAAACCCAACTAAATACGGGATACAAGGGGTGAGGTCATAGAACCGATATCTTGTCTTTCTCTGATAGGCCGGTAAACCAATCACCCGTAGGGCTTCAGGGGTTTGCGTGGTGCGGGGATCAGTCGGCTTATCGTTAGACCGACCAGGACCAATAAGGATGTAAGGACCGAGCCTGTGGAGTTCCGGGGCCATGACTGGCGGACGAATCTCCTGAGAACGGATAGGAAGTACGGGTTCTGTAGAGCAACCACGTGACACTGCAAGAAGGCTATATAGCTAGGCAAGAATCCCACTCGGTGCGAAGGAAGGGAGGACAGCACCGAATGCCCACTCAACGAAACAAACCCCACAAGCAAGATCTAAGAGTATTCCGTTGTGAACTATCGAAAGTAGCCTGATTACCTTTGATTCTTTCTACATTCCGGACTCGCCACAACCCCAGTGTCACATCGTGACTGTCTGTCCGCTTGCATGCGTACCGTCGATTCGAGGCGCAGGCCCGGCGGCGTGCTGGGTACTTGCGAGTATCACTGCGGCGGTTCGTTCGACGCAAGCCTGGCAGCGGCCTGACGGCTTGCCCACCTTACCGGAGTGGCTTGGGTGTTGGATTGTTTGCGGCTCCATGGCGAGGACACGCTCGACGGATCGCTCGTGGTTCCGTGGCGACGGCACGCTCGATCGATCGCTCGGTTCCGTGGCGACGACTCGCTCGACGTATCGCTCGTTGGGGGAAGGTCGGTGACTCAATGTCTGGATCACCAGTAGGTGTCCATTGATCGTTAGACGATTCAACAGGTGATTCCACTGATGATGTCGATGATTCTTCCGATGAAGACCGGTTGCCCACCGCTCGTCGGCGGGTGGTCGTATAAGTATCCGGCTCGGCAAAGTCACGTGCTGTGGGGGACTACCCCGCACTGCGATGTGAAAACTCTTTGCCTTGGCACTAGATTTCATCAGCGTAAAGAGGATAACTTTCGATTGGGTCAGTCAGTAGTGCTTTTCCCGTATCTTCCCGAGAGTGGCCAGAGCAGGTTGTAACGGCCGGGCCGAAAGAGCATTGGGTAGCGGGACAAGGACGAGGTCGGCGCGCGACGGCGGCCGAGGGCACGATTGGACAGGACAGGAACGGCGCGCGGCAGCGACCGTGGACAGGATCGGACAGGACAGGAACGGCGCGCGGCGGCGGCCGAGGACAGGATCAGACAGGACAAGGGCGGCGCGCGGCGGCGGCCGAGACAGGACAAGGACAAGGGCGGCACGCGGCGGCGGCCGAGACAGGACAAGAGAAAAGGGGTTGTGGCAAGATGCTTCTATTCGAGAAAGGGGACAAACAAGTTGTTGCGTGAGGAAGGAAAAAGGAAGAAAGAAAGAAAGAAAGAAGTGGG
>Ga0307516_10001429_pt1 | contig 32984 bp, 25 predicted proteins | sample 19_EM_MG_FD_203310 | JGI IMG/M metagenome (GOLD analysis project Ga0307516, IMG submission 203310) | Populus trichocarpa ectomycorrhiza microbial communities from riparian zone in the Pacific Northwest, United States - 19_EM | ecosystem: Host-associated > Plants > Roots > Unclassified | place...
GTAGTAGCTGGCGCCCGCCTTGAACACGTCGTGGAACGCCAGCGCCGCGAGCGTCGTGTAGCCGCCGGCGCTGCCGCCGCGGATGGCCAGGCGCTCGGCGTCCGCAAGCCCTTGCGCCACCAGGTGCTGCGCGCCGGCGACGCAGTCCTCGACATCGACGATGCCCCACTGGCCGCTGAGCAGCTCGCGATAGGCCCGGCCGAAGCCCGTGCTGCCGCCGTAGTTGACGTCCAGCACGGCGAAGCCGCGGCTGGTCCAGAACTGCGTCGCGAGCTTGAGCGTGTTGCTGGCCATGCTGGTGGGGCCGCCATGGCCGATCACGATCAGCGGCGGACGTTCGCCCGCGGGCATGCGGTAGCCGTCGTTGCGCGGCGCGTAGTGGAACGCGTGGGCGGTGCGGCCGTTGGCGCTCGGAAAGCTGATCGCGCGCGGCACCGACAGCAGGCCCAGGTCGGGGTCCGCTTCGGTGCTGCGGGCGAGCACGGTCATGGCGCCGTCGTTCGTCGCGATGCGCGCGATGCAGGTCGCCAGCGTGGGCGCGCCCGCCTCGACGACGACGTAGCCGGGGCCGGCACGCAGCTCGACGATGTCCTCGAGCGGCGTCGCGATCGGTGTCGCCGTGCCCGTGCGCACATCGATGCGCAGCAGCCGGCTGATCGCGTTCTCGCGGCAGGTGGCGACGATCTCGTCCGGGCCGGTGAAGCCATACGACGATTGCGCGAAAACCCACTGCGGCAGGCCGAATTCGGCCGCCATCGGCAGCACCGGCACCAGGCCGTCGGCCTCCAGCCGATACAGGTTCCAGAAGCCGCTGCGGTCGGACACGACGTACAGCTTGCCGTCCGGCGCCCACACCGGCTGGCACAACGACTCGCCGGGGCCGCCGGCCATGCGGCGCGAGTGGACCAGCGAGCCGTCGTCGGCGAAGGCCCCGAGCCACAGCTCGGTGCCTTGCCAAGGCATGTCGGGATGGTTCCAGCTGAGCCACGCGAGGCGACGACCCTCGGGCGAGACGCGTGCGGACGCGTAGAAATCGGCCCCCGCCACCAGCGTCGTCGATGCCCCGCCCTCGAGGTCGAGCGCGACGATGGTGTTGCGCGGCTCGCCCGCGCCCACATGGTGTTCGCGCACCGCGATCAGGCGGCGGTGGCGCGCATCGAGCTCGAAGTCGGCGTGGCGCTGCGTGCCGTCGGCCGTGATCGCCACCGGCGCGGCGTCGCCGACCTGCGCGTAGACCAGGTTGTCGGCGTGGTGCGAGAACCAGATCGTGTCACCCGCGGCCGCATACGCGCCGCCGCCGTATTCGTGCACGCGCGAGCGCACGTTGAACGGCGCCGGGGTGACGACTCCTCGTCCCGACGTGGCGACGGCCGTGCGTCCACCCTCCTCGGGCAGGCCCTGCAGCCACAGAACGCGGTCGCCCACGATGCGCGGGGCGGCGACGGGACGGACGCCGGCGGCCACGCGGTCGGCGGTGATCGAGGAAGTCCAGGTGCCGCAAGCGGCGACGACAGGTTCGGTCATGGCGGGGTCAGTGCAGAAGTGATGCGCTCATTCTCGTTGCTGTTGGAGCACCGCGTGCACGAGCCCCCCGAGCCGCTCCAGCGTGTACTCCTTCTGCAGCAACGCGCCGATGTGCAGCTCGCCGGCCTGCTGGCGCATCTCGTCGGAGATGAAGCCGGAGGTGATGATGATCGGCAGGTGCGGCGCCGCACGCGCGAGCGCGCTGGCGAGCTCCATGCCGTTCATCTCGGGCATGTTGAAGTCGGTGACGACGATGTCGAACGCGTTGGGGTCGGCTCGCACGCGCGCCAGCGCCTCCAAGGGCTGCTCGAACGTGGTCACCTGGTAGCCTGCGCGGCGCAGCAGGCCGTCGACCATCAGCACCATCGCCGGATCGTCGTCCACGCACAAGACGTGCTGGCCGGCGCCGGGCGGCGCATCGAGGGCGCCGTACTGCGACTCGAAGACTTCCACGGGCGCGTCCTGCAACGGGAACCAGAGGTCGAACCGACTGCCGACGCCCAGCGCGCTGTCGACGTGGATCGCGCCGCCGTGCACGCTGACGATGCCGTGCACCACGGCCAGCCCGAGCCCCGTGCCCTGGCCGACCTGCTTGGTCGTGAAGAACGGCTCGAACACGCGGGCGCGCGTGGCCTCGTCCATGCCCGAGCCGTTGTCGGCGATCCACAGGTGGGCGCGCGCGCCGGCGAGCAGCGCGGGCGGCCACGTGCCCGCGGCATCGACCTGGGCGGCGGTGACCGTGTCCTCGACGGCCAGGCCCACGTCGATGCGGCCGCGCCCGGCGGGCAACGCGTGCCAGGCGTTGGTGCACAGGTTCATCACGATCTGCTGGATCTGCGTGGCGTCGGCGCGCACGTGCACCGGCTCGGCCGGCAGGTTCACGCGCAGTTCCACCTGCGCCGGCATCGAGGCGCGCAGCATGTCCACCGTCTCGTCGATCACCGGCTGCAAGGCCTGCGTGTGCAGCTCCTGCGCCTGCATCCGGCTGAACGTGAGGATCTGCTGGACCAGGCTGCGCGCGCGCACCGCGGCGCGCTCGATCTGCCCGAGGCTCGCGTCGTCGGACAGGCCGATCGCGGCATCCTGGCGCGCGGCGGCCACGTTGCCGATGATGGCGGCCAGGATGTTGTTGAAGTCGTGCGCGATGCCGCCCGCGAGCGTGCCGATCGCCTCCATCTTCTGCGCGTCGCGCAACTGCGTCTCGAGCGCGGCGCGGCGCTCCTCGGCCAGGCGACGCTCGTTGATGTCGGTGAGCATGCCCAGCGCGCCGGACGGCCGCCCGGCGTCGTCGAAGATCGGCCGCGTCGACAGCGACACCCACATCGGCGAGCCGTCCGCGCGCCGCAGCCGCAGCTCGAGCGTACCGCCCTCCCCCTGCTCCGCGCTCTGGGCGGCGAGCGCGACGCGGCAGCGTTCGGCCTCCTCGGCGTCCATGAAGTCGTCCACCAGCCGGCCCTGCATCGCCTCTTCGCTGACGCCCAGCCATTGCGCGATGCGCGGATTGACGAACGCGAGACGGCGGGCGGCGTCCAGCAGCCAGATGCCTTCGCTGGCGGTCTCGACGATGCGGCGGTAGCGCTCCTCGCTCGCGCGCAGCTCGTGCGTCATCGCCTGCGCGGCCGCGTAGGCCCGCGCGCGACCGGTGACGAGCTGGTGCGTGATCACGCCCAGCAGCAGGCTCAGCACGACGCCCGCCACCAGGATCACGGTGGAGGCGTTGCGCTCGTGCACACGCTCGAACTCGGGCAGCGAGCTGAGCTGCACCGTCCACGTGTGGCCCGCGAGCGTGACGTACTCCTGCGCCTTGAAACGTGCGTGGCGGATCGCCTCGTCGGCCTCGGCGCTCGAGTCGATCGCCGTGTCGGAGCGGTACATCAGCGAGGCGGCGCTCGTGTCGGCGCCGTCGTGCACGCGCACCACCAGGCCCGGGCTCTGCTCGCCGTACAGCGTGGACATCAGGTCGGCGACGCGGAACGCGGCGCGCACCCAGCCGATGCCGTGCGCGCGCCGCTCGGCCACCGTGCCGGTGGACGCCCCCTTGTCGTAGACGGGCAGGTAGATCAGGCAGCCGGGCTTCAGGTCGGGGCCGGTGGCGTCGACGCGCAACTGCAATAGCGCCGTGAGGGTCGCGTTGCCGGAGTCGCGGGCCTGCAGCATCGCGGCACGGCGGAGGGGATGCGACAGCGAGTCGAAGCCGATCACCTGCCGGTTGGCCACGCTGTCGGGCGCCACCAGCACGATGGGCGAGTACATCTCGCGTTCGCCCGGCGGACGCACCTGGTAGTCGGAGCGGCCGGTCATGCGCTGGTGGCCGATGTGGTCGACCAGGCCCGCGCGCGGCACCAGCAACGAGAAGGCGACGCTCTGCAGGCCCGCGGCGTCGGGGCCGGCCATCACCGTGTCGACGTAGGCCTCGAACGCCTGCCGGTCGATCCCCTGGTCGGCCGACAGCAGCCCCTGCACGCCGCGCAGCATCTGCTCGTAGTTGGCGATGCGCTGCTCGATGCGGCCGGCCGCCTGGCGCGCGTTGGCGTCGAACACGGCCCGCAGTCGGGCCTGCTCGTTGTCGCGCTCGTGCACGCACAGCCCGATCGTGAAAGCGAGCGTGATGGCTCCGACGAACAACGCGATCAGATGAGGCAGTGCGCGTTTCACGTTGCTTCGTGTCTTCTCAGAACTGCGTCATCTGCCTGGCGAGGTCGGCGGGGAAGTACTTCTCGAAGATGCGTCGGATCGTGCCGTCGGCGCGCATGGACAGGAGCACGTCGCGCCAGGCGACGAGTTGCGCCGGCGGCAGCGACTTCCTGGACATCACCAGGCCGTGGAGCACCGGCGCGTCGCCGAACTCCAGGATCGAGGTCTGCGCCTTCAACTGCGCACCCGCGATCATCGGGAAATCGAACGGTTCGATGATCATCGCCTGGATGCCGTCTTCGAGCAGGATCGTGTACAGCGGATCCAGGGTGCCCGCGTAGGTGATGCGCTCCTCCGCCTCGATCGAGTCGACGAACGCGTTGGCCTGCTCGCCGTAGCGAAAGCTCCGGATCAGGCCCAGGCGCAGGCCGCGCTTGCGACGGAATTCGGCCACGCTGTGCACGTCGGCGTTGCGGCGCACCAGCAGGTAGTACTTGTTGGACACGTACCAGGCGAATGCGGCGAACTTGTCGCGCTGCGGGTTGGCGATGCCGGACAGCGTGAAATCGAGCGCACCGGTCTCGATCAACTGCCAGATGCGGGCGCGCGGCAGCACGGTCAGGCTCAGGTGGCAGCCGCTGCGACGCGCCATCTCGTCGGCGATGTCCTTGTCGATGCCCTCGCCCGTCTGTCCCGAGTACAGCAGGCCATGTTCGTGCAGGCCGAGCGACAGCGGGCGCGAGCAGTCAGGCAGCCGGCTGGCACCGCCGGTGGACGACGTGGCCGCTGGCGCCGACGCCGGCAACGCCGGCGCAGCGGACTCCTGCGGCGGCGGCGCCTCCACCGCCGCGGCCCGGACGCCGGCGCAGCCGGCCAGCGCGAGCGCCAGTGCGAGAACCCGATGTCTCATGCTGCGGCGCAGCGAAGGCGACGGAGGGCGGGCGCGGGGAGGCATGGCGGCAGGGAGTCGGGCGATGCGGGCAGTCGAAAAGTGAACGGACGCGGTCGCGAGGGGCAGACGGCCCGTCGTATGCATATGTTACAGACGAGGTGGCTGCAGGCATACGACATAGGACACGGGTCGGGCGTTTCTTCGCATCCGTTCGGCGGTTCGGCCACGGAATGGGCGCCGGACGGCGGCGCAGCCGAAGCGCGATGCCATTTCTACGGTGGTGTACCCGCGCCGCCGCACAAGCTCAGAGCTCAGCGGCCAGGTGCTGCAGCGTCCTTCGCCCGAGTCGCATGGGCATCCTGCTGGTTCGCCCCGTCAGGCACGCCTGAAGCGGCAGGGAACCTCGTCAGGCAGTCAAGGACGCAGTGCTCGACGTTTTCGACACAGCAGGGACAGCGGCCATCTCGTTGCAGAGGCGCGCGGCGAGATCCCCACCGTTCGTTGGCGCCGGCGAGGCGTTGCACATCGTCGCATCGAGAGAGGCCCCTGAGGACGGCTCCCGCGACTGCAAGGGATGCATCATCGGGCTGCGCAGGTCGCCGCGAGGGAGCGCATGCAAGAGCCCTTTCGTCTCCGCCATCGCCTCATTGAACAGCCGGTGTGCCTTGTGGCGAAGGGATAGCGCAGACGCCTGCCTCTCGTCGATGGCGTTTGTGGGCTGGCCTTTGATGTGCGTCCACATGAGATCGAGAACGTCGCGCTCTGCGGCTTGTGCAGCCTGCTCAGCGACTTCCCACGCTTTGTACTTGGGAGTTCGGGACTCCATGACGGACCTCTGCTGGCGGGTGCGCTGACGGGCTGGGGACCCGCTTTCACGGCTGCCGGCGAGGGCACGCTGGGTTGCCAGCGAAGGGGTCGGGAGTGTTTACTATACGATGTAAATGTGCAAAATCAACATTTATTCGATGGGGAGCGGAGTCCGCTCGCTGCGCAAGAGAGGCGTCGACAATGCGCCGGTTTCGCAGCCAGTACGGGCAGGAGACCGCCAGCAAATCGATGGGCCCGGGCTTCGGCCTGTCACGCGACGCGACCTGGCTCGCCGGTGACTCGGAAATCGTGCCGGGCCTGGCGCCGGTCACGGCGGTGATGTCGACGCTCTACGTCATCTACCGGTCCTCGGGCAAGTAGGCGCGGGACGTGGCGACAGGCACTTTTTGCGGGAAGCCGAACACCCGGCGGCGGCTGCTTCGGCGCGCCAGAGCCCTGCTCCAGGACGGCATGTCCGTTTCACGTCCCGAACGCCGTCTGTATCCGTGAAGGCGTGGACTACGGCCGATACCCTTGCCAGCAGGGGTTCTGCAGACATCCTTGAATGCCGCCTTCCGGGTGGATGAGCGTGTCGCGGCGCTCTCGCGCCATGCAGCTTCCGCGACGTTCCTCAGGAGATTCCCATGAAGATTGCCCTGCTCGCCGCACTGCTCGCCGGCCATGCGATGGCCGCCCAAGCGTCGTCCGAACTGCCTGTTGCCGCCACTCCCGCGTTCGCGTCGAGCGCCATCGCAGCCCTTGCCATGACTTCCAGCGCAGCCGGTCGCCTCGCCTTCCCCGTGCGCGTAGCAATCCCCCAGACCTACACTGCCGCTGTCACCATCTGCGACAAGGCACGTGCCTTCTGCGACATGGGTAGCGCGTACTGGTGCCTCTACGAGGATCAGCACTGCGACGGCGTCTGAACTCGCAGAGTGCAGATCTGCAAACGGCCTTGGCGTCGCGGCCAGTTCGTTCTGCACAACCGCGCGGGATGCGCAATGATTTGCTCGCGCAGGCCTGACCTTGTTGAACCTGGCACCGGCGCGCTTTGATCCGCAGGCCCGATGAAGAGCGGTCTCCGATTGGAGGCCGCTCAAATTCTGCTTTCGTCGACTTGTCGAGCCGAGGCACCCAGCGGAGTCTGGCGTCTGCGTCGCACGCGCAACCGCGGGCCTCTTGAGACGCAATGTCTTCGTCAGGCCCGCCGTCCGGAGGAGCGGTGCCGCAGGCAAGGTTCTTCGCGGGGGCGAAGATCAAGGATCGCGGCACCTGCGACTCGAGTCATGGATTCATCAGGAGTTCATCAGGACTTCGATCCCTCTGATTCGTACAGTATTGGATCGGCGAGTGCGACGGCAAATCCGCCCGGAGATGCCCCGCGGCGACTCGCAGTCACGGCCAATTGCTGAGGCACGAGTCGTTGTCCCCAAGTGCTCGCAGGGGTCGGCGCTCCGATAGCTCGCCTGATTCCGTCCGGCTGATGCCGTACGTGATGATCGGGCGCTCCAACTCGCCAAGGATCGCACGGCCCACGGTCGTCTGAGCGCCCTGCGGACGCGTTCACTTGACTTGCGACGACATTCATCGACAGAGAGGGAATTCCAATGCGACTGATCGCCAAGGCTCATGTCATCGTTGCTGCCGCGGTTTGTTGGGGAGCATTGCTTGCACCCGTCGCTGCGCAGGAATCCAACGCTCCCGCTTTGGCTGCTTCGACGGCAGCATCGTCCGCGATCGGCGCAAGTCAAGCCGCCAGCTGGAACGCGCACGAGCCCGCTTCGGGCGCGGCGCCCGCCTTCGCGCCCACGGCAACCTTGCCGGCTTCGGCGCCGCAGGCCTTGACTCGGCCCGCTTTCATCCCGTTGTCGCAGATCAATTCCGGCGATACGGCGTGGATGATATCGGCCAGCGCATTGGTGCTGCTGATGACGATTCCCGGTCTCGCGCTGTTCTATGCCGGCATGGTGCGCAGGAAGAACATCCTGGCGACAATGGCGCAGTCATTCGCGATTTGCGCACTGGTCAGCGTCCTCTGGTTCGCGGTGGGCTATTCCCTGGCGTTCATGCCGGGATCGCCATGGCTCGGGAACTTGAGTGCGGTTGGCTTGGCGAACCTCCATTTCGACAAGATTGCCGGATACGTTTCCGTTCATCACCTCGCGCCGACGATTCCCGAGTCCGTGTTCGTGATGTTCCAATTGACGTTTGCGATAGTGACTCCGGCGCTCATCGCAGGGGCGTTTGCCGAACGCATGCGGTTTTCCGCGATGCTCGCGTTCATGGCCAGTTGGTCATTGCTTGTCTACGCGCCTGTCGCGCATTGGGTTTGGGAGCCGACCGGCTGGCTTTCCGCGATGGGGGTCCTCGACTTTGCCGGGGGCACGGTCGTTCACATCAACGCCGGGATCGCCGGCCTGGTGGCTGCGTGGATGCTCGGGCCGCGCACCGGGTTTCGCAAAGAGCCGTTCATGCCGTCGAATCTCGGCTATACGTTGATCGGCGCTTCGTTGTTGTGGGTCGGCTGGATGGGTTTCAATGGCGGTTCGGCTGGTGCAGCTGACGGCCGGGCGGGCATGGCCATGCTGGTCACCCAATTTGCGGCCGCAGCTGCTGTGCTGAGCTGGATGGTGTGTGAATGGGTGGTTCGCAAGACGCCGACGCTTCTGGGTTTGTGCAGCGGCGCTGTTTCGGGGCTCGTCGCCATCACGCCAGCATCGGGGTTCGTGGATCCTCAAGCCGCGCTGCTGATCGGCTTGATCGCAGGCGCAGGTTGCTATTGGGGCGCCACGGCCTTGAAACGGATGATCGGCGCCGACGACTCGCTCGACGTATTTGGTGTTCACGGCGTCGGCGGCATCATCGGGGCCTTGTTGACGGGCGTGTTCGCGGTTCCCGCCATCGGTGGTTCGCCAGGTTCCGTCCTGACGCAGGCCATCGGCGTCGGCGCGACGCTGCTTTACAGCGGCCTCGCAACCGCGGCCTTGCTCTGGCTGATCGACCGCCTGATCGGTTTGCGTGTCAGCGAGGCGGAAGAGAGCCTCGGCCTCGACCTGAGCCTGCACGGGGAGCGCGTCGAATAGCGCGCAACGAGCCTCGGATCCTGATCTGCGCGCCGAGATCCAGGATCATCGACAACACGCTTGCGCCTGAAGCGCGTGAGCACGCGGATCGCACAAGTTCTGCATTTCCCCTTCAGTACCATCAATATCATGTCGGTCGACGAACGCCCCATCATCAATTACTTGATTCGAATGGTCGTTCCCATGAAGCGGGAATTTCAACGTCAGCTTGACGTGAGTCAGTTTCTGCACGATCCGGATTACGCGCGGCGGATCCTGGGCGAAGCCATGACGTCGCAAGATCCGCGTCTCAAGGAGTTTGCAACTTACATCGCCGAACGTTTGCCGCACGCCCAGGGCGCAGCGACGCGCCCGCCGACCCGGGCCGTTCCGCCAGCCCCGCAGACCCTGACCCAGGGTGTCGACGTGCGCCCCGCGACCCACGGCGACAGTCGCGCACAGCCCTCTCCCGCCACGCAACCCCAGAAGCCGCCAACCTCGGCGCAAGCACCCTCGTCGGAAGAGGAACTCTTGCTGGCACGTGTCGAAAGATATCGCACGGGACTGCGCTGACCTGGCGACACCTGCACGCGCGAAGAGCGAACCAGACCAAGCGGCATGCGACGCGCTCGGTCCATCACGGTTGCGACGCCGATCGACGAAGTCTGTCGACGAACGAGATGACTGAGCGTGGACACAAGTTGGGGCGTGCGCAGGCGGCTATGCGTAACGGACCTCCGGAGAGCGGAAGTGCGGGAACCGGGTGTAGAAGTGCGTATCCAGGCGGTCATCGAGCAGTGCTACACGAGCCTGCAGCAGGCATTGCGCGCCGCTGATCGACCAGCGCATCCGCTGCCCCTTCGACATCCGCCGGCTGATGACGTGGTTCATGACAGATTCGGTCGCGGCTGAGGCTTTTGGTGAGCTTTTGGGGTCAAGCCTTGCCTCTTGATACCCACCGTCGTATCAAGACGCAAGACTTGACCCTCGTTCTCCGACAGCAACGTTGCGTCCACCACTTTCGCGGCCTGAAAAGTGAGGGGTGCACCAGGGCTCGCATAGGACGCCCTGGCACGGGGTCAAATCCTCTTTTTTGCTCTCGGAACGACGCCGGTAACCATCGCGACGCCGAGCCGATCGGGACGGCCTACCTCGAGGCTACGCGAGCGGAAGACCCGGGCCACGCGCCCGATACCGCGTCGCACCTGCGTGCATCCGCGCCAGTTGGCGCTTGACCCGCGGAGAGACCAATCCGGCGATGCCTTCCAGGATTTCCTGCATCGCGTGGAGCATCCAGATGACACCGAAGGCCACCATCAGCGACATCAGAGCGAAGAACGAGCCGCGAGTGAAGAACGTGGAATCGTTGGCATTCCAACCGAACAACGCGCCGAACGGCAGCAACGCTGCCGTGATGCCCGAACAGACCGCCATCGATTTGGCGACTGCCCATGCGATGAACTTCACGCTCGCATCGACGAATGATGGCTGCGAAGCGCATCCGAACGGCCAGCTCAGAAGGTAGCTCATGACCTGGGGAATTACGACCACTGAGGCTAGCGCAGCCGTACCCGCGATCTCGTCGCCAAGGTCGTACAACGCCGTCATCACCTTCAGCAACCATTCGCCGACCGGGCTTGCAGCATTGCCACCATGCGTGATGGCCCCTTTCCAGACGGCCCACCACGCTACGAGAACGGTCAGGTAGAAGGCCAGCGAGAAGAAATAGAACAGCGTGCTGACGGCGGCACTCTGCCGCTTGCGAAGATCCAGGATCATGAGCCGGCCGCCGGCTACGATCGAGAGAAACAGCGCCAGGACAAGGATGGCCTGGACAAAGGGGATGGCGAAGACTGCTTTCATGGCTTCTGGGACGAAGTGCAGGGAGCATGCAGATTGCCAGGGAACCAGCTCACCAATTGAGCCAGTTCTCGCGCCGATGGCGAAAACGATGGGATCGACCGTGCCGGCCGCTTCGCGTCGGCCGCATGTCGACCCGCAGACCGTCAGCCATGCGGATGCCACGGTGTGAGGGAAGTTCGCGCGTCAGACGGCACGTGGCCATGCTGCCGCACGGACTGTTATCGGTTGCGGGCGACAACTAGCAGTGGGAAGCGACAGCCATAACAGACAGTAGCAGGACGAGTGTTGAGCTGACTTGTGCACTCAATACAGCCGGAGTCACGTCTCTTCCGCAGCGACTTGACCCCACCTCCCTCGGCACTCGGCACTCGTTGCCAGGCAAGACCTGGTGCGAATTGTTGAGACTAGCCGTTCCGCTTCCTGCGCTCATGGGCCAGCATGGCTTCCGCACTGAAGACGAACGGCATGACCCAACGCATGCCCTCTTCGGTCCACAACAGGTGCTCGGCGATGTCGAGTTCCCGGATCGGCCTGCCATCCGCGCGCGCCCGTTCAAGGAACTGCTTGAGCACCTGCACCGCGGATGCCGCGCCAGTGGCATCGACCGTCGACGCCTTTCGCATGACGAAGCACTCGTTGCACTGTCGGATCGTGCTGCAGGAAGTAGCGATGTCCATTGGCGTCCCTGTGGTTGGAGGTTGCCGCAGGGCAGCTCACCGGTTCGTGGGGATTGTTCACCAAAGCCCGTTAAATGTGAAGACTGCACACTTCAACTTAGGGAGCCTCTGCCATGCGCGATCGGGCCCAGGGAGCGGGGCATAAGGCGGGGTTCGAACCCGGCGCAGCGAATCACGAAAATGTCCTTGGCAGAAAGCAAAAACCCCAAGCAACTTGCGCTGCTTGGGGTTTGGCTACCTGGCGGAGAGGGTGGGATTCGAACCCACGGTACCTTGCGGTACGCCTGATTTCGAGTCAGGTACATTCGACCACTCTGCCACCTCTCCAGGATTCTTGGCGTCCGCTGTGGTCGATTGAGCGGAGTCCGACACTCTAGCATGGTTCGAGTGGGCCGGCAACTTTTAGCGCGGTGACCTGGGCTGGCCGATCAGCGGCCGAACGCCAGGAAGGTCACGCGCACCTTGCCGTCGACGACGCGCACATCGCGCACCGCCAGCTTGGCGAGCGCGGAGCGGGCGGTGTCGCCCTTGAGGGTGTAGATCGGGTGGCCCTGCAGGGCGCGGCGCAGGGCGTCGGGGCCGCGTACCTTGACCACCTGGACGAGGTCGGGCGGGAAACCGCTGAGCGAGAAATTGTCGATCTGGACGTCGTCCAGGTAGAAGTCGCCCTCGTAGCGCACATAGCGCAGCAGGCCGGAGAACGCGACCTGGCCGGGCATCTCGCGGTGGCCCAGCGTGACGAGCACGGCGGCGGACAGGCCGATGCGCGGCGAGCCCTCGGTGAGCTTGACGACGGGGCTGCTGAGCGTCAGGCACGCGACGAGCATCGTGCAGTTCTTCTGCGGGAAGCGCGCATCCAGGCGTTGTTGCAACTGGGCCTGGTCGATGTCGATCGACCCCTGCGGCATGAACGCCGTGATCGCCCACCAGGTCGCCGCGCAGAGCACCGCGACGACAGACAGTCCCATCGCGATGCTGCGGGCGTTCATGGTGTCGACGAGTCCTTGCCTGGATCGGTCGGTGCCTGCGCACGGCGGTTGTACTCGGCGCCGTATTTCACGCCCAGCAGGTTGCAGGCGATGCTGGACGCGGTCAGGAGCACCGTCATCTCGTCGAAGGCCGGATGCGCCGTCATCATCAGTCCCAGCAGGGTGGACAGGGCGGCCATGATGGTGCCGGCGCGGTACTCGTCGCGGCGCGCGATGCGCGCGCACACGTAGCCTCCAAGCAGCGACATCAGCAAGCCCAGCAGCGTCCCGCCGATGTAGAGCGCGGAGGCGTGCGGCATGTTCTCCATCGCCTGGCGCAGGTCGCTCTCGGCCACGCCCTGGCCGAGCAACTGGGTCGCGTACATCACCGAGATCGCGATGCCGATCACCACCGATCCGCCGACGTCCACCGCCAGGCCCGCGAGCACGGCCCTCAGCGGCGAGCCCGGCGTCGCGGGCGGGCGCGGGTTCCGGGTGGAATCGGTGTCGGGTGGCTTGAACGGATTGGTCGGCATCGAGGGGCGGGACAGGTCGCGGGCGAAAGAAGGTTCAGGCGGGCGCGTCGTCCCAGTGTGCCGCACGCTGGCGGCGCTCCAGGCGCCAGTTCGTAACTTCCAGTCTCACGCCGTCCGGATCCGCGAAAAACGTCGCGCAGTAGTCGTCCGAATATTCCGGATAGAGGCGCGCGTCGGTGGCCGCGATCCCGGCCGCCTGAAGGTCGCGTGCCACGGCGTGCACGTCCTCGACGGTGTCCACCCGCAGGCAGAAATGATGCAGCCCCGGCGCGTACGGCTCATGCGCCCGCTGCTCGCGTGCGGGACGCAGCACGAAACCGAACAGCCGGTTGAAGTACTGGATGTGCGGATCACCGGACAGCGTGAACGTGTTCTTGCGAAAGCCCAGCGCGTCGCGCAGCACGCGGTCGTAGAACGGCTCCGACCGCGCAAGGTCGGAGACGGTGATGTAGATGTGGTCGATGCCGGTGACTTCGGTCAAGACGATGCGCCTGGTAGGGAGGTACTGCCGAGCATCCTAGCGTGTCTTTTTCCTCCCGGGCCGCCGAGCCCATCCCGTTCACTTCTTCGATGACGGCGCGATCACCTGGTCCAGCACGTCGTCGGCGGATGCGGGGTCGACCAGTGAAGGCTCCACCATCAGAGTCATCCGGTGACGATAGACCCAGATCAACTTGGCTACCGGATAGCCCGCGAGCGCGGCGCGGATGTCGCGCTCGAGCAGCCGTATCCCACGCCCCTGCGCGACGGCAACGATGGGCGCGCTCTGAAGGGCCATTGCCGGCCCGTTCATGACCATGTGGAGGTCCTGCGGTCCGATGACAAACGCAACGCCCCGGCGTGGCGGCTTCGCCCACCAGACCATGGGTGCGTCGCTCCCCGAGGTCACGCAGATGGCGACGCGCTGGCTCTGGTCGGGCTCGATCTCGTTGGGCGACAGGCGGCTCGCGACTTCGTGGATCTGGTCGTGCAGTCGGGTCGGCAGCGTGCGGTTGCCGATCGCCCAGTTGACCAGCCCTTCGAGTTCTTGCGACTGCAGGGCCGGTCCGCCCAGGCGGTTCAGCGCGTAGCCGATCAGCCAAGGTGGAATCTCATCCGCTTCGAAAGCCGCCTTCTCGACGCTGGCGGCCTTCATGAAGCAGGTCGTCCATTGCTCCAGCGTCACCGCCTTGAGATCCAGGCCAATCACGCGCGAAGGGCCGACGAACCCGACGCTGCACAGCAACTCGTCGAGCCCAGCCGCCAGCTCTTCACGTCGCTCCACGAACGCATCGAGCCGGCCCTCCAGCATCCGCCATGCCCCGGTAGCCCGGGCGCCAACCAATGCGGGCTGCGCGAAGCTGCTGCCGGCTTCATGGGCGTCCTGGGCGCAGTGCCGCAGTTGCTCGTCGTGCAGGGCAACGCCACTGACGCCGTTCCACGTGGCAGAGAACGACTGCACCCCCTGCGCAACGATGTCCGCCGCCAGGGCCTGGAGCGCCCGGTCGATGCTCGGGACATCGCGTCCCGCGAAGCCCAGCCCGGCAGACAGCGTGGACATCCCCAGCGGTGTCACGTGCGCCCAATCGGAAGTGAGGCGCGCGGCGCCCAGGAATGCCGATGCGACAAGGGCCCGTGCAATCGTCGGGGCGCATTCATCCAGCATGCGAAGGAAGCCCTCTATCGCGCGGACGTCCTCCACGAGCGTGGATGGATTGCCGCCGCCGTTCGGCCGCAACCGCATCTGCTCGATGTTGCCGATTGCAGACTTGACGCGCGACCAGGCGGGGGTTGTGGGCAGCAGCCGCGCGCGGTCGCCGAGCAATTCGAACACCTCGCCGTCGGGCGGCGCGGCGTCCGAAGACCGCATGAGGAACCCATGCCACAGGTTCTCTTCGATCGCCTTGATGCGATCGATGGCAAAGTAGGCGGATTCACGATCGGCCATCAAGGCGGCGGTGGCCGCGGCCTGTGCCGCGGCCTCGTTCGCACTCGTCACCGCGGCTGCCGCCGCCACCGGCGCCACAGGATCGGCAGCGAGCACTACCCCGGGCTGCTGAGTTGGAGCAGACGCCAGGGGCGCGCCGGCTGGCGCCGAAACGCTCGCGAGGCGATCGACGCCCGACGGCCAATAGCGCCAATCCGTGGGCAATACGCTGTCCGGCGTTTCCGACCGAAGCAGCGAAAACTTGCCCAGCAACAAGCACTGCAATACCGAGGGCACGGGCTCGGTGCGCGAACCGGCGACGGCCGGTGGCAACTGGGCCCAACGATCCGTCACATCAACGACGCTGCAGGCGGGGCCGAGGAGTCGCATCATGTCTTCGAGCACCGCCGTGAAGAACGTGCGATCGTCGGATGACAGCGTCTGTTCGATCACCTCCGCCGTGATCTCGAACTCCCCGCTGCCCTCCGGCCGCAGGTCGCCCAGGTTCATGCGGCCGACCAGGTAGGACAGGAACGGGTCGATCGCACCGCTGCGCACCACCTGGTGCTTGCCTTGCAGCCATTCGCGGCTCAGGTAGTACAGCGCATCGAACAGGATTTGCGACATGTCGGGACGCTGCCTGAGCCAGGCCTGCACGTGCGGCTGCGCGAGCTGGAGTTCGATCGTGACCTGGAAGGTCACGTCGATGAGGTAGGTGTACTCGGTGCGCACCACGCCGGCTGCGATCTGCACGGTGGCGTTCTCGCCACGCAAGGACGAGATCTCGCGAGCCAGCGCCAGCGCATGCAACTGGCAGCGATGCCGCAGTACCCATTTCAGGACTTCGAGGTCGACTTTGTCAACGTCCACGGCCGTGGACATCGGCGCTGCGGGATCGACCTGCGTCGACGTGGACGCAGCCGCGACGCGGTCGGCCTTGAGCAGCATGTCGAGGTAGCCATCGAAGTCAGAGGGCTGGTAGACGATCAGCAGGGGATGCGAGAAGTAGGAATAGGCCGGGGCGTAGGCCGCTCCGTTGCCTTTCAGCCGCAAGTGCTCCAGGTAGCCGCGATCGGTGAGGAAACAAGTGAAGACGTTCTCGGCCAGGAGCTTCTTCAAGAAGTGGATCATGCCCACCAGGCGGTCGGGCAGGCCACGCACCTTGTCCAGTTCGTCGATCACCAGAACCGGCGCCAACCCGGCATCGCGAAGGCGCTGGATCAGCGTGGGAAGGATGCGATCCAGCGTCTTCAGGGAAAGGTCGGGAATGAAGGAGGTGTCGGTCTGGCGTCCCTGCTTGTGGATCGTCGTGGTCGTCGACTTCACGAACAGCGACGAGACAAGGGCCGCCGCCAGGCCGGCCGCCAGCGACAGTCCCAGGCCGTGCGATCCGGCGGCCGACCCGGCGGCCACGACGGCGCCGGCCAGCACCGAAGCGAGCGGCTTGACAAGCTCGGCACCGCGCAGCTCGGTGCCGACTGTCTTCTCTACGGTTTCGTCATCGGAACGCGCAGTCTTGTCGAGGGCACTCATCTCGCCGGAGATCCGTTGATGCGCGTTGCACATCCCATTGAGCGCCACCAGTTCGCGCGAGCCCTGGCCGGGTCGGGGCGACGCCGCGAAGAGGACACCGGATTGAAGGGCGCCCGCCATTTCCCAGAACTCGTGCAGGCGACGCGCCGGAGGGTCTTCGGCCAACTCGATCTCGAACTGCGCGGCCAGTTCAGCGAGCGCGGTGCGCTGCGACGCGAGGCGTGCCGCGTTGGCGTCGCCCTCGACGAGACTTTGCCGATAGCCGCGCGCGAACTCCGTCACGACGGCGCGGTGGATGCCCAGGATGATGTGCTTGAGCGCCACGCGTGCCTGGGCGGCCATCTTCTGCTGCTCGGACGGCTCGTCCTTGTTCCGGCGCCGCGCCGTGCCTTCCCTGGCGGGCTCCGAATCGTGCGCCTCGGTCTCGAACAGGCTGGGGCCATGCAGGAAGATCGGCAGCGGGCGAAGCAGCCTCTCGACGGGCAAGCGACTTCGCTTGAGCACCTGGTCCAAGGCATCTGCAACCATCGTCGTCTTCCCGGCGCCTCGATGCCCGGCGATCAGGAACGATCGTCCGTTGACCTCGCCTCGGCAATAGCGAGCGAGTTCGAGCCGCAACACGCGCCCGGCGCCCGATTGAGCGTTGCGCAGCACGGCGTCGCTGCCGGCACTCAAGGAGGCATCGCTCAGCGGGTCGGCGCTGTCCAGGATGTGGATGGGCATGGCGCGCCTACCGCTGCGCTTGCGACGCGCCCGCGCTCGACGCCGAGCGGGCGGCGGCGGACGCAGGCGTGCCGGCCGGAGAGCTCGGTTCCAGCTTCTCGCTAGACGGCTTCGAATCCACCGGGGCCGCGGCACGTCCCATCGCGAGCGCGCCGGCCAGGAAGATCAGCATGAAGGCGCTCAACAGCCTCGCCAGTGGGGACGAGACGGTCCAGCCGGTACTGCTGCCACCAAAGCCGCTCGAATGACGGCGAATGGAAAAGGTCTCGGAGTCCGTTCGCCGCCCGAAGGCCGTCCACAGCAGCCAGGTCGCCAGCAGCACCAGGATGAAGACGGCCGTGGCGTACTCGATATCGGACAGGTTGGCCGCGGACAGGCCTGCAGCCGACGCGGAGCCGGCCGGAGGCGTCGCCACCCCCTGCGCATGCGCCACCGCACCGGTGGCCAGCCACAAGAGAGCAGCCCGTCTCCATTCGCACAACGTACCTGTTCGCATCGCGCATGCTCCCCGCGGGTCCGGCGCCTCGTTGGCGACGCGACATTGGGAGCCCCTGCGACGACGCTGTCAATCCGCGACTGTGGGGTCCAGCCAGCGCACCAGCGCTACTCCGGCAACTCGTCGCCGCGCATCAGCGCCAGCAGCTCGCGCGCCATCGGCACGGCGGTGACGGCCTCGCCGTCGCCCTCCAGCACGCTGTCGGCCAGCTCGCGCTTGGTCTGGTGCAGCGTCAGGATCTTCTCTTCCAGCGTGCCGTTGTTGACGAGGCGGTAGACGGTCACCGGCCGCTGCTGGCCGATGCGGTGGGCGCGGCCGCTGGCCTGGTCCTCGGCCGCCGGGTTCCACCACGGGTCGGCGATGACGACGTAGTCGGCCACGGTCAGGTTCAGCCCGAAGCCTCCGGCCTTCAGGCTGATCAGGAACAGGTCGCCCTCGCCGTTCTGGAACGCGTCCACGCGGCGCGTGCGCTCGGCCGACGGCGTGCTGCCGTCCAGGTACTGGTAGGCGATGCCGGCCGCGTCCAGCGGCTCGCGCAGCAACGCGAGGAAGTCGACGAACTGGCTGAAGACGAGCGCCTTGTGGCCGTTGGCCACGAGCTCGGTGGCGAGCTCCGCGAAGGCCGTCACCTTGGCGCCGGGGCGCTTCAAGGTCGGCGTGACCAGGCGCGGATCGCACGCGGCGCGGCGCAGGCGCGTGAGGCCGGCCAGGATGTTCAGGTGCGCCTGGCCCGCACCGTCGCCCGACAGGCTCTTCTCGGCCGCGACCAGCGCCTCCCGGCGCAGCGCCTCGTAATGCGCCTTCTCGGCGTCGTCGCCCTGCACCTGCAGCACCAGCTCGGTACGCGGCGGCAGGTCGGCCAGCACCTGGGCCTTGGTGCGGCGCAGGATGAAGGGCGCGATCAGGCGCCTCAGCGTGCGCTGCGCGCCGCGATCGTGCTGGCGCTCGATGAGGTTGGCGAAGCGCTCGTTGAAGCGCGCCATCGTCCCGAGCAGGCCCGGGTTGCAGGCGCGCATCACCGACCACAGCTCGCCGAGCCGGTTCTCGATCGGCGTGCCCGACATCGCGAGCCGGAACGTCGCCTGCAGCGCGAAGACGGCCTGGCTGCGCTTGGCCGCGGCGTTCTTGATCGCCTGCGCCTCGTCCAGCACCAGCGTGGCCCACAGCTTGTCGGCGAAGGCGTCGCCGTCGATCTGCAGCATCGGGTACGAGACGAGGAGCACGTCGTGCCTGCCCATCTCCGCGATCACGCTCGCGCGGTCGTTGGTGCTGCCCCGCTCCGCGTACACATGCACGCGCAACGAAGGCGCGAAGCGCAGGGCTTCGGAGCGCCAGTTGCCGATCAGGGACGTCGGCATGACGACCAGGGTCGGGCCGTTCGCGGCGCGCGCGAGCATCACGGCGAGCGCCTGCAGCGTCTTGCCGAGTCCCATGTCATCGGCCAGGCAGGCACCCAGGCCGGCGGACGCGAGCCTCATCGCCCACTCGAAGCCCTCTTCCTGGTACGGCCTGAGCTCGGCCTGCAGCGTGGACGGCAACGCCGGCACGATGCGCCGCGCCTCGTCGAGCGCGATCAGGCGCGCCGCGTAGGCCGCGTCGTGCTCGACGCGCGCGCCCTCCATCGCGGCCTGCAGCCAGGGCGCGGCGATGGCCGGGGCGCGCACCTCGTCGGGGTTGTTCGCGCGCGCGGTCTGCTTCTCGGTGACGACGGCGATGTCGGCTACGCGATCGCGCAGCTCCTGCGTCAACGCGAGGAAGCGGCCGTCGCCCAGCGGCATGAACCGGCTCTTGCCCTCGGTCGCGAACGTGATCAGTTGCTGCAGGCCGACCACGAGCTCCTCGTCGACCTTCAGCTTGCCGTCCAGCGCGAGCCAGTTCTCGTGCGTGCGCACCTTGAGCATGAGCTGGTCCAGCGCGCCCGAGGCCACGCGCATCGGGCGGCCCTGCGGCCAGTCGAGCGCAAGGATGGACGTGTGCGGCTGCAGTCGTTCGACCAGCGCCAGCGATTCGTCCGCGGTGTCGAGCAGCCATTCGCACGGCGCGTCCGACGGCAGCTCGGCCAGCATCGGGCAGGTGTCGAGCACCCACTCCAGGTGTTGGCGCTCGAGCGCCAGGTCGCGCTGCACGCCGACGCTCTCGCCCTTCAACGTGGCCACCACGCGCGCGCGGCCGCGACCGGGGATCAGGCGCGGACCGACGGCGGCGTAGTCGGCGCCGAACGGCGCGGCCACGAGGCGCAGCTGCAAGCCGTCGCCCACCGGCTGCAACTCGGCGCGCAGGCGCGACTCGGCCGTCAGCTCGCGCGCGGCCTGCGCCGTCTCGGCGTCGTCGGCGTGGATGCGGAAGTGGCTGCCCAGCCCCGTCAACACCTCCTGCAACTGCGCGGCGCCCTGGCGCGGGATGTCCAGCCCGGCGGGGCCCAGCAGTTGCGCGACGCGCTTCTGCGACGCGGTCAGGCGAATCAACTTCGCGCGTTGCGGGCCGTCGCGCCAGATCGACACCAGGCGCAACGCGTCGAGTTCCTTCTGCTCCGCCTCGCTGCCGGCCCAGCGCGCCGTCGCCGCGTCGGTGGCCACCTGCAGCGCCGGCTGCATGCGCACGCGCAGGCGCTCGCCCTCGTCGACGACTTCCAGCTCGGGGCCGCCCTCCACGAGCTCGATGAACTGCTCCGGCGCGTCCGCGAACGCGACGTGCGGGTGGTCGAACAAGGCGCCCATCGCCTGCGCGAGATCGAGCCGCAGGCCGCGGCCGAAAGTCTCCTGGCGGATCGCGCGCACGATGCCGGCGTCGGCGGGCGTCAGCGTCTGCGCGCCGCGCTGCAGGCGGCTCAACGGAACCTCCTTCAGCTGGCCCCAGCCACGCGGGCCGCGCTTGTGTTCGTGCGGCACGAGGCCGCGGACGGCGCCGTTGTCGCCGGTCTCGATGAGCCACACGACGCGGCTGTCCGGCGTACCCGCGGGAGCGGCCGACGTCGTCGCCGGCTCGCCGAGCGCGCGCAGGGCGGCGAGCGCGACCTGCCAGCGCTCGAGGCCGGCGGGCACGAAGAACCACGCCGGCGCAGGCTCGCCGCCCAGCACGCGAAGCGCGGCGCCCAGCTGTTCGGCCATCGCGTCCAGGCCCGCGGCGTCGTAGGCGCTCTTGAGGTTCTGCGCCGAATCGGCCTCGGCCGGCGGCAGGCCTTCGGCCAGCGAGCCTTCCTTCAGCCATGCGCGCATCAGCCAGCGGTTGTGATCCAGCGGCGAGACGACGCGCGACGCGCTGCGGTAGCCCCACTGGCTGCCGTACGGCAGGAACGGCTTGCCGTCGCTCGGCACCACGCCGAGCCGCATCTGGATCGCCAGCGCGATCGCGCCCAGCGGGTGGTCCAGCACCGGATCGCGCTTGCCGCCTTCGGTGAGACAGAACTTCAGCGCCTTGTCCAGGTGCGCCGGCGTCTGCTGCGCCAGCAGGGCCAGCACGTTGGGCAGCGCCACCGACGGCGGCACGAGGCCGCGTCGCTTGCCGGTGATCTTGCGCAACGCGGCGAGCGCCGCATCGAACTCGGGCTCGGCATCCGACCAGCGGCCCTGCGTGGCCAGCGCGGCCGCGCCGATGGCCTGCGCCAACGCGCGCCGGCCGCTGACGGACGCCGGCGGCACCGTGGCCGGGCGCGCGGGCGCAACGTGGCCGTGCGAGGCGCGCATCGCGTCGAGCAGGTCGCCCTCCGCGGCCATGTCGATGGCGGGCGCCAGCAGCCGGCCGAAAGAGGCCAGCCAGTCGGGGTCGCGGCACTCGGCACCGTCGGCCAGCAGCCGGTCGAACGCGATCGACCAGCGCAGGCCGTGCGTGTGCGAAGCGGCCTCGTCTTCCACCAGTGCCGTCGCGCGCTCGCGCACGAACGCCGCACCCAGGCCGATGCCCGTCTGCAGCGTGGTGCCGAGGCGATCCAGCGCGCCGGCGAGCAGGTCGCCCTGCATCGCGGGGTGCAGGCGATCGAACAGCGTCTCGTCGATGCAGTCGGCGAGCGCCGCGTCGAGCAGCGCGGGGATGTCGTGCAGGCCGGGCGGCAGCCGATCGAGCAGTTGGGCCAGGTCCACCGGGCCGGCACCGCACATCGCGTCCAGGCGCACGCGCGCGATCGCCGCGCTCAGCGTGGGAAAGCGGCCATGGCTCTGGCGGCCGAGGCTGGCGGCGGCGTAGGCGTCGGCGTGCGCGAGGGCGTCCTGCAATGCCGGCTGCGGCGCGCGCGCCAGCAGCGTCGCATACACCACCGGGTAGACGTTCATCGGCAGCGTCCAGAAGCCGGGGCGGCGCTCGTCCTCGTTGGCGAGGCCCGCGGATTGCAGGCGCGCGAGCGTGTGCCGCACCAGTTCCTGCGACGGCGCGACACTGCCGGGCGTGCGCGCCGCGGGTGACGCGAGCAGGTCGGTCACCCAGGTGCGCGAGCGTGCCAGCGCGCCGAGCGCGAGCGCTGCGAGCGCGTCACGCGCGGGGGCGTCGAGCGCGGCGAGGGGATCGTCGGGGGACGTGGCGGCCATCGCCGGTGCTCAGTCGCCCGACGCTGCGCGAAGGCGACGCATCAATGCTGCTCGCCGGGCGCGGACGAGATCGCATCCGCGAAAGCGCCGCTGGCGAGAAAGCCACTGACACGGCTATCGCCCTCGCTGCCTGCCGACAGCACCTTGCCGTTGCGCCAGACGAGGTGTTCCACGGCCGTGCTGTCGGAGACGAACATGCCGCCGAAGTTCAGGTGCACGGTGAGGTGCACGTCGGCCGACTTCCTGTCGCGCGCGATCTCGACCGAATCCTGGGTGATGTTGAGCTCGGTGCCGAGCTCGTCGCCGTTCTTCTGCTTCGCGTCGAACTTCTTCTTCAAGCCGAACAGCAGCTCGAGGCTCTTGCACGCCATGTCCTTGTCGGGGTGCAACACCTGCACGCCGCGCTCGCCCGTCTGCCGCTCGACACCCTTGTAGTCGGGCGCGTACTGCGCGCAAAGCGCCGTCGCGTCCTGCTTGCCGAAGGCCTCGACCTGGGCGCCGTAGAAAGCCTGCACCTGGCTTTCGGAGATGCCGCGGTGCGTGTACCACCAGCCCAGCCCGCCCGCGACGGCCAGGACGATCAGCAGCTTCTTCATCGTCAGGCCGCCCGGCGCGCCCAGAGCTTCAGGACGACGTCGGCTGCGGCGCGGCTCAGCTGGTCGCGCACCTGCGGGTCGTCCAGTTCCTCGTCGCTCGGGTGATCCGCGGCATCGGCGGCGACTTCGACGTCGCCGCCCAGCCACGCGATCGTCGCGAGGCCCGGCCCGATCTCGGGGTCGGCCTGCAGGGGCGCCCACGCGTCGGGCGCGAGATCGGTGGCGGCGAGAAAGCCCAGGCACCAGTCGGTCGCGTCGGCCAGTTCCTCGCCCTGGCTGCCCGGCACCTCGGCCACGCTGAACACGGGCTCCCAGGCATCGGGCGCGCCGGACAGCGCCGCCTCGATGCTGCGCAGGTGGCGCAGCACCAGCACGGTGGTGCGCTTGCGCTTCTGGTTGGAGGCGAACGGTGCCGGCGCGGGCTCCTGGTCGCCGCCCCAGATCGCGGGCATCCAGTCGGAGGTTGCCATCCTGTCCAGCGAAGACGGGCCCACCAGCAGCGCGGTGAGGTAGCCATCCATGCCGTCGAGCGTCATCGACGCGTCGGAAGGCAGGTTCGTCAGCTGGTCGTCGAGGCTGGACAACTCCTCTTCGGTCAGCGGCGTGTTGGGCGATTGCGGGTCGTACGAGGGGTAGTCCATCTCAGTTCGCCTTGAGGACGGCCAGGCCGCCCATGTAGGGACGCAGCACTTCCGGCACCACGACCGAGCCGTCGGCCTGCTGGTAGTTCTCCAGCACGGCGACGAGCGCACGGCCCACGGCCAGGCCCGAGCCGTTGAGCGTGTGCACCAGCTCGGGCTTGCCTTGCGCGTTGCGGAAGCGCGCCTGCATGCGACGCGCCTGGAACGCGCCCATGTTCGAGCACGAGCTGATCTCGCGGTACGTGTCCTGGGCCGGCAACCAGACTTCGAGGTCGTACGTCTTGGTCGAGCCGAAGCCCATGTCGCCGGCGCACAGGAGCACCACGCGGTACGGCAGGCCCAGCTTCTGCAGGATCGCTTCCGCGTGGCGCGTCATGTCCTCCAGCGTCTGCATGCTCTGCTCGGGGTGCGCGATCTGCACCATCTCGACCTTGTCGAACTGGTGCTGGCGGATGAAGCCGCGCGTGTCGCGGCCGGCCGAGCCCGCTTCCGAACGAAAACACGGGCTGTGCGCCGTGAGCTTCACGGGCAGGTCCTCCGCCTTCAGGATCTCGCCGCGCACCGTGTTCGTGAGCGAGATCTCCGAGGTCGAGATGAGGTACTGCTCGGGTTGCTCGTCGTCGCCGCCACGCAGCACCCAGAACATGTCTTCCTTGAACTTCGGAAGCTGGCCGGTGCCTTCCAGCACCTCCCGGTTGACGATGTAGGGCGTGTAGCACTCGGTGTAGCCGTGCTCGCCGGTGTGGGTGTCCAGCATGAACTGGGCGAGCGCGCGGTGCAGGCGCGCCATGCCGCCGCGCAGCACGGTGAAGCGCGAGCCCGAGAGCTTGGCGCCGGTCTCGGGGTCGAGCCCCAGCGGGGCGCCGACGTCGACGTGATCCTTGACGGCGAAGTCGAATGTCGCGGGCGTGCCCCAGCGACGCACCTCCACGTTGCCCGTCTCGTCGCTGCCCAGCGGCACCGCTTCATCGGGCAGGTTGGGCAGGCCCATCAGGATGGTGTTGAGCTCGGCCTGCAGCACTTCCAGGCGGTCGGCGCTCACCTTGAGCTCGTCGCCGATGCCGGCGACCTCGGCCATCACGGGGGCGGTGTCCTCGCCTTTGCCCTTGAGCATGCCGATCTGCTTGCTCAGGCTGTTGCGGCGGGCCTGCAGTTCCTCGGTGCGGGTCTGCAGCGTCTTGCGTTCGGTCTCGAGCGCCGTGAACGCAGCGACGTCGAGGTAGGGCTGCGGGTTCTTGCGTGTCTCGAGGCGAGCGACGACGGCGGGAAGATCGCGGCGCAGCTGGTTGATGTCGAGCATGGGTGGCTTTCCTTGGATTCGTGTGGTGCGTATTCGGATGTCGCGCGGACCCGCCAGGGCGCCGGGCGCGAGGAATATTCGTGGGCGCGAAACGAGCGGCGTGGCCGCTCGGCCGGCGAGCGTCAAGATCGGGACGCGCGCAACTCCGCCATGCTGCGATCGCCGAGGCCCAGCGGCAGCGGGAACTCGACCGTCTCCTTGACGCCGTCGACGTTGCGCACGCTGACGGCGCCGAGCTGCTTCAGGCGGTCGATGACGGCCTGAACCAGCACGTCGGGCGCCGACGCGCCGGCGGTCAGGCCCACGCGGGCGTGGCCGTCGAACCACCCGGGCTGCAGGTCCTGTGCGCCGTCGACCATGTACGCGGGCGTGCCCAGGCGTTCGGCCAGCTCGCGCAGCCGGTTGCTGTTGGAGCTGGTGGGGCTGCCCACCACGATCACCACATCCACCTGCGGCGCCATGAACTTGACGGCGTCCTGGCGGTTCTGCGTGGCGTAGCAGATGTCCTGCTTCTTCGGCTCGCGCACGAGCGGGAAGCGCACCTTGACGGCCTCGAGGATCTGGGCCGCGTCGTCCACCGACAGCGTGGTCTGCGTGACGACCGCCAGCCGGCTCGGATCGTTCGGCTGCACATCGGCGACGTCGGCCACGTCCTCGACGAGGTAGATGCCCTCGCGCAACTGGCCCATCGTGCCCTCGACCTCGGGATGGCCCTTGTGGCCGATCATGATGAACTCGTAGCCCTCGCGCGCGAGCTTGGACACCTCGACGTGCACCTTGGTCACCAGCGGGCACGTGGCGTCGAATACCGAGAAGCCGCGCTGGGCTGCCTCCTCGCGCACGGCCTTGCTGACGCCGTGGGCGGAGAACACGAGCGTGGCGCCGGGCGGCACGTCGGCGAGATCCTCGATGAAGATCGCGCCCTTGTTCTTCAGGTCGTTGACGACGAAGGTGTTGTGCACGATCTCGTGGCGCACATAGATCGGGCGACCGAACTTCTCCAGCGCGCGCTCGACGATCTCGATGGCGCGGTCGACGCCGGCGCAGAAGCCGCGCGGCTGCGCCAGCAGCACCTCGTCGACGAACTTCTTGTTCTCGGCCTGGCCCTGCGCATCGAGCGCGGCCATCACGTCGGTCTTGATCCCGGTCATCACATCACCCCGATCAGCTGGGCCTCGAACGTCACCGGCTGGCCGGCCAGCGGGTGGTTGAAGTCGAACAGCAGCCAGTCGGTGCCCTCTTCGCGGATCACGCCGGCGAACTTGCCGGTGCCGTCCGGCGTGGGGAACTCGACGACGTCGCCCACGCGGTACTCCTCACTGGCGTCGCCGTGCTGCGCGAGCAGGCTGCGCTTGACCCGCTGCAGCATCTCCGGATTGCGCACGCCGTAAGCGGCGCCGGCCTCCAGGTGCCAGGTCATGCGCGCGCCCTCCTCCATGCCGACGAGGCAGGCCTCGATGGCCGGCGCGAGCTGGCCCGCGCCGAGGGACAGCGTGGCGGGCTTGTCGTCGAACGTGCTGACGACTTCGGCGCCGTCCGGGCCGCTGAGGCGGTAGTGCAACGTCAGAAACGAGTCGGGCTGGACGATGTTCACGAATATGAGGCGGTTGGGCAGGCGGGGCCTGCAGGGGTTCGCACGACACTGGAGAGGTCGGCTTGCCGTGGGGCGCGCAGCCGGCGCTTCCCCACGAAGAACCCCGATTTTACCTGCCAGGCCCGCCGCCATGTCGATCAAGGAATTGCCCCTCGCCACCCGCCCGCGCGAAAAGCTGCTCGCGCACGGCGTCCAGGCCCTCGCCGACGTCGAGCTGCTCGCCCTGCTGCTGCGCACCGGCGCCCGCGGCATGGGGGTGCTGCAACTGGCCGAAGGCCTGCTGGACCGCTTCGATGGCCTCGCCGGCCTGATGCACGCCACGCCCGCCGACCTGGCGCGCACCAGGGGCGTCGGCCCGGCCAAGCGCGCCGAGCTCGCCGCGGTGCTGGAGATCGCCCGGCGCGCGCTGGCACAGCAGCTGAAGGCGGCGCCGGTGTTCGACTCGCCGCAGAAGGTCAAGGACTTCGTCGCGCTGCGCCTGGGCGCGCTCAACCACGAGGTCTTCGGCGTGCTGTTCCTCGATTCGCAGCACCGCCTGATCGAGATGCAGGAGCTGTTCCGGGGCACGCTGGCCCAGACCAGCGTCTACCCGCGCGAGGTGCTGCGCCAGGCGCTGCTGCTCAACGCGGGCGCGGCGATCCTCGTGCACAACCACCCCTCGGGCGTGGCCGAACCGTCGCGGGCGGACGAGGTGCTGACGCAGTCACTGGTGGCGGCGCTTCGAATCATCGAGGTGCGGGTGCTGGACCACCTGGTCGTGGGAGCCGGGTGCGTGACGAGTTTTGCGGAGCGAGGCTTGCTCTAGTCGCGCGTCGGGTTCGGTCTTGCTGCGGTGCGCGCCACTGAGCAAGCGTGATGATGTGTGCCGACGTTGCGTGCCGGCTTGGGCTGAGCAAGGAGGGTGGGGACTCTGCCCGGCTCGCGCCCCCCTTGCCCTGCGGTCGATGCAGACTCAATTCGAAGGTGCCGAGGCGGCTGGCGGCATGACGACCACCGTCGTGCCGTCGCCCGCGCGGCCGCGCTCACCCGTGGCGCCGGTATAGCCGGTGTCACCCGTGTTGCCAGTCGCACCGGTATCGCCGGTATTTCCGGTATTTCCCTTGTTGCCTGTCGCGCCGGTCGCGCCGGTATCACCCGCCGCGCCAGGAGTGCCGGCGTTGCCGGTCGCACCGGTATTGCCTGCAGGGCCGGCCGGGCCGGCGGGGCCGGCCGCTGTTGGCTCCGCCGGGATGGTCACGACCGTCGGCCGGTCGCAGGCGACGAGGGACAGGGTGGTGCAGAGGGAGAGCAGGAGCAGGGAGTGCTTCATTTTCGTTGTCCAGTTCTTGAATAAGGTCGCGACGCGACCGTTCATGCAATGGCAGCGAACGCAGTGGCTGCGCCGCAAGCATGTCGGGATCAGACCCTCGACGCAGATTTCCAGGGCACCAATGATCTTGGCGCTCCGGCACGAAGCAGGACCGTCTTGCGTCAGGGCAAGGGGTCGGCCTGCTGGCGCATCCGAGAGGGGCTGCACTCTGGTGAACTCAAGCTCACCGGGCCGCCGCGTCGCGGCGCAACCATCTTCTCCGCGTGCCGTGAGCATCCCGGGATGCACGGCCGCAGCGCGCGCCCGCACCACCACGCCACCGCTCAGTCAGCGCTTGCGGTCGGCTCGATCCATTGCAGGCCCAGCTGCTCCCCGATTTGTGCACGCAACTCCCCCAGGGACACCGGCTTGGTCAGGAACACGTTGACGCCGGCCCGCAGGCAGGCGGCACGGTGCTCCGCGGTGGCCGAGGCCGAGACCGCGATCACCGGCACCGCGCCCAGATCGGCATCCTGCCGCAGTCGGCGCGTGGCCTCCACGCCGTCCATCGACGGCATCACGCTGTCCATGAGGATCAGGTCCGGCCGGAAGCTCCTTGCGACCGCCAGCAGTTCGCTGCCGTCGCTGGCCTGCGCCACGATGAATCCGGCCTTCGTGAGGAAGTCGCACATCAGGGTGCGGTTCGCCGCCACGTCGTCGGCCACCAGAACCCGCCGCGCAGGCCCCTGGTAGCGTGCGACGCCGGACGCCTTCCGGTTGGCGGCCTCTGCGGGCTGCACCACCGGCAAGGGCAATTCCACGCGGAAGCGCGTGCCGCGGCCGAACTCGCTGCTCACCTGCACCTGTCCGCCCATGTCGGTCACCAGCGCGCGGGTGATGGCGAGGCCCAGCCCGGTGCCGCCGCTGCGGCGCTGCACGTCGCCCACCTGCTCGAAGGGCTCGAAGATGCGGTCCAGGTCGTCGGGACGCATGCCGACGCCGGTGTCCTCGACATCCAGCCGCAGCAGCACCTGCGCCGGGTCCTTGGTCTCGGCAGAGGCGCGCAAGCTGACCGTGCCCTTGTCGGTGAACTTGATCGCATTGCCCAGCAGGTTGAGCAGCACCTGGCGCAGCACGCGCTCGTCGGCCAGCACGGCCTCGGGCAGGCCCGCATCGGCATCGAACCCGAAGGCCAGGCGCTTCTCGTCGGCCTTCACCCGCATGAGTTCCACCACCGACTGCAGGAGGGTGGACAGCTTCACCGGTGCCGGGTTCAGCTCCGTGTGGCCGGCCTCGATGCGCGCCAGGTCGAGGATGTCGCTGATCAGCGCCAGCAGGTGCTCCCCGCTCTGGTGGATGGTGTCCAGGCCGCGCTCCTGCCGCGCGCTCAGGCCGCCCTCCATGGTCAGCAGTTGCGCGTACCCGAGGACGGCATTCAGCGGTGTGCGCAGCTCGTGGCTCATGCCGGCAAGGAACTGGCTCTTGGCGCGGTTGGCCGCCTCGGCGGCATGCCGCGCGGCGCGCTCGGTCTGGACCATCCCGCGATTGAGCTCGGACGTCGCGGCATGCGCGCGATCCTGGGCGTCCAGCTTGGACAGGATGGTTCGCACCTGGCCTTCGACCTTCTCTTCGCTGAGTGCGAGCGCCCTGGCGATGGCGGGGTAGGCGTCGCCCTGCGCGATGAATCGCAGGACGCTGATCTCGGCCGGCGTGAGGGCCTCGTCCACGGCCTGCTCTGCCAGCTCGAACGACCCTTCCGAGGGAAGCGCCTTGCGGCCGGCGTGCACGGCGCGGATGGCGTCCAGCAGCTCCTTGTGCAGTGCGTTCTTCAGAAGGTAGCCGCGCGCGCCGGCCTGCAACGCGCGCTGCGCCTGCGCGTCGCCGACGTAGGTGGTGAGCACGATGATCCGGGCGTCCGGGAACTCGGCCCGGATCGCGCCGATCGCGTCGAGCCCGCCCATCCCGGGCATCTGCAGGTCCATGAGCGTGACGTCCGGTCGGTGCGTACGGAACTGCTGGATCGCCTCGCGTCCGTTCGACGCCTCTGCCACGAGGGCCAGGTCCGGCTCCACGGACAGCAGCATGGCGATGCCCTGCCGCACGATCGGGTGATCGTCCACACAGAGAACCTGGATGCGCTTCAGATCTTCTGTCATTCGCCAATCTCGCTGGGAGCGACCTTCTTGTAGGGCAGCCACGATCGGGCCGGTGAAAGTCTACTGTACGCCCGCGCCCCCGGAACAATGAAATCCACTTCCGTGCCCGAATCCACGACGCTGCGGACGCCGAGCTTGCCGCCGGCGAGCTCCGCGCGCTCCCGCATCCCGCTCAAGCCGAAGTGTCCTTCCTTCGTGCCGGTAGCCAGCACCTCCGGGGCTATCCCCTTGCCGTCGTCGCGCACCCGCACGCGCAGTTCTCGCGTGTCGTAGTGGATCTCGACGTCGATCTGCTTCGCGTCGGCGTGGCGGAAGGCGTTGCGCAGTGCCTCGCCGGCGATGCGGAAGGTCTCGTCGCGCACGAGCGGATGCAGCGCCAGGGGCGTTCCCTGTACGTCGACACGCGCCTGTGCCGCGTGGCCGTTCTCGTTCGCGAGATCCTCGGCGAGCGCCCGCAAGGAGTCCGCGAGGTTGTTCGTCTCCAGCACCGAGGTCCGCAAGCCCTGCACGGTGTCGCGGCCCTCCGTGATCGCCTCGGCCACCTGGTCGATGGCGCCCGCAAGGACCTGCTTCGATTCGCGCGGACGATCGGGCAGGAGGTTGAACGCGGCCTGGAACTGCAGCAGCAACCCGTGGAAACGCTGCAACAGGGTGTCGTGCAGGTCGCGCGCAATGCGCGTGCGCTCGGCGACGCGCGCCTCCAGCGTGGCCTCGAACTGGCGCTGCAGCCGCCGGATGCGCAGGCGCAGCCAGAGCTGGATACCGCTCCAGGCCAGGCCGATGAGCAGGACAACGCCGGCCAGGACAAACCAGGTCGTCTGGTAGAAGGCCGGCAGGATAGTGAAATCGATCTGCGCGCCTTCCTCGTTCCAGATGCCGCTGTTGTTGGACGCCTTCACGCGGAAGCGGTAGCTGCCCGGCGGCAGGTTCGTATAGGTGGCCTGGCGCCTGTCGACGGCCTCCTGCCAATCGTTGTCGTGCCCCTCCAGCCGGTAGCGAAAGCGCATCTGCTTCGGATCGGCGAGGCTCAGCGCCGCGAACTCGATCGTCATGTCGCGGACGAGCGGCGGCAGGCGCAGGCCATTGGCGACCGGGTAGGCCTTGTGGTCGGCGACGAGGGTCTCGATGTGGACCGGCGGAGGCAGCGGGTTGAAGGGCGGGTGATCGGGATCGATCAGGTGGAGGTCGGCGCCCGACACGAACCACAACTTGCCATCCGGGCCTTTCGCCACGGGAGGGTTGAAATAGGCCTGCGTCTGGCCCAGGAGCGGCACACCGTCCGCGCCACCCCACAGCTTCGGGGCCACCCGGTGGTTCGGGTCGGCGATCCAGGCCGCCAGGTCGTCACGCACCACCCGCACGAGTCCGCAGGCGGTGTACATCCACAGCGCCCCGTTGTCGTCCAGCGTCGACCAGTGGACCGTGTTGCAGGGCAGGCCGTTGGCGACGGTGAGCGTCGTCACGCGGCCGTCCTTGATCCGGCTGAGGCCGCCGTCTTCGGTGGCCGCCCACACCGCCCCGTCCGCATCGAGCCGGAGACCGGCGACGTGGCCCGCACCCAGTCCTTGCGCAGACGTGTAGGTTGCCTCTACCTTCCCGTCCTTGAAATACAGGACCCCGCCGTCGTTCCAGAAGGCCAGCCACACCCCGCCCCGGTCGGCAATGACGACCTTGGCTTGCTGCTGGCGACCAAGCGCAGCCCACGGAATGTTCTCGGCGAAGTGGCCCCGGTGGAGTCGTGCAAGGCCTTGCTTGCTCGACAGCCAGAGGTTGCCCGCCGCGTCTCCCGACATGGAGTAGACCTCGTTGCTGGGCGACTCGGCGACCGCGACGAACCTGTCGGCAGCGAAGTAGGCGAGGCCTCCGGCCGTGTTGGCCCAGAGCCGACCGTCGGCGTCCTGGTACAGGGACTGCACCCTGGAATCCGGCAGCCCGTCGCGCTCCTTGTAGACGACCGGTCGCTCGCCCTTCCACCGCGCCAGTCCGTCGTTCGTCGCCACCCAGACGCTGCCGTCGGTGGTGGCCAGCACGGACTTCGTGCCTTCGTCGGGCAAGCCCTGCGGCCTCGAAACGGTGGTGACCGGCAGCTTGCGGAAACGGTCCACGCCCTTCTCGCTGCCGAACCAGATGTTGCCCTCGCGATCCTCGAACAGGCTGCAGGCGATGTTGCCCGAGAGGCCGTCTGCCCGCGAGAACGTGTCCGCCTTGCCGTCCTTCACGTGGATGAGGCCGAGGCCATCGGTTCCGATCCACAGCCCGCCGTCCCGGTCGCGCAGCAACTTGTTCGACTTGACTTCGCGGTCGGGAATCAATTCGTCGGGCTTGGCGGCGCGGCGGATCGGGTAGGGGACGAGCTGGTCGCCGACCACCTGCTTGAGCCCCGCGCCCCGGATGCCGACCAGGATCTGTCCGTCGTCGGTCGTGCTCATGTCGCCCACGCGCTTGCCGGGCACCTGCAACCGTTGGGGTGTGCCGGGCTTCCATCGCCAGACGCCGGCTTCCGCACCCGCCCACAGGCTTCCGGAGCTGTCCTCGCCGAGGCTCCAGACGAACGTGCCGAAACCGCCCTCCGGCATGGAACACCGGGCCTGTCCGGCGCGAACGGCGCACAGCCGGCCCCGGTCCCCGAACAGGCCGGCCCAGATCGTTCCCTCGCGATCTTCGAGCACCGACGTCACGAACCCGCTATCGGTCTCCGGATACCGGGTGAGTTCGGTGCCGTTCCAGCTGACCAGGCCACGGAAGGTGCCGATCCAGAGCGTGCCGTCGCGCGAGACGAGCAGGCTGTAGGGACTGTCCGGCAGCGCTTGGCCCGTCGGTGGCTGCCAGGGCACGAATCGAACGCCGTCGAAGCGGAACAGCCCGAACGACCCGGCGATCCAGAGATAGCCGTCGGGCGTCTGCGCGATCGCGAAGACGAGGCCCAGCAAGGCCCCGTCCCGGGCCGTCCACGAGGTGTGCGCATACTGGGCAATCTGCAGCGGCTGATCGAGCGCCAGGGCGGGAGCCGGCGTGGCCAACAGCACCGACGCCAGGAGCAGGCCGGGCACGAGGCGTCTTCGAGGTAGGCCTTCCTGTCGAATCACGGGGTTCCTTTTCTGCTTGCGGCACGCCGGCAGCGTATCGCGAAAGGCGGACGGTCGGCTAGGTGTTTGATCCCAGGGTTTGATGGTGCATTCTTTTCCTCTCAATGGAAGGAGGCACTATGGGCCAGGTTCTTCACGGCTGCGCCACTACGACAGAGGCAGTCCGTCGAGCTATACAAGGGAGT
>Ga0307516_10001430_pt1 | contig 32981 bp, 26 predicted proteins | sample 19_EM_MG_FD_203310 | JGI IMG/M metagenome (GOLD analysis project Ga0307516, IMG submission 203310) | Populus trichocarpa ectomycorrhiza microbial communities from riparian zone in the Pacific Northwest, United States - 19_EM | ecosystem: Host-associated > Plants > Roots > Unclassified | place...
CGCGCGTGTACTGCCGAAAGTCGTAGCCGTAACAGCTGCGAATCGCCTCGAGCAAAAGGCCGACTTCCAGCTCGTCGACTTCGGTTTGCGGCAGCATCAGCCGGCCTCGGGCGAGAGCCAGCGGCGCAGGCTGGTCAGGAGCTTTTCGGTGTCGATGGGCTTGGGCAGGTAGTCGCTGGCACCCGCTTCGAGACAGCGCTCGCGTTCGCCCTTCATGGCTTTGGCCGTCAGTGCGATCACCGGCAGCGCCGAGAATCTCGGCTGCTCGCGCAGGCGACGCATGGTTTCGTAGCCGTCCATCTCCGGCATCATGATATCCATCAGCACGCCGCGGATGTCGGCGTGCGCGGCCAAGGCCTCGAGCGCTTCTTTGCCGGTTTCGGCGGTTACGACGTCGGCGCCCCTGCTGCGCAAGAGCGCGGACAGCGAGTAGACGGTGCGCATGTCGTCTTCAGCGATCAGCAGCTTGACGCCACGCAGCGAGGCGTCGTGCCGCGCCGGCTCGGACTCGGGGGCGCTCTTCGACTGAAGCGTGACGTGCCGCACGAAGAGCCGCACTTCCTCGAGTAGCCGGTCAGGAGAGCTGCCGTCCTTGAGCACGACCGCTTCGGCGTAGGCCTCGAGCTCGCGCGTTTCTTGCTTCGAGAGTGCGCGCCCCGTATGAATGACGACACGCGGCGTGCCGAGCCCGGGCTCTTTGCGCAGGGTCTCGAGCAGGCTCAAACCGTCCATATCGGGTAATCCGAGATCCAAGATTACGCAGCCAAATCGCTCGTGTTTCAGCGCTCGCAGGGCGGCGCCCGCCGTTTGCACGTGCTTGGCCGCGAAGCCGTCCTGCTCCAGCACCGTGAGGATCGATGCTCCCTGATCCGGGTCGTCTTCGACCAGCAAAATCCCGTGCTCGCTGTGCTTGGACGGAACCAGCGCGCGTACCATGCTGGCGAGCTCGGCGTGGCTGGCCGGCTTGACCAGATAGCCGACTGCTCCGAGCGCCAGGCCCCGTTGCGGTGCGTCGACCCCGGACACGAAATGCACCGGAATGGCACGGGTGAGCTCGTCTTGCTTGAGCCGTTCCATGATGCTCCAGCCGTCGACGTCGGGCAGCTTGACGTCCAAAATGATGCCGAGCGGTTTGCCACGCCGCGCCAGGCGCAGGCCGTCTTGTCCGCTGCCGACGACGACCACCTTGAGCCGGCGCGCGTGTGCGATTTCGACCAATTGTTCGGCGAGCACTCGGTCGTCCTCGATGATCAACAGGTGCGGCTCGTCGGCCTTGAGCTCGGCCGCGTCGTCTTCGACCAGCTTGCGTGGAGCGGCCTGCGGAGCATCGCTAGGGTGCGCGCGTTCGGGCACGACGCAAACGAAGGTGCTGCCGGCGCCCGAGCTGCTCTGGAGCAGCAATTCGCCACCGAGCAGCCGCGCCGACTCGCGCGCGATCGGCAGGCCCAAGCCGGTCCCGGCGTGGCCGCGATTGGCTTGACCCTGAACCTGCTCGAACGGCGCAAATACGCGTTCGCGCGCCGACTCCGGAATGCCGATGCCGCTGTCCGTCACCTCGAACGCGACCGCCGCCTCGCTGAGCACGCCGGCGCTGCCGCCTCGGGGGCGCCCCATCCACAACCTCACCTGACCTCGTTCGGTGAATTTGAGCGCGTTGCTCAGCAGGTTGATCAAAATGCGCTCGACGCGTTGGCGGTCGGTGACGATCAGCGCGGGCGCCGTGGCGTCTTGTTGGGTCACGAGCTTGAGCCCTTTTTGAGCGGCCGTGGCTTCGAACAGACGCCTGGCGAACGCCGCGAAGTGGCTGAGCTCGACCGACTCCAGCGTGACGTCCTGTTTCCCGGCCTCGATTTTCGAGAGGTCGAGCACTTCGTTGATCAGGCTGAGCAGGTCCTGGCCCGCGCCATGAATCGTGCGCAGGTGCTCGACTTGCTTGGGCGTGATGTTGCCGGCCTCGTTCTCCGAAAGCAGGTGCGACAAGAGCAGCATGCTGTTGAGCGGCGTGCGAAGCTCGTGCGACATGTTGGCCAAGAACTGCGACTTGTAGGCGCTGACGCGGTTCAGCTCCTCCGCCTTCTGTGACAGCACCACGCGTGCGCCCTCCAGCTCGACATTTTGCCCGGCGAGCTCGACGCGCTGCCGTTCCAGCTCGCCGTTGGCGCGGCGTAGCTCCTCTTGCTGAGCCAAAAGCTCCTGGTTGTTGAGGCGCAGCTCTTCTTCTTGAGCGGCCAGGCGCTCGGCTTGGGCCTGCGTTTCGTGAAGTAGCCGCTGGCGCGCCTGGCTCGAGCGAGCCGCCTGAACGGCGATCACCAGCTCGGCCCTCGCCGCGAGCAGCAGCTCGCGCGCCGAGGCGGAAGCGGGCTCCAGCAGCGCCAGCTCCAGTACGCCTGCTTTGCGGCCGAAGTGGACCAGCGGCAAGAGCAGCAGCTGCTTGGGCTCGGTCTCGCCCAAGCCGGACTTGAGCTTGAGGTAGCCCGTGGGTAGCTCGTCGATCTGCGTGAGCTCGCCTGTGCTGAGCGCTTGCCCGACCAGGCCTTCGCCCTCCGCGAAGCGATCAACGGCTCCGGTTTCGCGGGCCGACTTGCCGCCGGCGTGAGCGGCTTGCAAGACGAGGCTCCCGTCGTCCTCGCGCAGATAGAGCGCGCCCGCCAGCGCGCCGACGCGCTCCGCCAGAAACCCGAGCGCGCGCTCCGCGACCAGCCGGGGCTCGAGCTCGCCGCGCAGCTGCTCGCTCAACCCCGAAAGGCCCGCCTTGAGCCAGTCGTCACGTTCGCGCGCTGCGGACAGTCGCGCCAGGCTTCTCGCCATTTCATTGGCCTGCTCGGCGACCGCCGACAGCTCGTCTTGTGCCGTGATCGGGATGGGCGTGCCGAAGTCACCCGTGCCGAAGCGCGCCAGCCCGCTCGACAGATGGCCAAGCGCCTGCAGCACCCCGCCGCCTCCCCAAAACGCCAGCAGCGCCACGACGAAGATGCCGCTTGCCGTAATACCCAGCCGAAAGCGGTCTGCCTGAAGATTCGTATTCTTGACTTCGCCGAAGGCGCCCGACAGCTCGCTGCGGTCGACGCTGGTCGACTTTTTGATCAGCGCCGTGGCTTTGCGCTGCTGCTCCTGCATGCGTAGCGCCGCTTGCAGCAGGTCGTCACCGGCCTCACCGGCGATCATGCGCCGCGAAACCTCGTGCGCGACCTGGTAGTAGTCTTGAATCGCCCAGCGCAGCGAGGCCGCCGTCGCCGGGTCGAGTGCCGCCCCGGCGTGGCCGATCAGCTCGAACAGCGCGGTCTTGCGCTCCAGGGTCGCTTCGAGCGCGGCCTGGTCCTGAGCGGCCACCGCGTCTTGCATGCCGCGCGTGAGCCGCTCGAACTCGGCCTCGACGCGCGGTCCGAGCTCGGTCCTGGGCACCAGCCGGCTCTGCACGTCGTCGAGCTCGCGATTTTGGCGCACGCCCATCACGGCGCTGACCAACAAGACCGAGATCAACGCCAGCAGCGCAGCCCCGAAGATGGCGAACAACTTGGCGCGAAAGGTGGTCTTCACTGCGTCCTACTTCAGCGAGAGCTCACGCACGCCCGAGAGCTTCGCGGCGCCGGAAACGTAGCCGACGGCGCCCGGGAATTTAGCGACGAAGGCCAGCACGCTCTCGTCCGACTCGAGCTCCGGTGGAGGGACATCACGCCCCGAGAAGATGCGCTGCTGCCAGTAACTTCTGACAGCACCGACGCTCCGCCTGAGAACACTTTCGCTGAAGTAACGCCGCGCCGGACTGTCGGGGCGCAGATCCACGGCACGGATTGTTTCGCCGCTTTCCCAGCGCGACGCCTTCTTCAAGAAGGCGTCGGCCAGGTAGCCTCGGTCGGCAGCGTGCAGCGGATTGCTGGGGTGCACGATCACGCGAAACTCTGGCACAGCGTCGGCCCGCGCTGCTTGTTCGAGCCCGGGTGCGACGCCGAACGCCAGTGACAGCAGGAAGCAGGCAACTGCGTGTCGCCGCGGGACCAAGCCAGGAACGAAGCGGGAGCCTGCCATGGTCCCTCAGAAATACCCGGTCGTTTTGACTAGCAAGACGCCCCAGTCTTTCGCCAGACTAGCGAGCGGACGATTGTTATTGAGCTCGCTTTGTAGCCCGGCCGTGCCGTGCATGTAGTGGCCCTCGATTTTCACGAGCCAGTTCGCGGTCAGGTCGTAGCGCAGCGTCGCGGCGACGTCGTGCTGAAATGACGAACGCGGGTGGGGGTCCGGCCCAGCTGGCACCTTAGCGTGAATATTGGGAAACAGTGCCGAGTAGTAGACGCCCGGCGTGAACCAAGGCGCCACTTGGTACGAAGCCATGACGTAGCCGCCGGAGTTCGTGACCTTGTTTTCAGGTAGCAGCAGGTTGGTTTGGTAGTGGATGTACGTGCGCGTGTACTCCGCTGCCAGCGCCAGGCCTTCTTTCTGATATTCGGCGGAGGCTACCCACAGCTTGACCGGGATTTTGGCTGAAATGACGCCGGCGTAGTCGGGGGGGAGCTCACCTGCCATCTGTGCCGCCGCCTGCTGGTCCGGTGTCGGGCTGAAGCTGAAATCGAGACGCAGCGCCTGAGCGCTGCCGCCGACCTGCAGACCTTCGATGGGGGTACGCCACATCAACCTGGCGCCGGCCTCGTAAGGTACCTCGAAGCCCTTCAGCTGCGTGGAGACGTCGTTGGTGTTGAGGAAGATGGTGCCGCCGTACAGCCGATATTCCAGGCTGCCCGCCACGCCGAGCGGCACGTCGCCGTAAAGCTCGCCGCCGGTTTGGGCAAACAAGAAATCTCGGTTCGACACCGGATAGACCGACTGCGGCAGCAGCACCGGTACGCGGCCCGCATCGACGTCGTTGGCCTCGTTATAGAGCCCCCAGGGCAGCTTGGTCTTGCCCGCGCGCACACCCAACCAATCGAAGAAACGGTAGTCGAGGTAGTACCAGTCGGCTTGCGGCGCGTAGTTGCCGAGCGGGCCCAAGTCGTGAGCAAAAAGCTGAATGCCGACGCGCAGTTTGTCGCCCAGCGGCTTGGTGAAGTTGATGCCGACCTCGGTAAAGTCGACGCTGCCTTGTGAGCGTGCGCTGGGCGCGAGGTAGTTGTTGCGCGTCGTCTTGATGTAGCCCTGGCTGACGAAGCCATGAACCTGCAGCGCCGACGGATCCTCGGTTGTTTCTTGCGCCGCCGCGTGCGAGCTCGTCAGCAAGAGTGCGCCGCACATCGCCCGCTTCGCGTTTGCCCGTAGCATGTTCATGCGATCCCTGGTTTTCGCGCCAAGCGCGCGAAGACTCGACCCTCAACCTCATCAAGCGCGGCGAAGATTGTCAATCTGATGCGGCTCCGAACGCCACGGCAACGGGGCTTCCCGTACAAACCCTCATAGTTGTCCTGGTCGTGAATTGCGTGTGACAAATCGCCTCGGGCGGCTGGGGCTCGGCGGCATGCCAGATGGGGAGAGCGAGGGGTCGAGGATTTGAGTCGGCGTCGGTTGAGCGTTGCGTGCTTAACTGTGAGGTTGAGTCATGGCGCCCGGGACGACCGACGAAGGATCGCGCAGCGTTCGACTTCCCCGTGTGCTCGTGGTGGACGATGAGCCGCAGATCCTGATCGCTCTGGAGGACCTGCTGGAGCGGGACTTCGAGGTCACGGCGACCGATCAACCCGAGAAGGCGCTGCGCATCGCCGAAGAAGATCCGGAAATCGCGGTCGTGCTTTCCGATCAACGCATGCCCGGTATGAACGGCGACGAGCTCTTGACCCGGCTCGAAGGCCATTCGAATGCATCGCGCATTCTGTGCACGGGGTTCGCCGACCTACAGGCAGTCGTGCGCTCCGTGAACGAAGGCAAGCTCTTCGCCTACGTCACCAAACCCTGGGACGGCGCTGACCTGCGGCTCAAGATGCACAACGCGGCGGATCATTTCCGGCTCAACCACGAGCTAGCTTACGAAAAGCAGCTGCTGGGCGACTTGATGAGCGGCATGCCCGACGCCATTTTCTTCAAGGATGCCGAGCGGCGCTACCTCCGCGTCAACCCGGCCTTTCTCGGCGCGTTCGGCAGCACCGACGCGCAGGTGCTGGGCAAGCGCATCTCGGAGCTGATGCCGGGTGATCCCGTCGCGCTCGAGATCGAAGAGCGCGAGCGTGAGCTGCTCGCCGACGGTGTGCCGCGCCGTGACGTGCTTCACTACCGAACGGCGGACGGAAAACGCATCTCGTCGTCTACCACGCGCGCCGCGGTGCGCTCGCCCGAGGGCAAGGTGGTCGGCCTGGTGGGTGTCGCGCAAGACATCAGTGAAATGATCCGCACGCAAGAGGCTCTCCGCGTCAGCGAGGAGCGGCTGCGACTGGCCTTTTTGGCCTCGAACAGCGGCCTGTTCGACTGGAACCTCGAGACCGGCGAGACGCTGTACTCGGCCACTTCAGCGGCTCTGGCGAAGATCGGCGCCAGCGCCGTGCACGATTTCGCCGACCTCGAACGGCGCGTGCACCCCGACGATCTCGCACGCCTGCGGGACGCGCTCAACACGCACCTCGATCGCCGCGCGCCGCTACGGGGGCTGGAGCTTCGCGCACTGAACGACGCGGGTGAGTACCGCTGGTTCGAGCTCAGCGCGCAGGCGGCCTGGAACGAAGCCGGCAAAGCCGTGCGCTTGGTCGGCGCCACCACGGACATCACCCAGCGCAAAGAGCAGCACAGTCGGCTGGCGCGGCTCGACTACCTCACGCTGTACGACGAGCTCACGGGTCTGCCGAACCGCCCGCATTTTACGGCCGAGCTCGAAGGTCAGCTGGCGACCGCGCAAGCCCACGCCGAGAAGCTGGCGCTAGTCGCCATCAACGTCGTGCGCTTCCGCAACGTCAACGAGACGCTCGGGCGCGGCAGCGGCGACCTGATGTTGCAAGAGCTGGCGAAGCGGCTGACGGCTGCGACGCGCTCGAAAGACGTGGTGTCGCGCTTCCAGGGCGATTCCTTCATGGTGATGATGCCGGGTATCGAGCGCGAGTCGGACGCGGCGCACTGGGTGCAGCACGCGCTCGCGCCGGCACTGGATGCGCCGCTTTCGATTCAAGGCACCGAGCTGCGCCTGGCGACCAAATGCGGCATCGCGCTCTACCCGTCGGACGCGAGCACGGCCGACGTGCTGCTGGCCAACGCCGAGACCGCCCTCAAACAGGCCAAGCTCAGCGCCTTGCCGTATCTCTTCTACGCGCCCCGCATGAATAGCCGTGTGGCCGAGAAGCTGCGGCTCGAGAGCAAGCTGCGGCGCGCCCTGGCCAACGACGAATTTCTGCTCTACTACCAGCCGAAGATCGAGCTCAAGTCGGGCGAGATGGTCGGAGTCGAAGCGCTGATCCGTTGGCGCGATCCGGAGGTTGGGCTAGTTCCGCCGGGCAGCTTCATCCCACTGCTCGAAGAGACCGAGCTGATTTTGCCGGTCGGCCGCTGGGTGATCGAACGCGCGGCGCAGCAGTACATGGAGTGGCGCAGCCTGGGGCTTGCAGTCCCGCGCATTGCAGTCAACGTCTCGGCGCTCCAGCTAGCTCAGCGCGAGTTCGTAGAGTCGCTCGACAGCATCCTCGCGCGCTATCCAGAAGTCGCCACGGGCCTCGACTTGGAGCTCACCGAAAGCGTGCTGATGGACGACCTTTCAGGCAACATCGAGAAGCTTCGCGCCGCCAAGGAGCGTGGGCTCGAGGTTGCCATCGACGATTTTGGCACCGGCTATTCGTCGCTCGGCTACCTCAGTCGGCTGCCGCTCGACGCGCTCAAGGTCGACCGCTCGTTCATCGACAACATGGCCGACGATCCGCAGCAAATGTCGATCGTCACGGCCATCATTTCGCTGGCCCACTCGCTCGACCTCAAAGTCATCGCCGAAGGCGTCGAGACTGCGACCCAGGCGCAGCTACTGCGGCTTTTGCGCTGCGACCAAATTCAGGGTTACCTGATGGCGCGCCCGCAACCCGCCGAGGACGTGGCCAAGCTTTTGGGTCACAAGCTCGAGATCCCAAAACCGCAGAAGGGCTGAGCCCCCGGCGTCGGGGACAACTCGACCGCGATCGATGGCGTCCGGGACGAAGTTCGTAGATTGGGGTCGGTCACGCCGCCGCGGCGGCGAGGCCGTCGGCGAAGCCGGGCTCTGACACGGGGGCGGGCTCGATGTCCCGTTCGTGCGAGCTATGCGGCACCACCTCAGCCTCGACGCGAGCTGCTTTGACGTGCACCCAGTTTTCCGGTTTGCAGGGCTTGGCGAGACACCCCACGACACCGGCGAGTAGGCCCAAGGTCATGATCAGGATATCGCTCACGGCCCGAGTAAAACCGGCCGTTCGTTTCGGGCCGACTTCATGAACTGAACGTAAGTGTATCCAAGGTCGAATTCTTATCAAACTCGTGGCCGCGTACGGCCCCTAGCAAGCGTACGAAATGCGGCGGAAATGCTCGGGGTCAAAGCCCCCCTAGTCGGTGTACGGTGCTCGGACCTGCTCTCGGGGAGCGGGACCGTCATGGAGCCGTCCGAACGCATTACGCTGCTGGAAGCTAGGCTTCGGACTCTGTCAGATACGCTTCGTTCATTCGCCGAGGCAACCTCTGACTACGAGCGCCTGTTCCAGGTGGTCGCACAAAAGCTATCTGAGGTCGTCAAAGACGGCTGCGTGCTGCGGCTCTTGTCCAGCGACGACTGGCTGTCGCCCGTGGCCATTCATTTGCCGGTGGAAAGCCGGATCGCCGACGAGGAGGTGGTCGCCCGCCTGCGTCAGCACGTGGCGGCGCCGCGCCACCTCTCCGAGCAAGCCAGCGCCCGGCGCGTTATCGAGACTGGCGAAGCGCTGCTGGTGCCGCGGCTCGATCTGGCCGAGTTGCGAGCCTCGGCAGCGCCTGAAGTTGCGGACGCCTTCGAGACTATTGGCGTGCATAGCCTGTTGTTCGTCGCGCTCCGCGTGCGCGGGCAATCGATCGGCCTGCTAGCGCTGGTGCGTTTCACGACCGCGGCGCCGTTCAACGAACAGGACATGGAGCTGGCTCAAGCGCTGGCCGATCACGCGGCGCTGTCGATCGACAACGCGCGCTCGCTGAAGTCCGCGCTGCACGAGCTTGGGGAGCGTGAGCGCGCCGAGCAAGCCTTGCGCAAGGCGGAGCACCAACTCAGACATTCGCAGAAGATGGAAGCGGTGGGACGCCTCGCCGGCAGCGTGGCGCACGATTTCAACAACCTGCTGTCGGTGATCTTGGGCTACGGCATCTCGGCGCTCGACGAGATGAAGGAAATGGACCCGCTGCGCGAGGATATTTCCGAGATCGTGCGCGCGGGCGAGCGAGCCTCGGAGCTGACCGGACAGCTGTTGGCTTTCAGTCGCCAACAGGTGCTGGCGCCGCGCGTGCTCGACCTGAACGCCTCCGTGCACGATTGCGAGAAGCTCTTGCGGCGCTTGCTGGGCGAAGACATCGAGCTCGTCGTGCGTTGCAGCCGGACGCTGTCCAAGGTGCGCGCAGATCCCAGCCAAATCGAGCAAGTGATCATGAATTTGGTGATCAACGCGCGCGACGCCATGCCGGGCGGCGGCAAGCTCACGATCGAGACCAGCGACGTGCAGCTCGAAGAGGCCTACGTCAGCGAGCACTTTGGCGCCGCGACCGGGCCGTGCGTGCTGCTGGCGGTGAGCGACACCGGCACGGGCATGGATCGCGAAACGCAGGCGCGCATTTTCGAGCCGTTCTTCACGACCAAAGAAGTCGGTCGGGGTACGGGCCTCGGGCTGTCGACGGTATTTGGTATCGTGAAGCAGAGCGGTGGCAACATCTGGGTCTACAGCGAGCCGGGCGGCGGTACGACCTTCAAGGTCTACTTGCCCCAAACTACCGACGCCGAGGCGGACCCGCGCGCAGCAGTCGAAACGCCGGTGCTCAGCGGCAACGAAACGGTGCTCTTGGTCGAAGATCAGGACGAGGTGCGTCGCGTCGCGCACCGCATTCTGACGCGCTTCGGCTATCACGTGATCGAGGCGCGCAACGCCGGTGAAGCGCTGCTCACGTGTGAGCAGTATCCGCGCACCATTCACCTGCTTTTGACCGACGTGGTGATGCCGCTGCTCGGCGGGCGCCAGCTAGCCGAGCGGCTGCTGCTCACGCGGCCAGAGCTGCGCGTGCTGTTCATGTCGGGCTACACCGAAAACGCCATCTTTCACCATGGCATCCTCGATACCGGCATCGAATACGTGCAAAAGCCGCTGATCCCCGAGACGTTGGCGCGGCGTGTTCGCGAAGTTTTAGACGCGCCAAAGCGCGCTTGATCGGCGCCGGCGGCCCGCCAGCAGCGCGACCCCCAGCAGCAGCCATAGCGGCGCGAGGCCCGCGCGGTCGCGCGACCGTGCACCAACCAAGCGGCAGCCACAACTGGCGTCCGCGCTCGGCGTGGGCGTCGCCATCAGGCCGCTCGTGCCCGCGCTAGGCAACGGCGCGCCGGCCGCGGCCTGGCCCGCTGTCGCGACCTGACCCGCGGCTCCCGAGCTACCACCGCCGCCCGCAGTCCCCGCAGCGCCGTCGCTCCCGCCCGGGCTCGTCGATGAACCGGCCGCGCCCGCAGTGACGCCGCCGCTGCCGCTACCCGCCGCCGCGTTGCTGCCAGCACTGCCGGCGGTGCCAGCAGTACCGGCAGCGCCAGCACCACCGGCAATGGCAGCACCACCGGCATTGCCGGCGGCTCCGCCCGTGCCGCCGGCGCCGCCGCTAGCTTGCAAATCCTTCTGCATGGCTGCGAAGACGGCGTTGGCCATCACGGTGTTGCCGGCCGCCGTGACGTGCTCGCCCTCGCCCTCGCTATTCGGATCGGGCGCCTGCTTGAACAGCTCTGGGTGGTTCAAAAACGGCTGGTAAAAGTCGACTACCGGCAGTTGGTACTTGGTCGCGATCGCGTTCACGAGCGGCAAGACATCGCTGGTTTTTACGCCTTGGTCGGGCACGTCGCCCTGGCCGTTCAAAATCGGAATCGGCAGCGAGACGAAAATCTTGGGGTGGCTGGCGAGCGCTTGATAGCGCTTCACCAGGTCGTCGTAGCCGTCTTGAAAGCCTTGCGGCGTGAAGACTTGATCGGTCGTCGCCTTGGCCAGGCCCCAGTCGTGACGGCCCCACGAGCCGATGATCACGATGTCAGGCAAGAACGCGATGCTCTCCTTGTAGCCAACGCCGTCGTTCGGGTTCGTGCCGTTGACGTAGGGATGAGTCTCGCCCGCTTGCGGCGTGTAGCCCTGCAGCACGGTTCCGCAGCAGTCGCCGAAGTTTCGCACTTGGTAGCCGGGACCGAGCAGGGTTTGCAGTTGGGCCGGGTACTCCTGCATGCCGGGCGGCTGCGCCTCACGGTTGTCCGCAGGAAAGGCGTGACTGTGCGTGGTGTGCTCGCCGATGCACGCGACCTTGATCGGCGCCGCCGCCGCGCATGGCGCTTCGACCGCGAGGCAGACGACGCTAAGCAGTAACCTTGCTACAGTACGCGAGCGCGAATACGGACTGCGACGGCGAGGCATGTCGAGTTAGTGGCAGGACCCCGCTCTTCGGAGACCGGTTTCTGAGACTGGACAGCCTGCCCTGCTGGCGCTAGACCGTCAGTCTACTCAGTTGCTATGCTGATGGTATCGCCTAACTAGCTGATTCTAAAGAATATTCATGCTCTTAGCCCTACTTGGCGGCGCTTTGATCGGCATCAGTGCCTCGCTCGCGCACGCGGCAGAGCGGCAGATCGCGGGCGTGAGTGGCCAGCTTGCTGGGCTGTTGCGGCGCCCGCTTCGCCCATTGGGCTTCGGAACCTGGTTCGTGCTCGGTCTGCTGCTGGGCGGCTTGTTGATCGCGCGGCTCGCACCACCAGCACCAACCAGCCTCGCGCCACGTCCGCTGCCTTGGCTCATCGTCTCAGGCGTGCTGGTGGGCTTCGGCACGCGCCTCGGTGGTGGTTGCACCTCTGGTCATGGCGTGTGCGGTATCAGTCGGCTCTCACCGCGCTCGCTGGTTGCAACCTGTATGTTCGTGGCGACGGCCGCGCTGGTGGTGCTGCTCACCCGCCACGTCTTCAGCGCATGGGGGCTCGGCTGATGGCCCGCTTCCGTTCAGCGGCGTTCGGTCTGCTGTGTGGGCTCGTTTTTGCGGCGGGGCTCGTGGTCTCGGGCATGACTGATCCGGCGCGCGTGCTTGGGTTTTTGGATTTCGCGGGCAAGTGGGATCCGCGGCTTGCGCTGGTGATGGTGGGTGCCATCGCCGTGCACATGACGTGGCTTCAGCTGGCGCCGCGTCTACTGGGGCCGAGCGCCCAAGGGTTTTCCGTCGCACCGCATGCGCGCATCACGGGTTCCTTGGTTTGGGGGGCCGCGCTGTTTGGTGTCGGTTGGGGCATTGCGGGCTACTGCCCCGGCCCCGCTATCGTTTCCGTCGGGCTCGGGGTGCGCCAGGGCGTGCTGTTCTTTGTCGGTATGCTGGGCGGCATGTTGCTGTTTCAGCTCGTCTCGACCTTGAAAAGCCAGGCACCGAACGCATCGAGCGACAGCACCGACTACGCTCGCCACTCCGCGTGAGCACTCAGTCTTGGCTTGAGCTGCCATACTGCACGGCGGCTTCTGCATGCGGGCTGGAGTCGCTGATGGCGGGAAGGCCGCCGCTCGGATGCGATGGAACGGACGGCGAGCCCACGTGCTCTGCCCAGTTGGAGGTCTTGGGGCTTCGAAAATCACTTCGGACCCGAAGTGATTTTCGAGACGCGCGAGGGGCTCAAGCCACGCGAGTGTCTTCCGAGGACAGGAGGACGGGAGGTCCGCGAGGGCGAGAATTGGGGTCCGGGCTGCCGCACGCGGCGCCGCTCGGCATGACCGAGGGACGACCCATGAGCTTCTGCAAGTAGGCTGCGGTTCGGCAGCCCAGGGATGTGACGAATATTTAGGGGCTGCGTTTGCGCAGCCAGATGGTGGGACCGAAGCCTGGGTCGATCATCGACACGCCGACGACGGGGCAAGTCGAGAGTCTGAATCCGAGTCTGAGTGTGCATGAGAGCGAGGGAGTCTTGGGATCACGAAATCGTTGGCGTTTTGCCGGCTAATTTCGGACGTCAGACGCGCGGCGGCTGTATCCCCGCGACAATGGTGCAGCGATCACGAAATCGAAAGGCACGGCAATTTGGCCGAAGAAAGCTGTATCCCCGCGGCTGTTGCGAGCCGATCACAGAATCGAAGTGTCCTGTTTGCTTTCGTGCTGCGTGCTGAAATCGCCACTCGCTTCGAAAAAAACTCGCGCGCGACAGCTCGTAAACGCTTATGCTCGCCTGGCGATTCTCGCGAATAAAAGCGCCAGAATCGCGGTGCCCCGCGCTAGGTTCGCGAATTTGCGCGAGTAAAATCTCGTGAAACTAAGTCGAGGGTGCTGCGTAATCAAAGCTGGCGCGATACCGCGTCATGGTTCTAGATAGGGACTCGAAACTCTAGCTACTTTAAACCGCATGCAGACGAGATCTCAGATCCGCTTCTGTTCGGTGGGGGACGGACAGCGCATTGCTTTCACGGTTCAGGGTTCAGGACCAGTAGTGGTCTTGGGCCCGTGGATGGTGAGCCATCTGGAACGCGATACGGAGGAACCCAAACTCCGTGCGTTCTACGAACGGCTCGCCGCCCGCTACACGCTCGTGCGCTACGACCATACGGGAGTAGGCCTGAGCGATCGCTCGCGTACTGATTTTTCGTTCGAACGAGAGGTGGCCGAGCTCAGCGCGGTCATCGATCACGTGACCGACGATCAGATCGCGCTCATAGCAGGCTCGTTCAGCGGTCCGATTGCGACCGCCTACGCCGCCCGCCATCCTGACCGGGTCGCACGGCTGGTGCTCTACGGCACCTTCGCCGTCGGCACGCAAATAGCGCCGGCCGCCGCGCAACAAGCCTTGGTCGGCTTGGTGCGGGCACATTGGCGACTCGGCGCAAAAACGCTGACCGGCATCTTGGCGCCCGGCGTCACGGACGACGAAGGGCGGCGTTTCACGCGTAGCCAGCTGGCCGCCGTGTCAGCCGAAGCGTCGGCGGACCTGCTCGCGCTGTTTTACAGCATGGATGTGCGTGAAGAGGCGCCGCAGGTGAAGGCGCCAACGCTCGTCATTCACCGCTTGCAAGATCGAGCGATTCCGCTCGACGCGGGGCGTGACGTGGCGGCGCGCATTCCTGGCGCCAGCATGGTCACGCTCGACGGCAACGCGCACCTGCCGTGGTTCGAGGGCAACGGCGTGCTCGACGCAGCGCTCGAGTTCTTGAGCCCCGACGGCGTGGTCGAGCCAGCTCGCTCGCCGGCCGACGATGCGGAGCTGATCCGCAGCGGCGACGTGTGGGCCATCGGTTGGGGTGGCAGTCGTCAGCACCTCAAGCACGCCAAGGGCCTGGCCGACATCGCGACCTTGGTGCAGAACCCGGGCACCGGCATCACGGCGCTCACCCTGGCGGAGGGCGCGCCGCAAGCTTCGCTCTCCATCACGCAGCAGCCTTTGCTCGACGAGCAGGCCCGCCGCGAATTTCGCACCCGCCTGCGCGACATCGACGTCGAGCTTGGCGAAGCGGAAGCGCACGGCGATCTAGCTCGGCTCGACAAGCTGAGCACCGAACGGCAGGCGCTGCTGTCCGAGCTGTCTTCGGCGGCGGGCCTGGGCATGCGGCGGCGCGTTTTTCCGAACGACGCCGAACGCGCGCGCAAGGCCGTCACCGCACGGCTACGCGACGCCATCGCTCGGGTGCGCAACGTGCATCCCGAGCTGGGCGAGCACCTCGACGGCTCGATCATCACCGGGCTGACTTGCGTCTACAAGCCCGAGCGGCCGATTCGCTGGCGCACTTGAACGCCACTGACAACGCCTGCCGTTTTGGGGTTGGGGCCCCAAAACCTGAGGGTGGGCCCCAGGAATTCACTTCCTGGGGCGGGAGCTGAGCTCCCGTTAAAAGGCGCCGGCGAGACTCACGTTGCGGAAGCCCAGCTGGGCGGTAACGTGAGTCTCGAGGGCGGCGTTTTCGCGTTTCGTGGCGCTGCGGTGCGAGAAGAATTGCCAGGTAGCGACGCCCAGCGCGGCCACGCCGACGCCGAACCCGATATCGGCGATGTTGGCGAAGGTCTTGGCGCTGTTGATGTCGTGCTCGGCGTCGGGCGTGCACTCGTTTCCGCTGCAGTGCTGCTTGGCGTTCTTGGTCAGCGCGAGCGACTCGAGGCCCGTGGCGCTACCGGCGGCGAGGCCCGCGGCCGCTACGCCCAGACTGACCCAGAGCAAGATCGGCTTTTTCGGCTGGGCCTGCGCCGAAGGTTGCTGGGCGTGGTCGGGCTGGGCAGCGCCGCCCGCGATCGCCGGTGCGGCTCCGGGACTGGTGGGCGCACCCGCGACGGCGAAGGTGAGCACGACTTCGAGGGCCTGGCCCTCGGCCAGCTTCACGTCGCGCTTCACGTCGGGATAGCCGGTAGCGGTGCCGACAGCGTGGTGCAGGCCTGGGTTGGCCTCGATGTACCCGCCGATTTTGGCGGGGTCGATGTGCTGGCCGTCCCAGCTAACTTCGGGCGAGACGCCGTCGGGTAAGCCCGCGACCTCGAGCGTGACGCGTGGGATGCGCGGAGCGATGTCGCCGAGCAGACGATCGGCGCGTGAGCGCGCGCTGGAAAAGGGGCGCGGTTCATCGGAGCGCTGCGGAAATTCCGAGACTTTGCGCAGAACCTCGCGCGCTTCGAGCAACTTGCCCAGCCGCTCGAGCGTGCGCCCGACCTCGATGCCGGTGGTGGGCACGCCCATGATTTCGTCGGCGGCGCGGTACTGCTCGAGCGCCGCAGCGAATTGCTTGGCTTCGAAGCGCGCGTCGCCGGCGTCCATCAAGGCGCGAGCTCGCTCTTTGTCTTGGGTGGTGGGGGCGGCAGCGGCGTTCGGGCTGTGGAGGCACAGCGCGAGCGCAACGCCGAGCAGCAGGGGGCCGAGGCGGAGCTTACGTCGTGTGCTTTTCATGGCGCTGGGTTCAAAAGCCGCGATCCGGCCCTTTCGAGGCGGGCGGGGTGACAGGCGGCGCCGGCGGTCTGCTGCGGCGTTTCGCCAGGTTGCTGGGCGGCAGCGGCAGCGCCGAAACGACTGGCGGCGGCAGCGACAGCGCTGGGGCGGCGCCGAGCTCGTGGCCGCTCGAGGTCGGCGCCGCTGCCGACGCTGTGGGTGGCGTGGCTAGGTCGGCGGCGGTGGCGGTCGGTGGCGCCGCGACAGTCGTGACCGTGCCGGCGATCGGCGGCGCGGCCGGTTCGCGCTGCTTCCACAGCAAGAGGCCGCCTCCGACCAAGACCGTGCCGAGACTGAGCGACGCGATGGCCACCACCGCCGAGCGTTGCCGCGGATTCACCTGGGCCGTCGTCACCCCGTTGGTGTTGGCCACGCCGTTGAAGGTTGGGGCATGCGGCGTGAGCGGCTGCAGCGTTACGCCCGGCACCGCCATGCCCGAGCCGGTTTGGTGGGCCCGGCCGGCCCAGCTGCCCGCAGCTTGCGCGAACGTGTCTGCCAGCTCCTCGGCGGTTTGGAAGCGCGCGTTCACGTCGCGGGCGAGCGCGCGAGAAAACCAGGCGTCGAGCGCCGGAGAGCCCACGCCGTATTTCGCGTGCGGCGGCGCGAATTCGCCCTGCGTCACCGCGATCGCCACGGCGCCGAAGGTCTCGCCGTCGAACGGCACGCCGCCGGTGAGGCAGTGGTACGCGAGCACGCTCGACGCCCACAGATCGGCGCGCGCGTCGACGTGCTTGGTGCTGAGCATCTGCTCGGGGCTCATGTAGTGCGGCGTGCCCATCATGGCGCCGGTGGAGGTCACGCTGAGCGAGTCGTGAGCGCTCTTGGCGATGCCGAAATCGAGCACTTTTAGAAAGACTTCGCGCTCGGCGTCGATCAAAAACACGTTGTCGGGTTTGATGTCGCGATGCACGATACCCTGGGCGTGCGCCTTGCCGAGCGCGCGGCACAGCTGTGTCATGACTTGCGCGGTGTAGGCCGGTGTCAGCCGCCCGTGCTGTTGCACGAAGCCCGAAAGCGTCGAGCCCTCGAGCAGCTCCATGACGATGTAGGGGCCGAAATCGGCGGACATGCCATGGTCGAAGATCTGCACCACGTGCGGTGATTTGATGCGCGCGGCGGCCGTGGCTTCGCGCTGGAAGCGCGCGGCGGCTGCTGGGTCTTGTGCCATGTGGGCGGCCAGGAACTTCACCGCCACCTGGGTGCGGAGCGCCAAATGCTGCGCCGTCCACACGCTACCCATGCCGCCTTCGCCAAGTTTTTCGACGAGCCGCACGGAGCCCGACAGCTCGAGGCCTGGGCCCGGCTCCGATCCGGTCTTGTTGGTCATTTCGCGGCAGCGGTCACGCCGCGCCTTCATTGAAGGCGCCAGGTCGCGCGCGCTACGCGCTAGAATTGGTCTGGCGGCGCACGCGGACTATGCTGCCCGCATGACGACGCACGGCAGAGTCGCGCTGGTTACGGGTGCAGGATCGGGCATCGGACGCGCGGCGGCGCTCGCGCTCTTGAAAGATGGTTACCGAGTCGTGCTGGCGGGGCGGCGGCCCGAGGCGCTGGCAGCCACCGCGCAAGCCGCCGGCGCAGCAGCCGAGCGGGCGCTGGCGCTGCCGGCCGACGTGAGCGAGCCCGCGGCGGTGAGCGAGTTGTTTGCGAAAACGCGCGAAGCGTTCGGCCGCCTCGACGTCTTGTTCAACAACGCCGGTCGCGGCGGCCCGCCAGTGCCGCTGGAAGACGTGACGTTCGAGCAATGGCAGGCGGTCGTGGCCGTGAACTTGACCGGCATGTTTTTGTGCACCCAGGCGGCCTTCAGGCTGATGCGCGATCAAGCGCCGCGCGGCGGTCGCATCATCAACAACGGTTCCATTTCTGCCTACACGCCGCGCCCGAATTCGGCGCCTTATACGGCCACCAAGCACGCCGTCGCCGGGCTCACCAAAAGCGCAGCGCTCGACGGTCGCAAATACGACATCGCCTGCAGCCAAATCGACATCGGCAACGCCGCGACCGAGCTCACCGAGCGCATGACCCAAGGTGTGCCGCAAGCCAACGGCACGCTGCTGGCCGAGCCGCGCATGGACGTGACGCATGTGGGCAACGCCATCGTGCAGATGGCCAATCTGCCGCTCGACGCGAACATCCTGTTCATGACCATCATGGCCACGAAGATGCCCTTCGTCGGCCGCGGCTAGCGAAATTTGTGCGCTCAGCCAGATGACATCTGGCATTTCGCGGTGCTGATTCTGGCGCTCTTCAAGAGCACCAGCACATGCGCGCCCCAAGTCGCAGCGTCTCGACCTCCCCGCGAAAGACAGCCCTGCGTTCATGGCTCGCAGCCGCGCTTTGCTTGATCGGCTGTCAGGTAATCAGCGGCGTCGACGATCTCACGATCGTCCCGGGCTCGAGCGCGGCCGGCAGCGCGGAGACGCCCGGCGGCGGCCCCGGCACGGGCAACAGCACCGGCACCAGCGGAGACACCGCCCAAATCGGCGGCGCCGGCGCCGGCATGTCCGCCGACTGCGGCCCCGACGGCACCCGCAGCTGTCCGGACAACAAGCTATGCCGTTCGGGCGTGTGCATCGAGCCGCTCGACGACAAAGACGGCGACGGCATTCCGGCCGGTAGCGACTGCAACGACGACGACGGCGCGGTGGGCATCACCGCGCAGCGGGCCTGCGACGGCGCGTGCGCGTCGGGTAACGAGCAGTGCGTGATGGGCGCTTGGGGCGCGTGCGACGCCCCGACGGATTGCTCGTGCACGCCCGGCGACGATCGCCAAATCAAATGCGGCATGTGCGGCATGCAGAGCCAGCACTGCGGCACCAAGTCCACCTGGGAAGACGTGGGCAGCTGCTCGGGCGAAGGCGTGTGCAGTCCCGGCGGCAAAGAAGATCGCGGAGCCTGCGGCCTGTGCGGCAAGGCCACTCGCACTTGCCTCGACACCTGCCAGTGGGACATGGACCTGTGCACGGGCGAAGGCGAATGCGCCGCCGACGACAACGAGAGTGAGCCGCAGGGCTGCGGCGTGTGCGGCCAAGAAAAGACCCGCACGCGCAGCTGCAGCAAGAGCTGCGCTTGGGACGCCTGGAGCGACTGGGGCGCGTGCAGCGCGGTGCCAGGCTGCGCGCCGAACGCGCAGGACACCGACTCGAAGACCTGCGGCAATTGCGCATCTGGCATGCAGACGCGCAGCCGCGCTTGCAGCAGCGATTGTTCGTGGGGCGGTTGGGGCACGTGGGGCGGCTGCAGCGGCTCAACCGGCTGCGACCCGACCATGGCGGCCGACGAGCAAGATGCGCCCTGCGGCAACTGCAACTTGGGCATGGAGTCGCGCCTGCGCACCTGCAACTCCACCTGCGCTTGGACGACTTGGGGCGCGTGGGGCGGCTGCACCAACGGCGGCGTGTGCGGGCCGAACGACGCACCGCAAACCGGCGCGCAGATGTGCGGCAACTGCAACCAGGGCATGCAGACGCACGCGCGCACCTGCAGCAGCGCCTGCGCTTGGAACAGCTGGGGCGGCTGGGGCATGTGCAGCGGCGCCGGCGCCTGCAAACCCACCGACCCGCCTCAAACAGACACCCAGAGCTGCGGGCAGTGCCTGGGCACGCAAAGCCGCACGCGCGGCTGCAGCAACGCCTGCGGTTGGAACAATTGGGGCGCGTGGGGCGGCTGCACCGGCGCCGGCGCCTGCAAGCCCGGCGATGCCCCGCAGGCCCAAGGCTGCGGTAACTGCGGCAGCCAGACGCGCACCTGCGACACCGCCTCCTGCACTTGGAATCCGTACGGCACGTGCACCGGTCAGGGCGAGTGCGCCCCCGGGGGCACGGATACGACCTCGAAATTCTGCACCGTTCTCGGCAACAACTACTGGTGCCCGACCGACGCCAGTCAGCCTGGCAGCCGCACTTGCGGCAGCGACTGCCATTGGGGCGCCTGGGGCTGGGGCGCCTGCGACGGAGACGAAATCTGCTCCGGCAACGGCGGCTGCTGTCCGTGCGTTCCCAATTGCCAGTGACGAGCTCGACGCGGCGGTCAAGCATGCCGATAGTGCGCAGCTTCCGTGCTCGTCCGGCGCTCGACTTCGCGCTGGTCGGCGCGGTCGCAATCGCCGTGCGGCTCGCCCACGCTTGGTTCATCTCGCGCACGCCCTTCTTCGAGGGGCCGATCATCGACGCGGCCGTGAACCGCGGCCTTGCCACACAGCTGGCTGGGCCGGGCGCGCTTAGGGCGGCGTTTTATCAGCCGCCGCTCTATCCGGTTTTTCTTTCGCTGCTCTATCGCGTAGGTCTCGCCAGCGCCTGGCGTGTCGCGGTCGCGCAGTCGCTGCTGGGCGCGGCCACGGCCGTGCTGCTGGTGGCCATCGCTCGGCGTCTCACCGCGCCGCTCGAGCAGAAGCGCGCCGTGGGTCTGATCTGCGGCATGGCCGCCGCGCTCTACGGCCCGCTCGTGCTCTTCGACCTCGAGCTCTTGCCCCCGTGCTGCGTCGACTTGCTCTTGGCCGGCGCGTTGTTGCTCGCCCTGCGCGCGGGCCGTTTGGGCGCGGCCGATGCGGCGCTGGGGCTGCTTCTGGGGCTGGCCGTGGTGGGCTGGCCGCCGTCGGCCGTGCTCGCACCAGGTTTGCTTTGGCTACGCTATAGGCGCGTGGCGGTGGGGCGTGGCGCGCTTTTGCTGATCACGCTCGGCTGCGCGGCGGTGCCGGTAGCGAGCGCTGCGCGCTTCAACGCCCGACACGGCGGCGAGGGCGTGATTGTTTCGTACAACCTCGGCATCAACCTGTGGCTCGGCAACAATCCGAAATGGCGCGACACCTGGCGCGCTCGGCCGGGCGCGGCGTTCGAGCCCGAGCTCGAGCGTCCTGATCGCGAGGGCGCGACCCGACCGGCGGCGCGTTCCGCCTATTTCGTCCGCAGCGTGCTCGACGACGCGCGGCGCCGCCCGCTCGCGCTGCTCGCCCGCACCGAAGAAAAGCTGTACTACGTCTGGCACGGTCGCGAGATCAGGCGCGATCAAGACATCGAGCTGCTCCGCGAAGCGTCGCCGGTCTTGCGCGCTTTGTTGTGGGAGGCGGGCGTCGCGTTTCCGTTCGGCCTGCTCGCTCCGCTCGGCCTGCTCGCGATTTGGCGGCGACGCGACGAGCCCGACGTGCGCTGCTTGGCGCTCGGCCTGGCGAGCTACGCGCTGGTTTTGGCGCTGTTTTTCGTGTCGTCGCGCTACCGGCTGCCAATGGTGTTGTGGCTGCTGCCGCTCGCCTCCGAACAGGCGCTGTGGCTAGTGCGCTCGGCGCGGTTGAACCCGCTCGTATTGGTGGCGCCTGCGGCGTTGCTCGCCCTTCTCAACTTACCGAACGCGTTCACGAAAACATTCGCTGCCGACGCCGCCGAGCGGGGCACGCTCGAGGCCACTGCCTGGAAGAATCAAGGCAGGTTCGACCGCGCGGAAGCACTAGCAGCGGAGCTCGTGCAGCGCTTCCCGGCGGATGCGAACGTGGCCATGCTGCAAGCCGAGCTGTTGGTCTCCGCGGGACGCTGCCGCGACGCCGAGCCGCTACTGAAAAAGACCCTCGAGCTTGCGCCGCGCACCGCCACCCCGCGAGTGATGCTCGCCGACTGCTACGCCGCGCTCGGCCGCGAACGCGAGGCGGAGCAACAACTGGTGAGCGCGCTCGCCCTGCATCCGTACCATCCGCTGGCGCTCCGCGACATCAGTCTGCTGTTCGTTCGGCAGCATCGCGGCGTCGAGGCGCGCGCGCTGGTCGGTCGCTTCTTGGCCGCCGGCTACCGAGATCCGGAGCTGGTCGCGCGGGTTTTTCCGGCTGGCGCACCCGGTTCTTAGCAAGAACCGGATCCGCGCCGCATTCATCATTGGGCGGACTCCGCGCACCGGTTACCTGAAAAAATTGCGCAAAAGGGACACCAGCCAAGCGAGCGTGAAGGCGTCTGACACCGCTCGGCGTTTGTCGATGTGCGGCGCGCGCAGCCGCGCGACCGGATACAAGCCGAAGATGTTGCGCAGGCGCTGGGCCACGCCCGCGTCGATGGCGCCGCCGAAACTGAGCCGCGCGCCGCCCTGACTTTTGTGTGCGCGCACTTCGCCGCGCGTCACGCCACGCACGGCCGCACCGAAGTCGTTCAGCAGGCCGACTGGCACGTAACCGCGGGTCACCGTCTGCTTACCGTCGTGAATCGAGATGCGAAACAGCTCCTGCGCACGCAAAAACAGCAGGTAGCCGCCGCCGAGCAAAACCCCAAGCACGATGATGAGCGCCACGCTCAGCCATCGTACCAGGTCTGCTCGCCCCGTCAGTCCTTCTGCTTGTAGGCCCTGTTTCAGGCTGCCCAGCAGGGCAGCCGAGCCCTGTTGCTCGCCGAACCGGGTGATGTCGTTTTTGCGAACCTGCGGGCTGGGTCTAGCCGAGCCTCAGACTTGGGCGATGATGTCTTTGCGGGCGCTGAAAAGGTCCCAGAACTTTTGGGCGACGAGGGTGGGGTCGATGGTGGCGTTGCCGTGGTCGAAGGCCGTGCCCTTCACGCTGCCGGTGACGATGACCTCGCCGACGTACACGCCGTCGGCTTTCAGCTTTTGTGCGAGCAAGCCGACCAGCTTGTGCTTGGCAGCGTTGGCGATCGCAAGTCCCATGATGTTGAACTTTACGGCCATTTCGTCGACGGCGGGCTCGTTGAAGAGCAAGCCACCGTTGGTGACGAGCACGGCACCTTGTGCCTGTTTCAGATCGGCCAGTGACTCTTGCACGGCCGTAAGCAAGCCCGATACGGCGATGTCGAAGGCGCTGTGCAGGGCTGTCACGTCGGCCGAGAGCAGGTCGCCGGCGGCGCCCGAATAGGCGTTCCAATGCAGCGCCGAGATGGGGCCGAGCTTCTCGCGCACCGCGGCGATGAGTGCCTTGACGGCGGTGGGCGCGCCGAGATCGGTGGGGAACGCCGCTGCCTTGATGCCCTTGGCCTCGAGCGACTTCACGCCTTCGGCCAGGCGCTCGGCGCTCCGCGCCACCAGCGCCACCGCGAAGCCTTGGCCGCCGAACTTCTCCGCAACTGCCGACGAAATGCCCGGACCGTAACCGCCCACGATGATCGTTTTTGCCATGGTCGGGAATGCCTAGCCTCCGTCAGCCCTGGCGACAATGCGCAAAAAGCGCGACGAAATGCGCGAGCGTGCGGCCGGCCTCCCTGGCATGGCGATTGCTGCCCTCTTTCGCCGCAAGGAGGCGTAACCCAAATGCCCAATTCGATGGAAAAAGCCGCGTCTGAAGTGATGGGAGCGGCCAAAGATATCAAGGCCGGTTTCAAGGGTCTGACCGGGGTGTTCATGCACCTGATGGAGGAGCACGGCAAAGTGGGCGCGTTGATCAAGCGCGTCAGCATGAGCTCGGACGACTCAGTGCGGGCCAAGCTGTACCCGACCATCCGCAGCGAGCTGCAAGCTCACGAAAAAGGCGAGCTCGAGGTGGTTTACCCGGCGCTGGCGGAGTATCCGGAAACCGCTGCCATCGCCTCCGAGCATCGCAACCACGCCAGCGAGATCGAGGCCGCCATGGCTGAGGTCGACGCGCTCGCCTTCAGTAGCCCAAGCTGGCCGTCGGCTTTCGAGCGCTTGGCGTCGCTGGTGACCGCCCACGTGAAGCTCGAAGAGGGCAGCTACTTTCCGCGTGCCCAGAAGGTGCTGGGCGACGAGCGCGCCAAGCAGCTATTGCCGGCCTTCGAAGCCGCCAAAAAGCCTTAGCGACGGGTGTTCGGCAATTTGGGCGTCGGCGGCGAGGTCGGTCAGGGGCTACCGCGCTTGTGGTAGCCCGCGTCGCCCTCGAACACGAGCGCGCATTTTTTCTGCACGCACAGGTAGGCGAAGGTTCGGCAACCGCCCGCCGACGGACATGTCTGATCTTTGGGACAAGCGAGCCGGTCTTGGGCTTTGGCCATGTCGTTGACGTTGATGACGTCTGAAGTGCAGGGCGCAGGACAACAGCCAGGCGCCGGCACGCAGTCGGCGTCTTGAACGCAAGAGTTGTCGAGCGGCGGCTGGGCGTGCGCCGGCTCCACCATGTTGTTGGGGTTGTCCCAGACCGTGGGCGGAGGCTGCGGCGCGTGCGACGCGGACTTGCTGCAGCCGGCCTGCAGGCACACGAGCGCGACGAGCGCGACGAGCGCGTTGCTGGTGCGACGCGGGCGGTCTAACTTGCGCGCCCGATGGGCAAAGCCAGGCTCGAAGCGTTCAGCGACGGTGTCATCGCCATTTTGATCACGATCATGGTGCTGGAAATGAAGGTGCCGCATGGCGCGAGCCTCGCATCGCTGCGACCGATTGTGCCGACGTTTTTGAGCTACGTGCTGAGCTTCGTCTACCTTGGCATCTATTGGAACAATCATCATCATATGCTGCACGTGGTGGGGCGGGTGACGGGGCCGATGCTGTGGGCCAACTTACACCTGCTGTTTTGGCTGTCGCTCGTGCCGTTCGTCACCGGCTGGATGGGTGAGAACGAGTTCGGCAAGATCCCCGCGGCGCTGTACGGTGTCGTGCTGCTGTTTGCGGGTACGGCTTACGTGATCTTGCAGCACCTGATCATCAAGTCGCAGGGGCCAGATTCGCTGCTGAAACGCGCGATTGGTAGCGATTGGAAGGGCAAGATTTCGCCCGTTTTGTACGGCCTGGGCATTGTCGGCTCGTTCGTGCACGGCTTCATTGCGCTGGCCTGCTACGTGACCGTGGCCGGGATCTGGCTGGTGCCAGACTTGCGCATCGAGCGCGCGTTACATAATGACGGCGATTGAGAAGCGACGCGACTCGCCAGGCGCTGCGACGCGGCGCTACTTCTGCTTTGGCGCCGCCTTGGCGCGTTTTTTTGCGGCCGCTGGCTTTTTTGCGGGTGTTTTCTGCGCGGCCGGTCGCTGCGCCTCCGACTTTTTCGCCCTGGCCTTCTTGGGCGCGGCGGAGCGAACCTGCTCGGCGGCTGCCTTCAGTTGCTGGGCGTACTCGGCGGCGGCTGGCAGCTCGGCCAGGGTCCGCGCGTCTTGCATGTGGGGCTGCATGTCTTGCCAAATGCCGAACTTGGTGTGCGCCTTGAAGGCGGCCATGCTGGCCACGATTTTGCCGTTGATCTCGTAGAACGGCACGCGCCACTTGAGGGTTTCGACGGCGTCGGGCAGCGCTTTTTGAATGCGCTTTCGCATCTCGAGCAAGAGCGGTCTCGCGAATGGCGCTGCCTGGGCAATGAACGCGTCGACTCGCGGATCGGTTTTCATGCCGCCGCGAGCCTAGCGCGAGCCGCGCTGCGGCACTAGCGCGCGCGACGGCGACGCACGAGCGCGAACAGCAGCCCGAGCGCGCCGAGCGCCGTGGCGCCGCCCTGCGTGCGCCGAGCGATGCCGCAACCGCTGTCGTCGATGATGGTGGTCGAGTTCGTTCCACCAGCGCCGCCGGTGCCGGTGCCGGTGCCGGCAGTCGGCAACGTGGTCGAGCCTGCCGTGGCTGTGCCGCCGGTGGTGGTCGCGGTGCCGCCCGTGGTCACGGCGCTGCCTCCAGTGTTGGTGCCCGAAGTGCCGGTGCCGCCGGTTGCGGTGCCGGCTGTGCCCGTTCCCGCAGTGCCGGTTCCGGTTCCGCCGGTGCCGCCCGCGCCGCCGGTTGCGGTGCCTGCCGCACCAGCGCTCCCGCCTGCGCCGCCCGCGCCGCCGCCACCGCTGCCGCCAGTGCCGTTCGGGTTGACGATCGGCTTGTTCGGATCAGCCGTGATCTTGAGGTCGGCGCAATGATGGTAAAAGAAGCCGGCGGCACCGTTGCTGCCGTGCGGCGTCATGAACTCGATGACCTGCAGCGTGCACTTGTCGCAGCTCAGGTTGGGGATCGGCACGGTGCCCGTCCAGGTGGGCGTGGCGGGCGTGCCATTTTGCGGATGCGGAAAAAGGTTGTCCGCCAAGACTGGGAACACGGGTGTCATCTCGTAGTCGGCGTGATCGGACGTGCCCGGCCCGAGCACCATCAGCACCTTGCCGCCGGAGTCGTAGACGGTGTTGTCGGCCGGGAAGCACTTCGGCATGCCCGCCACGTCTGTGTGGCAAGACTTGAGCGCGAGCGCGACGCGATAGAAACCGCCATGGCGCACGGTCTCGGTGATGTTGAGCATCAGATTCGTGCCGCCCGTCACCGGTGTGACCATGCCCTCGGCAATGTCAGGCCCGCAGGGTGGCGGGCCTTTGCCGCCCACCATGTCGTTGGCGCTCGACTGCGGCATCGTGAGATTGAAATGCGCGGACGCCGAGGCAGACGCGAGCAGCACTGGCACGGCGATGGTTAAGGCAAGTTTTCGCATTCGAGTCATCTCTCCCGCGCCGAATCCGCGGCGCCCACGAAGCCTGACACGTTCAGATTGGAGCAGGCAGCCAAAATGCTTCATGCCTTGACAGCTTAGTGCTCGAAAACGCCGGCTTCCATGCAAGCGTCTCGGGCGCCTGACGCGTCGTTTCGCGGAAATCTGTGACCGTGCTACCTCGGACAAGCCGGCAGGGCGCGGCCCGCTGTAGGATGCGCCCATGTATTCGGTGGCTCCGCCTCCCAAAGATCCGTTGGCCGAGCCGGGACCGTGGAATGCAGTCGCGGCCGGTTACGACGCCGCGTACTTCGGCCAGCTGCCGGAGCTGACCGACGCCGCCATCGAGCTCCTAGCGCCCGAGCGCGAGGACCGGGTGCTCGACATCGCGACGGGCCCTGGCACGCTGGCGGTGCGGCTCGCTCCGCGCGTGCGGCGCGTGGTCGCCATCGACTTTGCCGAGGTCATGCTCGAGCGGCTGCGCGGTCATGTCATGCGGCACCACCTCGCGAACGTGGAAGCGCGCGTGATGAACGGGCAAGAGCTGGAGTTCACGGACGGCACGTTCGACGCCGCTGTTTCGCTGTTCGGCGTCTTCTTGTTCGACGATCGCGCGCGCGGGTTAGCCGAAATGTTTCGCGTGGTCGTGCCGGGCGGCAAGGCGCTCTTCAGCAGCTGGGCCGTGCCGGAGCAAAATACCATGCTTGGCGCTGGCATGACCGCCCTGCGCAGCGCCCTGCCCGAGCTGCCGCGCCCCCAAGGTCCCTTGCCGACCCAAAACCCCGAAGTGTGCGCCGCCGAGCTCGAGGCCACCGGCTTCGAGTGCGTCACGACTCGGCTGTTCAAAAAATCCGTGAGCTACGCGTCCGTCGCCGAGTATTGGCGCGACTTCGAACGCGGCGCGGCGCCGCTGGTCGTCTTGAAGCAAAAGCTCGGTCCCGAACGCTTTGCCGACGCCATGACGCGCGCCCAGGTGCTCCTCACCGAGAGCCACGGCAATGGCGCCTTCAGCCTGGACTGCGCGGCCATCTTCACCTTCGGTGAGCGACCGCTGTCGGCTGCTTGAAATATTCTCACTCCCCGGAATTGTGATCGGGGCGGCGGCGCGCGGCCACTCGCTGCATGAGTCACCTTGAACGCGCGCAGCGAGCGACGGAGCCGTTGGGGGATGGTTAGCCTACTTTTCGTGTGCGTTGGTGCCTGCGCGTGCAGCGAAGCGCCGTCCGCCACGAGGCCCGGCGCCGCGGGGGGCCAAGGCTCGGGCGGCAGCGCTGCTGGCAGCGTTACGGCCGCCGGCGGAAGTGGCGGCATGCCGGCGCTTGGGGGCAGCGGTGTCGGCGGCGCCGAGGGGGGCGGCGGCGCGGTTTCGACGGCCGGAAATGCGGGCGGCGGCGTTGCCGGTGCCGCGGCGACCGGCGGCTCCGCCAATGCTGGCATGCCGAACGGCGGCGCGGGTGGCGTTGGCGGCACGGGCGGCGCGCCCCCGACCACCGACGTCGATGCGACGACTCTGATCGGCAAACACCTTTTCGGCTACCAAGGCTGGTTCGCGTGCCCCGGCGACGGCGGTTCCAACCGCTGGGTGCACTGGTTCAAGAACAACGTGCCGAGCGCCGCCAACGCCACGTTCGACCTGTGGCCCGACGTGAGCGAGCTGGGGGACGACGAGCTGTTCGCCACCAGCCTGACTTTGCCCGGCGCTGGCGGGCCGGCGCGGTTGTTCTCGGCGTACAAGGCCAAAACCGTCGCCAGGCACTTCGCGTGGATGAAGACGGCCGGCATCGACGGCGTGTTCGTGCAACGCTTTTTGGTCGACGTGAAAGACGCGGCGACGCGCAAAGAGCGCGACCAGGTGCTGAGTAACGTGCAGGCCGGCGCCGAGCAAAACGGGCGCGTGTTCGCGGTCATGTACGACATCTCCAGCGCGCCCGAAGCCACGCTGGTCGCCGACCTCGAAGCCGAGTGGCAGCACCTCACGAACGACCTGAAAATCACCCAAAGCCCGCGCTATTTGCGGCACGCGGGCAAACCGGTCTTGGCCCTGTGGGGGCTCGGCTTCGGCGATCGCCCCGGCACGCCCGCCATGGCCAAACAGCTGCTCGACGATCTGCATGGCGGAGCCGCGCCGGTCACGCTCGTGGGCGGAGTGCCAACCGGCTGGCGCACGCTCAACGACGACTCGAAAACCGATCCTGCCTGGGCGCCCGTGTACCGCGCGTTCGACGTGCTCAGCCCGTGGACCGTCGGGCGCTACACGAATGACGCAGGCGCCGACAAATCCAAGACCGATCACATCGTGCCCGACCTAGCCGAGCTCAAGCCACTGAACATCGAATACATGCCGGTCGTGTTCCCGGGCTTCAGCTGGCACAACCTGAACGGCGGCGCGCTGAATCAGATCCCGCGGCGCGGGGGAGCCTTTTATTGGCGGCAAGTTTACAACGCCGTGCAAGCGGGCTCGACCATCCTTTACGGCGCCATGTTCGACGAGGTCGACGAAGGTACGGCGTTTTTCAAGGTTGCACCGAACCACGCCGCCGTGCCCGTCGACGGCAGCTTCGTGGCCTGGGACGCCGATGGCGCCAAGCTCCCGAGCGACTGGTACCTGCAACTTGCCGGCGCCGCCACCCGCACCCTGCGCGGCGAGCTCAAGCTGTCGCCCAACCTGCCGCTAACGCCGCCGCCGTGACTTGGAAAGATGCCGGCTGGCTACGGGCAGGCGTCGACCACCAGCTTTTCTAGCGCGATGTCGTCGAAGGTGACTTTGAGCGCCGCTTTGGAGTAGTCGGTGGCGAGCGTGGTGTTGGTGTTGCTGGCTTCGGCGACCAGGCCGTTCGAAAGCGAATGCGCGATCAGCGTGTTCGAGATAGTGGGACCTTCGTACGAGCCTTCGCCGAAGATCTCGACCGCCCCGGAAAAATCGTCGCCGCAGCGACCGACGTGCAGGCTGGAATCGAGCACGTCCATGCCGGCGTACAAGATCTGTGCGTGGTCGATGGTCGACACCTTCGGATCGAAGAAGCTACCCAGAAACGCGATGCCTTCCCAATCGCCGGACGCCGGCGTGGCCTGGGCGGAGGTGATGACGACTGGTTTTTCGGCGCTGCCGACGGCCACCAAGTTGCCTTCGTGCTTGTCGCCGACGCGCAGCTGGCCCGTCACGTGCAGCGTGACGCCGGGGTCGAGCGTGAGCGTGGCCTTGGTGCCGTCGTCGGGACCCGAGAGGATCAGGTTCATGTCCGTGTACCAGTACGGCAGGCCGATGTCGGGCAGCTCCACGTCGTGCTCGAGGTAGATGGGCGGCGCGGCGGTCTCGACGTGCACGGCCTGCGACGCCGCCGGAATGTTGGCTTTGTCGTAGGTCAGCGCGTCGTTCACGCTCATGGCCGCGTAGAAATTCACGCCCGCCGCGTAGTCCAAGTCCGGATCGCCGGCGGCGTGCTCGGCGTAACCGGTGAAGCGAATGGCCGAGCCCTTGGCGAGGCCGTTCGGCGTGCCGACGCGGAAACCCTTGCTCTGCACCTGGCCGATGTACAGGTGATCGACCAGCAGCGCGTCCGTCTTCTTCGTGCCTTGCGCCGTGTCGTCGAGCTCGAACGCCCAAGCGCCCCTGCCGCCGCCCGGTCCGCTGTACCAGATATCGACGTACGACAACGTCGACTTCATGAACGTATCCATCTTCAAGCCGCGGATGAAGCTGTCGGGCTTAGTGGCGTCGTCGGCGCTTGGCACGGCGGTGATGGTGATGTGCTTGTCGGGCGTCCCGTCGAGGTGAATCTCGCCGGGATCGATACCTTCGCCGACGATCAGCTGCGCGTCGTTGTAGAGGCAAATCACCGTGCCGGGGTCGACGGTCAACGTGTGGTTCTCGACCTTGAAGTCGTCGCCGATCAGGTAGACCTTGTCAGAGGTCCAGTGCTCGTCTTCCATCAACACGACGCCCTGCACGGCTACCGAGTTCTTGTTCTTCGGCGAAATGGCGTTCTTCTCGGGACACAGAATCGGCTCGGGTGCGCGGGGCAGGTTGCCAGAAGCGCCGCCCGCTCCAGCCGTCTCGCTGGGGGTACCGCCCGTGGTCGTGCCGGCTTGGCCGCCGTTCGTGCCGGGTGTCGCTGCAGTGCCACCGGTGCTTTCCGGCGAGCCAGCGTTGCCGTTGCCGGCCGTGCCGACGCTGCCGCCGGCCGCGTCGGCCGCCTTGTCTTTAGAGCTGCAAGCACCAGCCACGCCGACGCCCAGCACCACTGCCATCGAAGCCACGAGCGAGATCGATTTCATGTCGGGTTCCCTCAGTACCCGACTATTCACAAAGCTCCGCTAGGCGTAAAGTGGCGACCATGGTTCCGTCCCGTCGCGACGTCATGAAGCACAGTTTGAGCAGCGGCTTCGCGCTCGCTGTAACGCCCATTGCGGACACGGCGCTGGCAACCGACGCGCAGGGCCTCGAAGCAGGCGAGGTAAAAATCCCCACTTCTAACGGCGAAATCCCGGCTTATCGCGCATTTTCGAGCGCAGGGGGCGCAAAGCGCAAGCTGCCTGTTCTGCTCGTGGTGCACGAGATTTTCGGCGTCCACGAACATATTAAAGATTTGTGTCGACGCTTCGCAAAGCAGGGCTTCTTCGCCGTCGCACCAGATCTTTTCGTGCGCCAGGGTGACGCCACCAAGGTCGCCGACATGAAGCTGCTTTTTCAAAACATCGTCTCCAAAGCCTCCGACGAGCAAGTCTTGGGCGATCTCGACGCGACCGTGGTGTGGGCCGGGAAAGAAGCGCAGGCCGACGTGGGTCGGCTGGCGATCACGGGCTTCTGTTGGGGCGGTCGCATCACGTGGCTTTATGCCGCGCGTGAGCCCGCGCTCAAGGCCGCCGTTGCCTGGTACGGCAGGCTCACAGGCGACAAAGATCCGCTCCATCCCCAGCACCCGCTCGACCTCGTCGACCAACTGAAGGTGCCTGTGCTCGGTCTCTACGGCGGCCAAGATCAAGCGATTGCGCTCGACAGCATCGGCAAGATGAAAGCCGCGCTGCAAGCCAGCAAGAACCCCGCCGCGCAGCATTGCGAATTTCACATTTACCCCGAAGCCGGCCACGCCTTCGCCGCCGACTATCGCCCCAGCTACCGCAAAGCCGACGCCGAAGACGGCTTCCAGCGCCTGCACGCCTGGCTCAAAGCGCACGGCGTAGGTTAGCCCAGCCCGCTAGCTCGCCCGTGCTAGGCTGATGACCCGGAGCTTCCATGGTTCAAGCGCTTCCGCGCCATCGCTATACCTTGCGCGACTACTTGGATGTCGAAGGAGTCAGCGTCGTTCGTCACGAGCTGATCAACGGCGAGATCGTCGCGATGGCAGGCGGAACCCCCGAACATGCTGCACTGGCCAGCGCGATTTCGGGATTGTTGGCGGGGCAGCTCAAGGGGAAAAAATGTCGCTCGTACTCGGCCGATTTGCGCATTCGCGTAGCGGCGACGGGCTTGGCCACCTACGCAGATGCGTCGGTGGTGTGTGACCCGGTCGAGCGTGATCCGGCCTCGCCCACGCACGTGACTAACCCCAGCGTCGTCTTTGAGGTCCTGTCGCCCGCAACCGAGGACTACGACCGTGGAGAGAAACGTGAGCACTACCAGCGCATCGAGGCCCTTCGGGAATACGTGCTCGTTGCCCAAGACGTGCCTCGCGTGGAATTGTGGAGCAGAGGGGACCTTTCGAGCGACTGGTCCCACTCCGTCTTCGAGCCAGGCGATCAAGTTCCCTTGAACGCGATTGGCTGCCGCTTCGATGTCGACGACCTGTACGTAGCTGCGGGCGTGCATCGCCCCGCTAGCTAAAGCCCTCCGCCAGACGCCGCGGCATCGGAACGCGCGGGGTCTTCGCATCGACCTTCCGGCGATGTCGGAAGGTTAAAGCTTGTAGCCGCGCCACATCCATTTCAGCGCGTTGGCAACGTCTTGAATCGCTGCTTGCGGGGGAAAGTGGCCGCTCGTCTCGGTGATGTATTGGACGTGGTACTGCTTGGCTGTTAGCCGCGTGAAGGCGTCGGTGTTGGCGCTGTACCAGCCGCCGAGATCCATGGGGCCGCTCATCAAATAGACGCGCAGTGGTTTGGCGGGGCTGGCGTCGACGGCGCCGAGCAGCGACATGTTCATGTAGTTGCCGGTGTTGGGGAAGCTGGCGTCGTGGGTGAACAGCTTGCGAAACTTTTCTGGGCGGTACCAGCCGGCCATGAACGCCGCGATGCCGCCGGAGCTGTGCCCGCTGATGCCCCAGCCCTCCGGATCATCGACGATGTCGTACTTGGGCAAGACGACGTCTTTCAAGAACTCGTCGACCAAGAAATTCACGTAGTCCGGCGAATTGCGGTCGTATTGCGCCGAGCGGTTGGGCTGCTCGTTGCCGTCGTAGTGGCCAGTGCCGGGCTCGCCCGGATTGATGAACACGCCGATGGTCACCGGCAAGTCGCCGCTGGCGATCAGGTTGTCGAACACGACCGGGATGTGAAATTCCGAATCGGTCGACACGTAGTGCATACCATCTTGGAAGACCATCATCGCCGCCGGGCAGCCGGGTTTGTATTGCGAGGGCACGTAGATCCAGTACTCGTACTTGAGCATCTGGTTTAACCCCGGGTACTGCTTGGTCG
>Ga0307516_10001431_pt1 | contig 32975 bp, 24 predicted proteins | sample 19_EM_MG_FD_203310 | JGI IMG/M metagenome (GOLD analysis project Ga0307516, IMG submission 203310) | Populus trichocarpa ectomycorrhiza microbial communities from riparian zone in the Pacific Northwest, United States - 19_EM | ecosystem: Host-associated > Plants > Roots > Unclassified | place...
TCGCCCGGCACCGGATCGGCCACCGGCCCGGCCCGCCCGATCATCCAGAAGACGCCGTCGGACACCCGCTTGCGAGAACCCGACGGCAGCGGAAGGCCACACGCCCGCAGAACCCGCGGATCGACCTGAGCCAGCAGAACCGCATTCACCATCGGACGGACAGGGCGCGGGAACAACCCGGCGACATACCCCATGAACGCGTCAGCCAGCCGCCGGTTCTGGGGCTCGAAGGTGGCCTGCGTGTCCAGGTACCGCTCGCGGAAGGCGGTCATCTCGTCGAGGGTCGCGGGCAGCGGGTGGTGTGCGCCGAAGGCCCGGGCCTCCGTGCTGTAGTGGATCCGCAGCGCCTCTCGTTCGGTGCCGGAGACCGATCGCCAGCCGAAGCGGTCAGCGATTGCCAGTGACATCAGCGGTGCATCGCAGCCGACCGCGGTGAAGTCGTCGGGGTGGATGTCGTAACGCCGGTGCATAGCGTTGACGTGCCGGGCCGCGTCCCGGCCGGGCCCGGGGTGCAGGCCGTGCTCCAGGACGGCCCCGGTCAGCAGCGCGGTGTCGACGAACCGCTTGGCGGTGTGCTGCTCGAACTGGCCGGTGGCGCTCAGGATCCGCGACATGCGTGGCACGGCGAAGGTCATCAGGTTGCCGGTGACCGCCTGCAGCAGCATGATCGTCGCGAAGTCGAGGTAGAAGAGCGACGTGATCTCGCGATGGTCGACCTCGGGGTCCAGCGTCTCGATACGGCGCAACCGGTCCTGTCTCCCACCCATCGCCCCAGTCTCCAAGAGAGATGCACCGATGCCAACCGCCTGCCTGGGCCAGAAGCTGCTCGCCTTCGGCCGGAAGCCGCCACGGCTCAGGAGGTCGCCTTGTCGGAGGCTCGTCGGGGCAGCACGGCGGTGTGTCCGTAGAAGTTACGGATCTTGATGACCGCCTGCTCGTAGGCGTTGAAGTCGATGGGCTTGGTGACGTACGCGTTGGCGTGGGCGCCGTAGCTGGAGATGACGTCGCTGTGTGACGACGAGGTGGTGAACACGATCGTCGGGATCGATTTGAGGTCGTCGTCGGCCTTGATCGCGGTGAGGACCTGGCGGCCGTCGACGCGCGGCATGTTGAGATCGAGCAGGATCAGGTCGGGCCGCGGGGCGGCGTGGTATCGGCCCTCGCGGCGCAGGAAGGCCAGGGCCTCGACACCGTCGGCGGCGTGGTGCAGGTCGCTGCGGATGCTGTGGTCGGCGAAGGCGCTCTCCACGAGCGCCACGTCGCCGAGATCGTCTTCGACGACGAGCACTTGAAGCACGGGCAGATCAGTAATCACAGACTCGCTTCCCTGGGCCGGGGGCCTGCCACGACATTTGGCGCATTTCCATCGGTTTGGCGACGACAGTGTTTGCCGCGGGCGGCGTGCAGCTTGAGCAGGTGCGCCTGCCGGGGTCTGGGACAGGTTGGTGCCGGGCCGTGAGTCTGCCCTTGGCGGGCACCATACGCGACGGGTACGACTTTCAGATCCGCCAGCAGCACCGCTGGGCGGCGTAGAGGTCGGTGACCTGCGGGCGTACGCCGTGGTCGGCGAGGAGGCTCTCCAGGTCGCCGGGGAAGTCCGGGGTCAGCTCGCTGTCGGCGCCGGTGGTGCCCTGGACGCCGACCACCAACCCGCGCGGCGCCGCGTCGGCGATCGTCACCGCGTACGGGCTGCCGCCGGTGATCCGGATGTTCCAGTGCGCGATCCGCGCCCCGAAGAGCGGGCCGGACGCCGCCGAACCGCCCACCCGGCCGTTGTTGACCAGGGTGATGTCGGTGCGGGCATTGTCGAACGGCAGCGCCCGGTGCGTATCGAAGGTGCCCTCCGCCATCCGTCCGCGCCGCCAGACGTTGCCCGACGACAGGCCCTCCAGGTTGAGGCCGTGATGCACCGCGCCCGAGGGCACCGGCACGGTGAAGGCTTCGATCTCGAAGTCGTCAACCAGGTTGTCGTGCGACTGCATCCGACAGGCGAAGCTGTGATGGGCGGCCCGGCCGCCGACGGCGACGCGGTCGAGGGTGATGGACTTGGCGGAGGTGAAGCCGAAGCCGAGGTCGCAGTTCTCCACCCGGACCTCGCTGGCCCAGCAGTCGTGCACGGCCTGGAAACACACGCCGTTCGAGCCGGGATGCCGGTTGTGCGCCGTCATCGCGACCAGCTCATTGCGGACGGTCAGTGCCTCGACGCCGCTGTCGTGCACGGTCGGGCCGGCCGCCCGCAGCCGCGCTGGCCAGCCCGGACGCAGCTCATATTTCACCGGCTGGGCCAGCTTGACCAGCCGCTCACCGAGGACGGCCGCGACCCGGACCGGCCACTGGAGCGTCGCATACTGCACGTACTGGCCACCGGAACCGGTGACGAGCTGCGGGGCGCGGGTCGGCCAGTCGTACGCCCGGGTGCCCGCGACATCGCCGGCGAGATGCCTCAGCAGGCTCGCGTCCGGCGGGTTGTCGCACTCGAGGACCACCAGGTCGCCCGCGTGCAGCCGGCTGGTGTCGGAGACCAGCAGCGTCCGCTGGCCGCGCGAGGCGGCACCGACCTCCGCCAGCGTGTCGCCGAGGAGCCAGCCCTCCGTACCCGCGAAGTCCTCGGCCTCCGACCGGGCCCGCCGCTCGGGCGCGATGAACCAGATCTGTCCGCCGGTCCACGACCAGCGGCTGTTGCCGTTGGACTGCCGTGCCAGCCGGTAGCCGTCCTCCAGGGAGCGGTGGAAGTGCAGCACCGAGGCGTCGCGCCCGGCACCCCGCAGCACCACATTGGACCAGTGCATGAAGACCGGCGCGGACAACAGGTACGTCCCGCGCGGCACCTGCACCGTGCCGCCGCCCCGCTCGCCGACGGCGCGCAACGCCGCGTTGAAGGCCGGCGCGCAGTCGGTCGTGCCGTCCGCGCGGGCGCCGAAGTCGGTTACCCGGGCCACCACCCGCGGCCGCCGCGGCCGGGCGCCGAGCCGGTAGCCGGCCCGCGCGATGTCGGGCACCAGCGGGTGGGCGCCGTCCGCCTGCGCCCATTGATCCAGCAGGGCGGATGACGTATCCGCGGGGCGGCCGGGCTGGGCCACGGCCGGCGCCGTCGTCGCGAACCCGCCGGTGGTTGTCGCCGCGGCGGCGGCCGCGGCCCCGCCGATCAGCGACCGTCGGCTCACCTTGGGCTGGTCCAGGCGCATCGCGGCTCCTCGGGTCGAAAGGGTAAGCGCTTTCCTTCGACGACATCTCACTGAAACACGGACCATCGACTCACGTCAATCGGCAGGTGCCGCGCAGGCGGCGGGGTCGCCGCGGTCGCTGAGTACGTGAGCTCAGGAAGTGGTGAGTACGCGTGCGATCCCGATCCGGGGCACTCGCGGGCTAGGTTCCTGACGGCTGGTCTGACGCATGGTGAGCAGCAGTCCCGATCCTGGATCAAGGAGTGGTCATCGTGGTTTCGCAGCGACTCGGCGTGCGGCTGGGCACATCGACGGATCGGGACTGGATCTTCCGGCTGCGGCACACGGTGTACGCCGAGGAACTCGGCCAACACTCCGGCAATCCCGCCGGGCGGCTCAGCGATGACTTGGACGACCGCGGCGTCGGGTATCTCGTCGCCACGTGCGACGGGTCGCCGGTCGGCTTCGTCAGCATCACGCCGCCGTGGGTCGGCCGCTGGTCGTTGGACAAGTACCTGTCCCGGGTGGACCTGCCGCTGCTGGACGCACCGGACGTGTTCGAGGTCCGCATCCTGACCGTCGCGGCACCCTGGCGTGGCACCGGGGCCGCCGCCCTGCTCATGTACGCGGCTCTGCGGTGGGTGCAGTCCCGCGGCGGCCGGCAGGTGGTGGCGATGGGCCGAGCCGAGCTGGCCGGAATGTACGGCGCCGCCGGGCTGTCCCCGACGGGTCATACCGTGGTCTCCGGCGCGGTGACCTTCGACGTGATGTCGGGACACGTCGCCACGCTGGCCGATCTAACACAGCGCCGGTACGCGCCGGTGCTGAACCGCCTCGGTGACGCCGTGGACTGGCGGCTCGACGTGCCGATGCGCCCCGGATCGGACGGTTGCGCCCATGGTGGGGCGTCGTTCGACGGTATCGGTGCCGACTTCCGCCGCCTGCACCGCCGCCGCGAGGTCGTCGCGGCGGACGTGCTCGACGCCTGGTTCGCCCCGGCACCTGGCGTTCTGCAGGCACTGGCCGAGGATCCGGCGTGGCAGGCCCGCACCTCGCCGCCGGTCGCCGCGGAGGGGCTGCGAGCGCAGATCGCCGCGGCGCGCGGTGTGCCCGCCGACTCGCTCACCCTCGGCGCCGGCTCCTCGGACCTGCTGTTTCGAGCGTTCCGCGAGTGGCTCACGCCGGCGAGCCGGGTGCTGTTGGTCGATCCCAGCTACGGCGAGTACGCCCACCTGGCCACGGACGTGATCGGTTGCCGGGTCGACCGGCTGGCGATCGGCCCGGCCGACGGATGGCGCATCGATCTGGAGCGGTTCGCCGACACGCTGGCGGGGGCGGACTACGACCTGGCGGTGCTGGTCAACCCGAACAATCCCACCGGCGGGCAGCTACCGGTGCAGGCGCTGCACGACATGCTGGGCCGGGTGCCGGCGCGCACCCGGATCTGGGTCGACGAGGCCTACGTGGGGTACGCCGGTTGGGACCAGTCCCTGGCGTCATCGGCCGCTGACCGGCCCAACCTCGTGGTCTGCACCTCGATGTCGAAGATGTACGCCCTGTCGGGCATGCGGGTGGCGTACCTGGTCAGCGACCCGGCCACGGCGGCCTCGCTGCGCCGGTGGACGCCGCCGTGGCCGGTCAGCCTGCCCGCGCAGCTCGCCGCGGTCGCGGCCCTTCGTGACCCGGCGTACTACTCGGCGCGCTGGGCGGAGACCGCGATGCTGCGCGCTGACCTCGCGGCGGCGCTGCGCGCGGTCGACCCGACCGCCGTCATCGACGAGGCCGTAGCCAACTTTCTCCTGATCACGCTGCCTACCGGCGGTCCGAGCGCGGCCGAGGTGGTCGCGGCGTGCCGGCGCGACGATGTGTACCTGCGCGACCTGTCGCCGATGTCGCCGGCGTTCCAGGGGCGAACCATCCGGGTGGCCGTGAAGGACCCCGCCGGCAACGCCCGGATCGTCGCCGCCTACCGCGCCGCCGTGCCAGCGGGGGGACGCGACGTCGAAGCGGTACCCGCCGGAACACGATGATCACTGTCGGCTCGCTGGTTCCCTACCTCGCCGCCGCGCTGGCCGTCGGCGCGATCGCGGTCGTCATCTCCCGGCGGCGCGACCTGGTCTACCGGTGGTGCGCCTGGGCGATCGGGGTTCCCCTGGTGACGGCCGCGTTCTGGCTCGGCCCGCCGGGCGCTGCCATCATCGCGGCGGTGGCCGCCGGCATCGCCGCCGTCGAGTTCGGGGCCTTGGTACGGGCCCCGTGGCCGGATCGAGCCGCGCTGACCATCGCGTTGTTCGCACTGATCGGCACGGCATGGCTCAGCCCCGGGCACGTCTGGCACGCCGTGGGAGCCGGCGCACTGCTCGTCGGCACCGTTCCGGTCCTGGCCGCGGACGCCACGGGCGGTCTACAGCGGGCGGCCAACGGCATGCTCGGCCTGATCTGGCTGGCACCACTGGCCGCGGTGGTGCCGCTGGGTGCGTACGCATTGGTGGTCTTCGCCGCGGTGTCGGTCGGCGACATCGTGGCCTACGTCGCCGGCCAGCGCCTCGGCGGTCCGGGCTTGTCACCGCTGTCACCTGCCAAACATTGGAGCGGGACCCTCGCCGGCGCCGCCGCGGCCACCGGCACCCTGGCGGTCCTCGGCGTCTTCAACCGGGACCTGCCCACGCCGCTCATGCTGGGTCTGGTGGCGGCCGTCACGATCGGCGCCCCCATGGGTGACCTGTTCGAGTCGATGATCAAGCGAGGAGCCGGAGCCAAGGACGCCGCCTCCTGGCTGGCCGGCTCCGGCGGCCTGCTGGACCGGGTCGACTCCCTGCTGTTCGCGCTGGCCATCGTGCTGCTGTCGGCGTACTGAGCTGCCGCAACACGGCCCCGAGCCGGTTGCCCATCGGCTGCCCATCGTTTGCCCAGAGGGGTGCTGCAGCGTGGGGGTATCCGAATCACCAAGGGGGAGACGTGCGTTTGAGTTCGAACAGAGTCTGGGCGGCCACGCTGGTGGGCGCCCTGGTGATGCTGGGGGTGCAGGCAACCGCGGCGGGACCGGCGGCGGCTGCCACCTTGCCGTTCGGGACCGTCAGGGCGCTGGCAGTCCAGTCGACGCCCGACACCCTGGCCAAGAAGTCGTTCAGCGCCTTCTGCAACCCGGGGGAACGGGTCACCGGCGGCGGCGCGTTCACTGTGGGCGGTGTGCACGCGGTCATCACCGAGATGCAGCCTATCCAGAATCTCGCCGCGAGGGACAGTTTCAAGGTGACGGCGGAGGCCGACCAGTTCGGCATCGCCGGCGTGTGGAGTTTCCAGGTCTTCGCGTTCTGTGCGACGCCGCCGGCCAGCGCCGCGATCGAAATTGTCAGGAAGACCAATCCGCCGCTGACGGGCGGCGCCGATCAGGCCTTCGCACCGTGCCCGGCGGGCAAGCTGCTGATCGGCACCGGCGGAAAGATCGACAACGCGGGCGGACAGATGGACCTGGGCATGTTCCCGAACTCCAACGGGACCCTGGCGTCCGGAAGCGCGGCGTTCGCCAAGCCCGACGCGGACGGCTACAGCGGCACGTACACGGTCACCGGATATTCGGTGTGTGCCAAGCCGAACAACCTGCTCGACGACTTCCGGCAGCAGCGGGTCTCGTTCACCGCTCCGGCCCTGCAGACCAGTCAGAAGCAGGTTCCGCCGGGCTGCCCGTCCGGGTCGGCGCTGTCCGGTCTGGCCGGGGCGACCGTGCTGCCCGGCACCCACCTGCAGCAGATCCGACCGAACACGGCAAACGGTCCCGCCAACCTCGCTACCTTCGGCGCCCAGGCCACGATCGTGCCGACCGAGGCGTGGCAGATGGATACCACGATGTTCTGCGTAAGGTGATGACGCTTTAACCGCTGGTGGGCTGCGACGAACGGTCGTGGCCCACCAGCGCGTCTATCCGATGACCCGACTTGACGCGACTGGCGCCCGCGGCCCGGTGGTGCCGAGCGGCGAACTGGGGCTGCCGCCCGGCCCGGTAGATGCCGGCCAGCGTGCTGTGTGCGATGCCCACCACCACCTCGAGGCCGGCGTCCTGGGCGATGTCGAGCGCTCGCCGCGCCAGTTCCTCCGCCGCTGTGAGGTCTGAGGTGGTGACGGCCAGCCCGAGCAGGGCCTCACACTCCGGCCGCCGGCTCTTGGTCTCGGCAGCCAGCGCCTGGGCCAGCCGAAAGTGGCCGGCCGCCGCGGAGTGGTCGCCGGCCAGGACAACAGCGTCGCCGAGGGCGTTGTGGGCCGTCGCCTCGGTCTCGCGGTCCCCGGTGTCGCCGGCCAGGCGCAGGGCGGCCTGAGCCTGCTCCCGCGCCGGTCCCGGCCGGCCCAGCGCACACTCCAGGACGGCCAGCCCGCAGTGCGTGACCGCGACGCCGTCCCGGTCGCCGACCTGGGCGTAGCGGTCCATCGCCGCCGTGAGGTGTTCCCGGGCCTCGTCGTACCGGCCCAGCTCGCGGCGGACCTGGGCGAGGCCGGTGTGCGCGAGCGCCTCCCCATGCCGTCTCCCGAGCTCGGCGTTCAGCTTGAGCGCGGCGACGAACTGCTCGTCGGCCTCGGCCAGCTTGCCCATCTCGAACAGGACATTGGCGAGCAGGGACAGGTTGTTGGCCTCGCCGTCCCGCCGGTTGAGCCGGCGGTCGATCAGGAGGGCGTGCTCCAGCCGCCGCGCCGCCATAGTGAGCCGGCCGAGCTTACGGCAGACGATCCCGATGTTGCCGAGAGCCGTGGCCTCGTATTCCCCCCAGCCGCACTGCCGGGCGAGTCGCAGCCCGGCCAGATAGTGGCGTAGTGCCTCGCGGTGCTCACCAAGGCTGCGGCAGGCGGTGCCGAGGCTGTGCCGGGCGGCGGCCTGCCCGGTCAGGTCGCCGTCGTGGCGGGCCGCGTCGAGGGCGGCGTTTGCCACCGCCAGCCAGTCGCCGGTGTAGCGGCGCAGGTGGAAGTAGCCGCGCAGGGCGTCGGCGAGCAGCAGTGCGAGCCGCCGGTGCCCGTGTTTCGCGGCGTGCCGGACGGCGAGGCCCAGATTGTGGCGTTCGGCTTCCAGCCACGCCAGGGCGGCGGCCTCGTCGAAATCGGCGGGCTCCGCGACGTGGCCGGGCACGTCTCCGGGCAGCCGCAGCATGTGCGGGTAGAGCAGGTCGGCGGCGGCCCGGGTATGCCGGACGTAGCTCGCGCAAAGCCGGGCCACAGCCGCGTGCCGCTCGCCGGCGGGGTCCTCGGCGTCGGCGCGTTCGGCGGCGTAGAGCCGGAGCAGGTCGTGGCATCGGTACCGGCCGTCGACGTGCTCGTCCACGAGGTGCGCGTCGGTCAGCCGGGCGAGCAACCGGTCGGCGTCCGCCCGCGCGATGTCGAGGAGGACCGCGGCGTCGTCGGCGGTGAGGTCCACGCCCGGCGCGATCCCGAAACCGCGGAACAGCTTCCGCGCCAGCTGCGGCAGGTCCGCATAGGACAGGTCGAAGGTCGCCCGCACGGCATGCCGGTCGTCGCTGCGGACCGCGAGGGCGCCGAGCCGGTTGCCCCCCTCAAGCTCGGCGACATAACCGGCGACCGTACGCCTCAAGCTGGTCGCCAGGTTCGCCGCCGCGATCCGCAGGGCGAGGGGAAGGCGCGCGCAGAGCTCGGCGAGCGCGGCCACGGCCGCCGGCTCGGCCGAGGTCCGGTCCTTTCCGAGTACGCGGGTGAGCAACGCCTCCGCCTCACCGGGTTCGAGGACGTCAAGTCCGAGACGCACGGCCCCGTCCCGGGCGACCAGCCCGCCCAGCGTGTCCCGGCTCGTCACCACGACCATCCCGGACGGCCCGCCGGGCAGCAGCGGGCGCACCTGGTCGGCGCTGCGGGCGTTGTCCAGCATGACCAGCACGTCCCGCCCGGCCAGCAGCGACCGGTACACGGCGGCGGCCTCGTCGACGCCGGCCGGGATCCGCTCCGTGGGCAGGCCCAGGGCGGTCAGGAACCTGGCCAGGACATCGATCGGGTGCAGGGGCGGCGCCGTCGCGTACCCGCGCAGGTCGATGTGGAGCTGGCCGTCCGGGAAGCGTTCGCGAACCGCATGCGCCCACCGCACGGCCAGGCTGGTCTTGCCGACGCCGGCCGATCCGGAGATCACCACGACCGGCAGGGCGCCCGGGTCCGCCTCCTCCAGAACGGTGTCGAGCCTGCGCAGATGCCCGGCCCGGCCGGTGAATCCGGCCGCGGCGGCCGGCAACTGAGCAGGTGTCGCGGTACGAGATCCGCGCGGGAGCGAACCGCCCGCGAGGATGTCCCGATGCAGTTCCCGGAGCGCGGCGCCGGGCTCGACACCCAACTCGTCGACCAGCGCGGAACGGATCCGCCGGTAGGCGTCGAGGGCTTCGGCCCGACGCCCGGAGTGGTGCAGCGCGGTCATCAGATGCACCCACAGCCCCTCCCGCAGCGGATACTCCCGGACGAGGTCGACCAGCTCGGCGGTGACCTCGGCGTGCCGGCCGAGCCGCAGGTCGGCCTCGATTCGCCGGTCCACGACGGCCAGCCGCCGCTCGGCCAGCCGGGCGGCCTCGGCCGTGCACGCGTCGACCGCGACCCCGTCGTAGGCAGGCCCGCGCCACAGCGCCAGAGCCTGACGCAGCAGGCGGGCGGCGTGCTCCGGCTCCGCCCGGTCGGCCGCCTCCGTCAGCTGCTCGAACCGGTCGACGTCGAGCTCGCCCCGGACCAGATAGCCGGGCGGCCGGGTGAGCAGGCACTCCTCGCCGCCGGCGTGCAGCACCCGCCGCAGCCCGGCGATGCAGCCCTGGACCAGGGAGCGGGCCGTTCCCGGCGGGTCGTCGCCCCAGAGCTGGGTGATGATCCGCTCGGTGGAGACGACCTGGCCGGCCTGTGCCAGCAGCAGCGCCAGAACCGCGCGCTGCTGCGGCCCGCCCAGCGGCAGCGAGCGATCTCCGTCGATGGCTTCCAGCGGGCCGAGCACGTTGAAGCGCACACCGCATGAGATCAGTTTCGGTCCCGCGTCGAGATGTCCGCGTCGGGAAGTCGACAGGTCCTGTTGCATCGATATTTAGTGATGTATGGGCGTTTTGCGAGAGGGCTGGCAGCGGCCGTCCATCGTGGTGGTAATCGTGTCATTCACGGGCGCCCGTACGGGTATCGGTCGTGAACGTGGTTCGATACTGTATGGCCGACTCATGGCGAGGTTTCGGTGGCGGCCGCCTCGGGTGAGATGATTCTACGTGCGTCGGCCGTCCCGGATAATAGGATGCGCATGTCGACGGGTGATCCGTCCGAGCCACTTTCCACACGCGATCCCCGGCACGTGGGGCCGTATCGCCTCCTCGGTCGGCTGGGCCAGGGCGGCCAGGGAGTCGTCTACCTCGGTGAGGGTCCGCGACATGAGCGGGTCGCCGTGAAAGTGCTCAAGATCGAGATTCGGGACGATGCCAAGGCGAAGGCCCGGTTCGTCCGGGAGATCGCCGCGGCGCGCAAGGTGGCCCCGTTCTGCACCGCCCGGATCCTCGCCTTCGACATCGAGGGTGACCTGCCGTACGTAGCCAGCGAGTTCATCAGCGGGCCGACCCTGGAGCAACGGGTGAACCGGCGCGGGCCGGTCTCGGGGGCGGACCTCGACCGGCTCGCCATCGGCACCGCGGCCGCGATCGCCGCGGTCCACGGGGCGAACGTGGTGCACTGCGATCTGAAACCGGCGAATGTCATCCTCGGCCCCGACTGGCCCCGCGTCATCGACTTCGGGATCGCCCGGGCCATCGACAGCACCGGCACCCAGACGATCATGGGATCGCCCGCCTACATGTCGCCGGAGCGGTATCGCAACGAGGACATCGGGCCGGCCTCCGACATCTTCTCCTGGGCCGCCACGATCGCGTTCGCCGCGGCCGGACGGGCGCCGTTCGGCCACGAGGCGGCGTTCATCATCATGCATCGAGTGCTGGACAAGCCGCCGCAGCTGTCCGGGCTGTCCCCGGCGCTCGAGGAGATGGTTCGCTCCTGCCTGCAGAAGGACGCGGCGGCCCGGCCGGTCGCGACCGAGATCCTGCTGCGGCTGGTGGCGAAGTCCGGCCTCACCCTGGAGGCGGAGGCGCGCCGGTCCATCGGGGAGCTGACCACGCGGGTGATCACCAAGCAGTCGCTGCGTGACATCCACGATCGGCAGCGCATCGTGCCGACGCAGCGCCGCGGCGAGACGCCCGTCGAGGCGCCCCAGGACGCGGTCGCGTCCACCGAGGAGGAACACACCCTGCGGATCTCCGGCGGGCGGGGTGAGACGAGGAAGATCCTCCCCCGCCCGGACCAGACGACGCCGGTGCCGAACGGGGCGGGTCTGACCGCCGAGGCGCCGGCCGCCGGCTCGCCGCAGCGGGCCCCCGCCGTGGCGGGGGCCCGGTCGGACCGGGTACGGCAGGCGAGCCGCGAGGTAGCCGGCGTCGCGCTCGCCGTCCTGGCGGGGGTCCTCGCCGCGGTCGGTGCGTTCCTGCTGGCGTGGCCGGTCGTCGCGGTGGTGGCGGCCGGGTTGAGCGCCCTGGTCGTCGCCTACGGGGTGCGGTTGCTCATCGCCGCTCGACTGCCGGGTAGTCGATAGCCGTGGTCAGGTCGACGCCGACCTTCCGGAACATACTGATCATCTGGGTGCTGCTCTGCCGCACCTGGGACGGTGACTGAAGTCCCGCGTACGCCTGGTTGTAGGTGATGGTGGCGCTGCCGCTCGGGAAGGTGACGGCTCCGGTGTCCGGGTTCCAGACGAACCGCACCAGCCGGTCGACCGTCGCCACCCGGGTCCCGTTCACGAAGATCGAGTAGCCCTGCGGGATGCCCGCGTATTTCACCACGCCGTCGGCCGGGTCGTCCCAGACGATGCTCAGATCGGCGTTGCGGTAGCGCAGGTTGTTGACCGCGAAGTTGGGCCAGCCGATGTTTATCGGGCCGAGCTCGACCTGGTTGTCGTTGCGCGGCCGCAGGCCCGCCACGTCCTCGATCACGGTGAAGTTGCTGCTGCCCAGAATGTTGTGGTGGATCCAGGAACGGTACTGGATGGTCCGCGACGAGGCGTTCCAGTCGGCCCAGAACTCGTTGGCGTCCGGCCACTGGGTGTTGCCGCCGACGTACTGCGCCCAGGTGTTCCAGTAGAGGAGCTTCTTGTAGTCCTCGGCGCTCATCCACTGGTTGGGATAGTTGCGCAGCACCGAGGAGTACAGCCGGAACTGCACCGTGGAGTTGATCGTGGAGAAGTTGTTGGAGCCGGGCTGGCCGGCCGCCGCGGCCGCCGCCTTGTCCCGCTGGTTGGCGGTGAAGAACGGGAAGATCGGATACTCGGCCGGGTCGGCGAACAGGCGCAGGGCCTGCCGGTACTCGTCGGTGTTCGGCATCGCGCCCACCGCGTACGGGTAATAGTTGTTGATCTCTTTCCACGGCACCAAAGCGTTGGTCGCGACGTGCCGGTGCTTGATCAGTTTGTTGGTCGAGTCCCAGAGGACCGTGGAGAGGGCGGTTTTGATGCGGTTGGCGATCGCCTGCATCTCGGCGGCCTTGGCGGTGTTACCGACCGCTGCGTAGGCCTGGCTGGCGGCGACCGCGCCACTGTAGACGTACGCGGACTCGGCGCGGTCCAGGTTGCCGGCGCGCCAATGGAACGACACGGCGTCGGCGTCGTTTCCGGTCAGCGCGCCCCAGTCGTACTCGATCAGGCCGTTGTTGTCGTGGTCGTAGTAGGAGAGCTGGCCCTTGACGTCACCCTCGGCGTACTTCGCCAGGGTGCCGGCGACGGCCGGCTGCCCGCCGTGGATCTGGTAGCTGCGCCAGGCGGCCTCGGCGATGTATTGGGTGTAGCTGTTCGACCAGTTCTCCGGGTCGCCCGGGTTGTCGACGAAACGACCGCCGTTGGAGACCTTCCCGACCGACAGCCAGTCCCCGTACGACCACGCGGGATTGCGCAGGTACTTCAGGTCGTCGATGTGCATCGGCTGGGTGAGCACGATGGCGTTGTTGTAGCCGAGCGCGCCCTCGACCGAGATCGGGAATTCGTAGGCCCTGGACATGTTGGCGTCCAGGTGGTTGAAGCGCATGAGCCACCAGCGGTAGTAGATCTCCTTCTTGATGGCCGGCTCGGGGACGTCGATGTACGGCAGGTTCTGCGCCCACCAGAGGTTGTAGGCCCGCACGTGGGTGGCGAAGGCGTCCTGCGCACTGGCGTTGCGGTAGGCGTTGTACTCGCTGAGCGACTCGGGGATCTCGTTGGCCACGAAGCCCAGCTGCACCTTGACCGTGACGGTGGCGCCGGCCGCGATCGTCACGTCACGGGTCAGCGCCCCGCTCGCCGCGGTGAAGCTGTCACCGGACAGCCGCGGGTACAGCGTGGTGAGGTTGTTCTTCACGGCACGCTGACCGGTCAGCTCGCTGCCGTTCACCGTGGTGGCGTACGGCGAGGTCACCCGCAGCGCGACAGTCTGCGCCGAGCCGCCGGTGTTGGTGATCGCCAGGTTGTCCACCGCCACGTTGTTCTCGGTGATGAACTTGGTCTGCAGCATCCGCAGCGAGCCGTTGGTGTGCGTGCTCTTCCAGTGGCTCGGCGCCTGCCAGCGCTGCGCCACCTGCTCGGTCCAGCTGCCGCTGCCGGCCGTGACGGTGAACGCGGGCTGGTCGCTGATGCTTTCCCAGTAGGCGACCTGGCCACCGAAGCCCAGCACCGACGGGGTGTGCGTCTTCATGAAGACGGCGCGGCCGCGGGTCATCAGCCAGGTGCCCGCCGGGTCGTTGCCGGGGCGGGCGAGCAGCCGGTCCATCCAGAAGTCGGTGCCGCCGGCCTCGGCGTCGTAGCCGGCCTGCAGGGTGTTGCCGGTGGTCATCGCCACCGGCGGAGCCGGGACGGCGGGACCGGTGAACGTCGGGTAGCCGATGGTCTGGGCGGCCAGGGCCGGTTCGGCTGCCAGCACGGCGGCGGCCGAGCCGGTGAGGACGGTTGTCAGCGCGAATGCCAGCCAGCGGGGACGGTGCGGCATCGCGACCTCCTTCTCAGGTGGTGGGGGTTGGGGGACGGAGCTGATCAGCTCGCGACGAGCTGGAAGGTCTTGGTCACCGGCGTGCTCAGCCGGTCGTAGTCGCGCAGTTCGACCGTGAAGGAGGAGGACCCGGCCGCCGTCGGGGTGCCGCTGAGGGCACCGGTGAACCGGTCGAGAGTGAGACCGGGCGGCAGGGCGCCGGAGGTCACCCGCCAGTCGTAGAAGGGCACCCCGCCCCTGGCCGTCAGCACCTGCTGGTACGCGCGGCCCACCACCGCCGGCGGCAGGCTCGCGGTGCCGATCGAGGGCTTCAGGAACGGCGTGAGCTCACGGTTCAGCGTCCAGCCCGCGTTCTCCGCGATCAGCAGCGCCAGTTTGGTCAGCATCCACCGGCGGGTCGGGAACAGGTGCGTCCATCCCCCGCTCTGGCCGCTGATCCGGTCCCAGTTCGGCGCGTCGCCCGGAATGTGGTAGCTGCTGTCCAGCGGTACGGCGCGCCCCTGGTAGGCGATGACGTCCTGGTCGTTGGCTCCGCCGGTGGCGACGTAGTTGCGCATACCGGCCCAGTCGCTGTGGAAGGCGACGGCGTGGCCGTACTCGTGCATCACCAGGCCGTGTACGTCGAGCACGGATCCGGTGATGGTGGTCTTGTACCAGTCCTCGTCGGCGAGCGAGGTGAACAGCTGCTTGCCCGCCTCGTCGTACTCGAAGATCATCGCGGTGGACCGGTGCAGCGGGCCGGCGACCTGCTGGCCGTTCCGGGTGTGGTAGCGGCCGTTGCCCGCGGGATAGCCGGTGGAATACGGCGTCTGGATGCCGCGGAAATACACGTACATGCCGTTGTACGCCACCTCGTTGGTGACGTTGACGGTGTTCTGCCAGTCGTTGCCCGGCAGGTGGTTCGGCTCGGCGCCCGCCGCGACGGTGTCGAACGGCGCCAGGTCGAAGAACCGGAACCAGTCCTTGACCGCTTCCTCGGCCGCGGTCCGCATGGCCGGGTTGGTGAAGTACCCGGTGATGGTGTCGTACCGGTAGTCGAAAGTGATCGGGATGCTCGGCTCCAGCGCGGTCTTCTCGTCCTGCTGCACCAGGATCGGCATGGTCAGGGCCGAGGTGGCGCCGTTCGCCTCGCGCGTGGTGAGCCGCAGGGTGTGCTGCTCGTCCGGGCCTGGGCCGCGCCTGGAGTGGATCGCCAGCTTGAAGGTCCTGCTCTCGGCGGCGTTCGCGAAGGTCAGCCGCTTGGTCGCACCCGTTGCCGACAACTGGCTCGGCAGGTCCATCATCAGCCGGGACGTGCCCTCGGCCCCCAGGTCGACGGTGACCGGGAACATCGCGTCCCGTGGCGGCCGCACGGTGAGTTCGACGTAGGGGTTGGCCAGGTAGCCCTGCCAGTCGACCAGTCTGACCCCATGGTCGTTGATCACCCGCCCGAACATGTCGACGACCTGGGGCGGCGACGCGGCGCTCGCCGGCGGGGCGAGCAGCAGGGTCGCGGAAGCAACCAGACCCAGCCCCAGCACCGATACCAATATTCGACGTATTGTCCGTTTCATGGCCGACCTCGGTTCTCAAGCCTCATGACGTTGTGCTGGTGCCGTCACGCCAGGGGCCCGGTGCGGGCCAGGCGAGCGGCCACTCCAGGCAGCGTGGCCACCGAAAACGTTTTCGTCAATAGACAGGCTTGAATTCCTCAACCTCCGGTGTACTCCGGTCGGCCCCTTACTTGACCTTGACGGCGTCGACCTTGGTCTGCGGCTGCCGGGTGGAGCTGCCGGCGTAGACGACCTTCCAGGTGCCCGACTTGGTGGCCTTGAACTTCTTGCTGTACTTGCCACCGGTACCGGTCTTGGTCTGACCCTTGTACGTGTAGGTCTTGGCGCCGGCGGCCTTGAAGTAGAACTTCAGCACCGCGCCCTTGAGACCCTTCTTGGGGCCGAAGACCACCGCGTCGGCCTTGAGGACGCCCTTGTGGGTCAGCGTGCTGTTCTTCTTCACCGGCTCGGGTGTCGCGTTGTAGGTCAGCGATGTCGGCCGCTTGATCGAGAACGAGTCGAGCCGCTCGGTCAGATGCTCCTCGATGGTCTCGTCCCACCACGTCAGCTCGGTACGCACGGTGTAGCGACCGGGCGAGTGCAGACCGCCGCAGAGGTAGAAGTAGCCCGTGTAATAGGCGTAGTCACCACTACGCGAGGACTGGAACGCCTGCACGAAGGCGATCCCGTTGCCGGACGGCCCGTAGATGTCCGCGCCCACCAGGACCACATCGTCATGGTCGCCCTGCCGGTCGTAAAGCTTGACGGTCCACTTCACCCGGTCGCCGCACTTGGCGTCCCCGTCGAGGACCAACGTGCTCGGCGAGAACGTGACACCCACGACCGAGACATCGGCCTGCGCCGGCGAGGCGGCCAGCGTCACGGTGGCCAGCCCGGCGAACACGGCCAGAACCGCCGCGGCGCCACGTCGGACCAGAGAATTACGCATGGATTTCCTCCCCGATGGCATCGGTCCTCCTGTCCGAGAACATCCAGTGGCGCGGATCGTACTGGCCGTTTCCGGTACCGGGTGGTCGCCTTGGACAGCATTGGACAACATGAACGTTCGTGGCTCAGTCAGGTGCGCTTCCTGCGGGTCGGCGCGGATGTCGGCTCGGGTTTCGTCCTCGCGAGCGTGACGACGAGTTCGCCGACCAGCCGGCTGTCGAGGGGTTGGCCGGTGGCGAGCAGCCGGTACCAAATGACGCCGAAGACGATGTCGGTCGCGGTGCCGGGCGACAGGCCCGGCGGGAGGTCACCACGGGCGTGGGCGCGATCGAGGATGGTGCCGAGCGCGTCGCGGCGGCGCTGCAGGAAAGCGGCGCGGAACCGTTGCCCGAATTCGGCGTCGACCTGCGCGTGGGCCATCAGGGCCCGTAGCGCGTCGACAACCTGCCGCTTGCGGCCCAACGCGAAGCTCGCGGTGAGGAACACCCGCAGGTCGGCGGCGTAACTGCCCTCATCAGGCACCGGCACGTGCAGGTCTGCCTTGGTGGCCAGCGCATCCAGCGGCACATCGGCTTTCGACGGCCACCAGCGGTAGATGGTCTGCTTGCCGGCTCCCGATCGGGCGGCGATCCCTTCGATGGTGAGACCGCCGTAACCGACCCCGCCGATGAGCTCGAACGCCGCAGTGAGGATCGCCAGACGGCTCTCCTCGCTGCGCTTGCGGCCTGGGCCTCACCGGTCACCGGGCCGACGGCGGCAACCACAGCGCGATCACCGCCGTCGTCGAAGCGATCGGCCGGATCGACTGGCTGATCATCACCCTCAGCGGCAGCGAAGGGCCCGGACCCATCGCCGATCTCGACCTCGGCATGCTCCGCCGCGCCTTCGACGCCAAGTTCTGGGGCCAGATCACCACCATCCAGGCAGCCCTGCCGCACCTGGCAGCCACCGGCTCGATCACACTGCTCGGCGCGATCACCGCCCGCACCGGCATGCCCGGCACGGCCGGCATCGCCGCCATCAACGGCGCCGTCGAAGCCCTCGTCAAGCCCCTCGCCGCCGAACTGGCACCCATCCGGGTCAACGGAGTCTCACCCGGCCTCGTCGACACACCCTGGTGGAGCGGCCTGCCCGACGACGCCCGGCAGACATACTTCGCCCAGGCCGCCCAGGCGCTGCCCACCCGGCGCATCGCCACCGCGGACGACATCGCCGAGGTCGTGGTGCTGGCAGCGACCAACGCCAACACCACCGGCACCATCCTCGAAACCGACGGCGGCGCACGTCTGGTATCCATGGGCTAGGACCCTCGTAAATACGCGGTCGTTCAGGTGGGTGTCGGCTGGCCGAAGGATTCGGGCGCCTCAAGCACGCCTCCGGCCGTCACCCTGGCGTTGTGGTGAGCAGTGCGGGCAGGTCCGTGGATGCTTGCCAGATCGTGTCGAGGCTGGTTCCGTCAGCGGGAACGACGCCTTGGGCGACGAGGCGTCGGCAACCGTCGAGTTCCACGTAGATGTCGCCCCGGGGAGTTACCAGCCGAGCGAACCGGTTTGCCGGGGTGGTGCACGTTGTGGCCTTTCCGGAGGTCTGGACCGCTCGCTTGACGGCGGCCCACCGGTTGGTCGGCAGCGTGCCGCCGGCGGCGAAGTCGCCCTGCGGCTTTTCGCTGTCCCGCCCACTCGCCTTCACCTGGTAAATGCACAGTCGTATCGATGCGGCGTCGTCGGCCAGCGGGGCGAGATCGCCCTGCCGGGTGGGCGGGTAGACGCCGGTGAACCAGACCATGTCGGTGAATACCTGATCGCATCCGCTCGCGGCGGCCTCGGCTGACTCGACCTCGCCGAGCACCCGAGTGGCGACTCGCGTCCAACGCAGCTTGTCCATGGCGGCCTTGGCCTCGGCAAGGGGCTTGCCGCAGTCGTCGCGGGGAATCCAGGGGCGTACCCATCGGCCTTGGCGGTCGCGCAGCACCAGCCGCGGCGGGCTGTAACCATCCGCGGTGCAGATCAGATCCGAATCCGGTGACTCATCGCCGGCGGACGGCTCTGGTGACGGCGGCGGCGCGTCGGGCAGCCGCAGCGCGGCGAGCAAAGCTGCCACGTCGTCGGCGCGGTCCTCGACGGCGATCGCGTCCGTGCCACCGTCCGGCCGCTGCTGCGTGTCTTCCCGGCACATGACGGCGGCCACCGGGTGGAAGGTGTCGGCGAAGCGCAGGAGCGACACAGCGTCGTTCCCCTCGTCCTGAGGCCGCATGGACGGCTCGCCGGCACACGACCGCCAGTGCGGGTGGATCTGTGGTGCGCTGGACGGCCGCGGATCCGGCGCGGGTTCGGCCGAGGCGAGCGACTGCACGTCCGCCGGTACTGCGCCGCTCACCTGACCCGCACAGCCGGCAGCGGCCAGGGTGAGCACCCCACCGACCGCGAGAGCCGTGCCACCTCGGGCCATCGCAGCGGCCGGAAACCGCATCTTGATCATTTGGGTGAGCCTAGAACGGGCAGGCGCGTCCACGGGCCGGTAGGTGAGTCCGTCAACGGTCCCGAACGGGTAGCGGCAGCGGCCACCTTGGGCCTGATGGCCGCCTTTCGGCTGAATCGCATCCACCGGGCGATCCGAACTGGCACCGCGCGGGCGAAACGGACGCTACCGGCCGCCACCTGTCGTCTTGAACCTGGAACATAGAGGTACTTCGATGGAAGTCGCCATCCCTGGAGGAGCCATGACCCCGTCCTCATCCCGCTCCGCGTCAGCGGGCGAGCGCCCGTTCGAGTTGCGCCTTGGTCATCGACGAGCGGCCGGCGATGTTGCGCTGCCGGGCCTCGTTGTAGAGCTGCTCCTTGGTGCGGCCCCGCGCACCGGTGTGTGACCGCTTCCCGCCGCGGTGACCGGACGACACGTCCTGCACCGACGACCGGCTCGCGGTCCGCGACTCGCCGGCGCGCGCCCGCTCCTTGTTGACCGTACGCGCGGCGATCTCCTTCGCCCGCGCAGTGGACCCGCCGCGCTGCTTGACGCTGTCCTTGATGTGCTCGTACTGCCGTTCCCTCTTCGGGCTGGAGCCTGCGGGCATGATCGCCTCCCGATGTCGTGACCTCCAAAGGTGAGATCCCCGCGAACAGGCGCGGCTAAACGGCGAGAGGCGCGACGGCTCGTGCGGCGGGCGAGCCGCCAGGGCCTCGGCCATTTTTCCGGGTCCGTCCAGTCGCCGTCCAGTCGCCCTCCAACGCCCCTTGATGAGGTATGCGGTAACGATGCGAGTCAATGAATGGCCGCATCCAGAAAAGGACGAGGCCTTAGTGGGCCCGCCATTCACACCGGACCTGAAAGAGGTGGACATGTACAGCCGTGCATGGAAAATCCGCGCCCGGACCGCAGTGGCAATCGCCGCCAGTGTCATGGCCATGGCCGCGGGTGCAGCTCTAGCCGTCGCCAGCCCCGCCAGCGCTGCCGGCTCGTCAAGCTCACCGACGATCGACATCACCCAGGACGCGTTCAGCCTCATCGTTCCGAACGCTCAGGTCGGAAAGTCCACCAAGGCCCTGGCGGCCGCCGACTCCGTTACGGCGTTCCACGGCTTCAGCACGTTCAAGAGCATCAAGATCCAGTCGCAGGGTTTCGATCTCGAAGGAAGCATCAAGGGCACGCTCCGGAGCCACAACTTCGTCAGCCTGTGGCAGGTCTACAACCTGCCGAAATCGTCCGGCTGGAAAGTCTGGACGGTCAGCTTCAAGAAGGACACGAGTCAGAGCGTCCTGAAGGAGACCTTCCACCAGGAAGAGCTGATCGATGTCACCATCGACATCCGGTTCAGGATTTCGGCTGCCGCGCTGAACGGCGTATCCACCCTCCGCATCGGGTTCGAGACGCTGCGGCTGCAACTCGACGGAGAGACCAAGGACTTCACGGTCGTCAATGGGGACTCCGGCGGCGCCAAGGACCAGAACAACAACGACATCCCGGTGGACTTCGAGCCGGTCTGACCTACCGATGACGCGTTGACGACGGCGGCGATTGGTGCCGGGGCGGGTCCCCGCATCGGTCGCCGCCGAGTCTCGCATAGGCACCGGAACGGACCGCCTTACTATCACCCTGAATTTGGCCAAGGGGGCCAGCATGCCAACCACCATGAGCGCTCCGACCTCAATCGCCGAGCGGCAACCTGGTGTTCAGAAAACCCGCAGATCGCTGGGAACGTCACGGCGGGTGCTGACGAGATTCGCCGCGGCCGCCGCGTCAACTATGGCGATCCTCGCCGTGCTTCTGGTCGGCGGTTCCGGCGCCGCGCTGGCGGCCGGTGCGCTCTTCGTGCCGGAGGACACCGATGCCAGCTGGGACGGCGCCGTCGCCACCGTCTCGTTCCGCGAGGTGGATGTGGAGGTGGAGGGGGGCATCACCACGATCTCCGTCAGGGTGACCGCCGAGGTGGAGGTCCTCTGCAGACGAGGCGAGTCGACACTGCGCATTCGCAGGTCCGCGACCGCCACGGAGGTAGCGGAATATCCGATTGGTGACGACGGCAGCGTCGCTGGCACCGCCAGTGTGCCGCTCGAGGTGCGGGGGTCGAAGGTCCCCGGCTACACGTGTGTGACACAGCACCTGTCGGTCACCGCCGAGCTGGAGGACTTCTGGACCGGCGCGACCCTGGTCCACAAGGTCTGACCCGGCACCGCCGAGGCCGCATCCGGATGCCCGGCCCCGGCCCTCACACCATGCGGCCGGCTCCGTGAGTTTCGCAGCCCACGGAGCCGGCACCGCGGCAAGCCCCAGGGCTCGGTCGCGGACGAGGTGCCCAGCACCGTCCGGCAATAGGCGTCATCACGACTGCGGGTGCGTATTCCCCGCAGCGCTTGCAAATGGCGGCAACTCATTGACACACGCCAATGCGTACCTTAGGTTCACCCTCGGGTAAGCGCTTACCGCAGGTAGATCGGCCCCCTCGGACGGGACGACCTCGCGCGACTCCACATCTCCATCGGCACCGCCGGCCCCGCGTCCCAGCCACCGGGCTCGCGTCGTCGGCCGCACCTCCGCCTGAGCCGTCGCCTCCAGGGCGGGCGACGCCGGCTCTGCACCCATGCCCAAGCCGCCCCCGAACTGGGCGGCGGCGACACCCGCGCTCCAATACGGGAGGATTCCCATGTCTGCAACGAAACAGTCGGCCGCGGCCCGTTCTCGCCGCCGTCGCCGCACCACCGTGGTCTCGGCGATCACGAGCGTCATGACCGTCGGGGCGATGCTCGCAATCGGCCAGCTCGAAGCCTCGGCCGCGGAGACCAGCCCGGTCGGTTACGCCAGCATGAACGGCGGCACCCCGGGCGGCTCGACCAGCACCGTGGTCACCGTGACCTCGGCGTCCGCGCTGAGTTCGGCGATCGGCTCGGGCACCTCGCAGACCGTGCGGGTCTCCGGACTGATCTCGGTCTCCGGCATGCTCAGCGTCGCGTCGAACAAGACGATCATCGGCGTAGGGTCCGGATCCGGGATCACCGGCGGCGGCTTCAACCTGTCCGGCGTGCGGAACGTACGGATCCGCAACATGGTGTTCCGCAACGCGAGCGACGACTCGATCAACGTGCAGAGCAACACCACTAACGTGTGGATCGACCACAACGACCTGGCCAGCGGCTACGACGGTCTGATCGACATCAAGCGTGGCTCGGACTTCGTCACGGTGTCGTGGAACCGCCTGCACAACCACGACAAGTCGATGCTGCTCGGCCACGATGACGGCAACAGCTCCCAGGACCTGGGCCACCTGCGCGTGACCTACGTGCACAACTGGTTCGAGGGCACCAACCAACGGCACCCGCGGGTCCGATTCGCCAACCCGGTGCACGTGTTGAACAACTACTACAGCAACATCGGCTCGTACGGCGTGGCGTCGACCATGAACGCCGGCGTGTACGTCGAGCGGAACTACTTCGAGAACGTGGCGCAGCCGACGGTCACCCAGACCGGCGACTCAGACCCGGGCAACATCAAGATTCTGAACAACTACAAGGTCAACTCGGGCACCGAGCAGGTTCGCAACAGCGGCAGCGTCGCGGCGATCCCCTACTCGTACACCCCGGAGGCCAACAGCACGGTGAAGGGGACCGTGACAGCCGGCGCCGGCACCGGCAAGATCTGACGTTCCCCGACAGCGCCCGGGCAGCACCCGGACGCGAGCAGGAGCCGCCACCACCTGGCACGGACATCGAAGAGCCGCCGGATCTCCGGCGGTGGCGCGGATCCGCCGGGTGGTGGCGCGCGCGCCATCCACGACGCGCGGCATCCCAACACATTGACAGACACCGATACAACGCCGACCATGGCGGGGAATGCGTTTACCCGCTGGTCCGACGGCCCTTCCCGGCCGCCGGGCGGGACGAACTGCCCCGCAATCAAGGAGGATCGGCATGTCCGTGCGAAGGCTTCTTCGGCGCCGTATCCTTTCGCTGTCGCTCACCCTCCTGGTGACCGTGAACCTGACGGTGACGGTGACGACCGACGTGGCCGCGCACGGATCCGCGGCGGCCGCGATCACCGGGTTGGCCTACTACGTGGACGCCACCGGGGGTGCCGACTCGAATGCTGGTACCAGTTCGGCAGCGCCCTGGAAGTCGTTGGCCAAAGTGAACGCGACGACTTTCCACGCGGGCGATCAGATCCTGCTGAAGGCGGGGCAGGTGTGGTCCGGGCTGCTGTGGCCGAAGGGCTCGGGTGAGTCCGGCAGCCCGATCGTCCTCTCGTCGTACGGCAGCGGCGCGCGCCCGCGGATCGACGGGGCGAGCCGGGTCACCTCGACCGTGAAGCTGCACAACCAGCAGTACTGGGAGATCCGCAACCTCGAGGTCACCAACACGGCGCCCGCCACCGGCACGCCCGGCGCCAACCTGAAGGATCTGCGCGGCGTCCACATCTCCGGCGACAACGGCCAGACCCTCAACTACCTGCACATCGACGGCGTCTACGTGCACGACGTGACCGGCCTGGTCAACTGGATCGGCGGCGACACCGCGAACAACGCACCCGGCGTCACCTTCCAGACCGGCTGGGACAACTCGAAGAAGACCGGCGGCATCGTCTTCGACACGACCGTGCCGACCATCACCGCCCCGGGCGGCTCGCCGACCATCCTCAACGACCTGCTCGTGCAGAACTCCACGATCTCCGACACGTCGTTCGCCGGAATCGTCGTCAAGCAGTACAGCGGCGACGCCGCCGGTGCCACGGCGACCGGCTGGGGCAACCGGTCTTCCGCGAGCGACCCGAACTTCCGCCCGCACACCAACGTCGTGATCAAGAACAACTACATTTCCCAGGCCAACACCGGGTACGGCTGCAACGGGATCTATCTCACCGACGTCCGCGGCGGACTGATCACCGGGAACACCGTCTACAAGGCCGGCACCTCGGGTATCGAGGCGTACTTCGCCGACAACGTCACCGTCCAGCACAACGAGGTCTACCAGACGTCCAGGAAGGCGGGCGGCGCCGACTTCAACGGCATCGACCCGGACAAGGCCACCACCAACATCGTCGTCCAGTACAACTTCGTGCACGACAACGGCGACGGCATCCTGCTCTGCCAGTTCGCCTTCGGCAGCGTGATCGTGCGGTACAACATCCTTAAGAGCAACACCCGCTACCCGATCTACCTGCACTCGGACAAGGCCGCGACCGCCGCCATCTACCACAACACGGTCTACAACGACGTCAGCGGATATCTGACCTACGGCTACGGCACCTCGCTGACCTCGACGTACACCATCCGCAACAACATCTACCACTCCACCAAGGCGAACGCCGTCCTCACCACCAGCAGCACCATCACCTATCAGAACAACCTCTACGCGGGCACGCTCACGATCCCGTCGGGCGACACCGCGGCGAAGACCGGTGACCCGAAGTTCGTCAACCCGACCGTGTCCGGCCCGTACGGCACGCCGTCGAGCGGGCCGCAGCTGAACACCGCCCTGGCCTACGCCGTGTCCGCCGGCTCGCCCGCCATCAACACCGGCGTCACCGTCAGCGGCAACGGCGGCGTCGACTACGCCGGAGCCACCCTGTACCAAGGCGCCCCCGACATCGGCGCACTGGAATACGGCGCCAGCTGAGGACGACTGCCGGCATCGCCGGTTCAGGGCACGTTCGGGCCCAGGACGGGCCACCACGTCCGCAGCGAGACGACGTCGACACCGGCGGTGGTGAAGTACGGATCCTCGGCCATGATCCGATCCACCCCCGTACGGTCGACGGTGAAGACCAGCAACGCCCCCGAATCGTCGTCCCATGGCCCGGCCAGGAGTAAAGCACCCTGCTCGTGCAGCGCCCGCAGCCGTTCCCGGTGAGCGGGTCGCGCCGCCAGACGCGCCGGGTCGTCGGTGAAGGACAGCTCTACGCAGATCATGGAAAGGGACCGTATTGGCTCCTCACCCGTGCGGCTGTATCGCGAGATACTCTCCGCGACGGCTTCGGCGTGATCATCCGTGGCCCGGAGCGGTTTCTGGCGGCGTTTTCAGAAGAATCAGCCGGTGTGTCGCCCGGGTGAGCGCCACGTAGAGATCCCGCGGGTTCTCCCCGATCTCCTCCGGAGCGACCACCAGCACCGTGTCGAACTCGAGCCCTCGGCAGCTCCCCACCGGCACCACGACCAGCCGCTTCTCGCCGTTCCCCGGAATGGTGTCCGCCCGGCTTTTCACGCCCAGCCGGGTTTTGATCCCCTCCGCCATCCGGTCCGGGCAGATCACCGCGATCAGGTCGCCGGCGTGCGCCGCGACCTCAGCGGCGAGGTCCGTGGCGACGCGGGGTCGCTCGCCGTGCCGAAGCGACCGGCTGAGCTCCTGTTCCGGGGCGATCCGCGCCAGCAACTCGCGGCTGTACCCGAGAATCTCAGCGGTGGTCCGGTAGTTGACGGTCAGCGTGTGCAGCTCGAACCACTCGCCGACCGCCTTCGGCCAATCCGTCAGAGTCGACACGCGCCCGGCCTGGGCGAAGTCCCCCACCACGGTCATCGAACGCGACGGACACCGCCGCAGCACCACCCGCCAGTCCATCTCGGTGAGCTCCTGCGCCTCGTCCACGACAACATGCCCGTAGGCGTCCGGAACGTTGTCGACCAGAGCCGCCGCCTCGTCCAGCAGCGCCAGGTCGGCCGGCGTCCAGGCCGCCCCGGGCGCCCGCCGCAGTTCCTCCAGCGCGGAGGGCGGCTCGGCGAGCAGCCCCGCCACCACGTCATCCGGAGCGAGGGTCGGCCAGAGTCGCTCGATCACCGCGTCGAGCCGCGAGTCCGTCCGCAGCGCCCCCCGCAACCCCCGCAGATCCGCGACCTCATCCAGGCCCGCCGCCGTCGCCTCGCTCAATGTGGTGGTGCCGGACGCGCCAGCGTCGAGGGCGTGGACGGCTGCCGCATCGCCGGCCGGTGCGTCGTCGGCGAGCCCCAGCGCGCGCAGGTCGGCGGCGACGGCGGCGTCCAGGTCGACCCCGGTGAGCGCCACCGTCTCCGCGTCGATCTGCTCCAGCGTGGCGGCGGCGCGCTGGACGACACGCCGGGCAAGCTCGGCGACGAGATACTCCCGGAACGCGGCCCGACCCGGGTTGTGCGGCATGCCCCGGGCCGCGGCCAGGGCCTCAGCCACCACCCTCCCGTCCAGCTCGATCAGCTCGTTACCAGCCGGCAGGGTGATCGGCGCCGAGGTCGGCCGCCGCGCACGTACCCAATCGGCCAGGTGCTCCGCGACGACGGCCCGCCCCTTCAGCCGGGCCACCTCGACCGGCTCGGTCGCGGTGGCGGCGCCGCCCGCGACCCCGGTGCGGGTCGCCAGGCGCACGTCGTTCTCCCCGAGCGAGGGCAGCACCTGGGAGATGTAGCGAAGAAAGCGGGCATCCGGCCCGACGACGAGAACCCCACGCGCGGCCGCCGCGGGAAACGCGAAGAGCACGTACGCGGCCCGGTGCAGTGCCACCACGGTCTTGCCGGTGCCCGGCCCGCCCTGCACCACCGTGACCCCGCGGTGCGGCGACCGGATGATCGCGTCCTGCTCGGCCTGCAGCGTGGTGACCGCGTCACCCATCCGCCCGGTACGCGGCGCGGCCAGCGCCTCGGCGAGCGGCCCGTCACCGACCACGTCGTCCGGCCCGGGAGCCGAACCGTCCAGGATCTCGTCCGCGACCCCCGCCACCCGCCGCCCGTCGAGCCGCACATGCCGCCGCCTGCGCAGCCCCATCGGATGCGCCACAGTGGCGGCATAGAACGGCGCGGCGGCCGGCACCCGCCAGTCCAGCAGCAGCGGCTCGCCGTCCACCCACAGCCCGCGCCGCCCGATGTGCAAACTCGTGCCGTCGCGGTGGTCGATCCGCCCGAACACGAGCCCGTGATCGGCCCCGCGCAGCCCGGCGAGCCGCCCCCGAAGGTGCGCCGCCCGATCGGCGGGTGGCCGCCCGTCGAGCTCTTCGATGGTCTCGGCGGCCTCGGCGTCGAGCCGCTCATACATCCGGGTAACCACCGTCTGCTCGTCCACCACTCCCATTGTCAGGAGAATCCACCGACAAGTAAGTCTTGACTTACCTGCCCGCCTCAGCCGGACCTGGGGAACGCCCTTTCACGCTACGGCGACACGGGTTCCGGGGAACCGTCGTAGAGGTCGTTGCCGGCCCAGTCGATGACGTCGTGCGGGCGGCCCGGCGGCGCCGCGGGGACGAAGTTGCTCGCGTCGTCGATGCTGCCGCTGCCGTCGTACCGGGCCCGCAGCGGGTATGGGAACACCGGGCGCGACCGCACGACCGGGCCCTGCGGCTCGTTACGCCCGACGGCCACCACCCGGTCGGGTGCGGCGCCGCGCTCCACCCAGCGTACGAGCTCCGGAAGCGGGTCGAACTCGGTCAGCGCGGAGCCGTCGGCGCAGTGGTACAGCGTCGGGACCATGAAGACCCGGGCGTACTCCTGTGTCCGCCGCAGGCCGCCGTCGCGCTGCCAGAGCCGCTGGTAGTAGTCGAGCGTGCCGGTGGGCGGGATCGCCGAGTCGGCCCAGCCGTGCCAGATGATCAGCTTGCCGCCGGCCCGGCGGAACCGGCTCAGGTCGAGGCTCGTCGCGGCGGACCGCGCCTCCTCGGCCCGCAGCCGGTCGAACTCCGCGAGGGTGAACTGGAACTCCGCCAGCGAGGAGTGCGGCGTGCCGATCGGGTAACCGATGTACCGCAGGTAGTTGTCGCCGAGCAGCCCGGAGATCGACCCGCCGATCTCCGGGATCGGCACCACCCAGGCTTCCCAGGCCAGTTCGGAGCCGTAGGGCTGGCCGCCGGGATACAGCCGGCGGCCGCGCGGGTCGGTGGGGCCGGCGTAGAGCTTGCGGACGGCGCCGACCTGGGCCGGCGTCAGGCAGTCGGGCCGCTCGGTGCCGGTCGCGCAGGCGAGCACGGCCGGATCGAACCGGCAGGCGCGCGGGTCGGCGAGCTGGCTGTCGACGAGGCCGTCGAGGCCGTCGCAGGCCGCGAGGACCGCCTCGTGTAGGGGTGCCAGCTTCTCGCTCGTGAGGACGGGCGTGCCGTCCGGCGCGGTGTTCGTCCGGGCCAGCCAGGTCTCGTACACCCCGGCGAGCTGCGCGATCGCGAAGGCCGGCGCGCCCGCGATGATGCCGTCGAAGTCCCGGGGGTACCGCTGCGCGAGCAGCAGCGCCTCGCGGCCGCCGTTGGAGCATCCGGTGAAGTACGAGCGGCGCGGCGGCGACCCGTAGTAGGCGGCGATCAACCGCTTGGCCGCCTGGGACACCACGTGCGGGGCGCGGAAGGCCCAGTCGTCGCGGGCGGCCCGGTTGTTCGCAGCCCAGCTGCCGTCGACGTTCGCGAAGATCCCGGCGCCGACGTGCCCGTCGTCGGTGGCGGCGACCGCCATGTCGGCGCCGGGCGGGTCACCGCACTCGGGGAACGCCGGGGCGTCGAGCTGGCCGCAGAAGCCGCCGCACCCGTACTGCAGGTAGCGGCCAGCGAATGTGCTGGTCGGCAGCCGGAGCTGGAACCGCACCGCCGGGTCCACAAAGCCCCGCACGTCGCAGTGGGCCGGCTCGTCCGCACCGGCCGGCACCGGGGTCGCCGCGGTGACGTGCGCGCCGCCGCTCGGCAGGCGGAAGTCTCCGATCAGCTCGGCGCACTCCCGCACGGGCCGGATCGTGGCGCCGCCCGCGGCGGCCGGGATCGGCGCCGCCCCGAGCCCAACCAGGATCGTCGAAATCGCCGTGACCGCGAAGCTCACTCGCAAGCGCATGCCGCCCCCCTTGGCGTCCCCCACGCATGACATCTAACGGCTTCTATCTTAGACCCGCGGCCCCCACCAACCACCCCGGCGGCGGAATTCAGCGGCAAGTCAGCACGGTTCCAGCCCGGGATGTCAGGGTGCGCTCAAACCATGTCTGTGGGGGAGGTTCGGTGAAAGTACGAAATGCTTTGATGATCGCGGCAGCCGGGATGCTCGTAGCGGCGGCGGCCCCTCCGGCGGCGGCCGACGCGGCGGTGATCGCCGGTGACCAGCTCTACGTGCTCAACGGGGGCGACGACGACGGCGCGGACGCCAACGTCGCCCAGTTCGGCATCGGCGCGGACGGCCTGATCAGCCCCGGCGGGATCGCCAAGGCCGACTCGGCTCGCGGCCTCGTCTTCAGCCCGCCGCTCGGGTTCGCCGGCGTCCAGTTCGCCTATTCGGCCTCCGACGTCGTGAACGCGATCGACCGCTTCCGGGTCGGTCCCGGTGGCGCGCTGACCCTGGTCGGCACGACGCCGTCGCGGCAGCCGTTCGATATCGCGATCGATCCGCACGGCCCGACGGTCTTCGTCTCGAACTTCAACGACGATGACGAGGGCATGATCTCCGCGTACCACGTCCACCCGACCGGGGACCTGGAACTCATCAACTCGGTGCCCTCCGGCGACATCCACCCGAAGGGGCTCGCGGTCACGCCGGACGGCAGATTCCTGTACGTCGCGCACGGCACACCGCGTTCCCCGTCGCCGAGACCGACCATCGTCGTCGGGTTCGCGGTCGGCGCGGACGGGAGTTTGTCGGAGCGGCCGGTGGCCAAGGCGCAGATCGGCGCCTCCGGGCACCGGGCCGTGATCACCCCGGACGGGCGTTTCCTGTACGTGACGATGCAGGAGGCGGGCGACGCGGGCGACATCTTCGGCTACCGGATCGGCTCCTCCGGTGGGCTGACGCCGGTGGCGGAGAAGCCGTTCGAGGCAGGCGTCTGGACCGAGGGCATCGCCACCACCCCGGACGGCCGGCGGCTCTACGTCGACTCGCTGGGTGTCGTCGGCTCGCCGGAGCGCGACGGGGAGGTGCGCGGCTTCAGCATCGGGCCGGACGGCGTGCTCACCGAGGTGGCCAGGGCCGCGGCCGGCCTCGATCCGAACGACCTGGCGGTCGGTCTGGACGGGAAGCACGTGTACCTCGGCGACTTCACCGGGAACACCGTGCTCGTCTTCGCGGCCGGCGCGACGGGCGGCCTGAAGCTGCTGCAGACCGTGCCCTCACAGGGGCTGGGCCCGTCGTATCACGGGGTGGCCGTGCAACCGAGGCGCCGCTGACTCGGGTGCGCCCTCGGCCGGGACGGGATCCGGCCGAGGGTGGTCCGGGCGCGCGCCGTCATCGCAGGGTGAGCGAGATTTCGGACTGGACGCGGGTCAGCTTCTCGGGGTTGCGGACGTAGTAGAGGCCGGTGATGCGGGCGCCCTCGACCCGGATCGTCATGACGCCGTCGATCTCGCCGTCCAGGCGGATGAGGAGCGCCGGGTTGCCGTTGACCACGGTCGGTTCGCTGGTGAGCGTGCCCTCGACCTTGGCCAGGCCACCGACGAACATCCGGGCCACCTTGTCGGCGCCGATGATCGGCCGCAGCGCGGCCTGCTTGACGCCGCCGCCGTCGCCCACCAGGACGACGTCCGGTGCCAGCACATCGAGGAGAACCTGCAGGTCCCTGGTTTCGACCGCGCGCTGGAACGCTCCCAGGGCCGCCCGGGTCTCGCCCGGTGAGACCACCTGGCGGGGGCGGCGGGCATCGACGTGCTGGCGGGCCCGGTGCGCGATCTGGTGGACGGCCGCGGGGCTCTTGCCGACGGCGGCCGCGATCTCGTCGTAGCTGACGTCGAAGGCCTCGCGCAGCACGAAGACGGCGCGCTCGGTCGGCGACAGCGTCTCCAGCACGAGCATGAGCCCCATCGACACGCTCTCGGCGAGTTCGACGTCCTCGGCCACGTCCGGCGTGGTGAGCAGCGGCTCCGGTAGCCACGAACCGACGTAGGCCTCCTTGCGGCGCTTCATGCTGCGCAGCCGGTTGAGTGCCTGCCGGGTCGTGATCCGTACCAGATAGGCGCGCTGGTCGCGCACCTGCTTCAGGTCGACCTTGACCCACCGCAGCCAGGTTTCCTGCAGGACGTCCTCGGCGTCGGCCGCCGATCCGAGCATCTCGTACGCGACGGTGAAGAGCAGGTTGCGGTGGGCGACGAAGGTGTCGGTCGCCGGGTCAGGCTGCAAGCTCGACATAGCCAAGTTCACCATTGCGACCTTGAACCGACCAAGGCCTCGCCGCGCTTGGCCCGCAGCAACTCCTGGCGCTTGTCATCCTTGACCCAGGTGAGCGAGCCGGGCTTGCGTGCCTCGTCCGCCAGGTGCTTGACGGTGTGCTCGCAGACGAGTTCCTTGAGCTTCGCGCCCGGGCCCCCGCCGACGTACCACCCGTTCGCGGTGTCGTCCCTGGCGGCGAACTGGAAGATTCCGGCGCGCCGCCCCAGGCTGATGCACTGGCCGAAGAACCCCAGGTTGATCGGCGCCGGCCGGTCACCCGCGATCCGGGCCAACACCGTGTCGGCCGCGTGCGCGCCGATCCTCGTCGCGGCCTGGCAGCTCATCCGGTACGGCAGGTCCGACGGTGCCGCCGAGTCCCCTGCCGCGACGATGCGCCCGTCGTCCACGCTCGTCAGCGTCTCATCGGTGAGCAGGCGGCCCACCGCGTCGGTGCTCAGCCCGCTGCGGGCCGCCAGGTCCGGCACGCCGAAGCCGGCGGCCCAGATGGTCACCAGGCTCGGCAACTCGCGGCCGGCGTCGAGCCGCACGCTGTCGCGAGTCACCGCCGTCACCTTCGCGCCGGGGCCGTCGAGCACGGTCACACCGAGCCTGGCCAGCCGCTTGGCAACCGAGCGCCGGCCCCGCGGGTGCAGGTACGGGCCGAGCACCCCGCCGCAGACCAGGGTCACGGTGCGGCCCGCCTCGGCCAGCTCGGCGGCAGTCTCGATGCCGGTCGGACCGGCTCCGACCACGGTCACCGGGGCCGTCGCGGGTGCGGCGTCGAGGACCGGCCGCAGCCGCTGCGCCTCCTCCAGGCTGGCGATCGGGTAGCCGAACTCGGCCACTCCGGGCACGCCCGGGTCGGCGCTGCCGCTGCCGACCGCATAGATCAGGTAGTCGTAGCCGACCGTGCCGCCGGCCGCCAGCGTCACGCGGCGCTCGGCCGCGTCGATCCGGGTCACCGTGTCGACCACCAGCCGGGCACCCTCGGCAAGGACATCCCGGTAGTCGACGACCGCGTCGTCGGACCCGCCCACCACCTGGTGCAGGCGGATCCGCTCGACGAACGTCCGGCGCGGATTGATCAACGTCACCGCCACGTCGTCGCGCTGCGTCAGGCGATTGGCCGCCATGACACCGGCATACCCGCCACCGATCACGACCACATCAATGTTCCCAGTCATCGCGTCTCCTCCGTCTCCAGGGGTTCAGCCTCAAGACACCGCGTGATCGATCGTTCTGACAGCCTGTGAGGCAGACCACTCCCGAGGCGAACGACGGGGAACAGCTACGGCGCGGGCAGGTCCGTCCGGGTTTGGATCAGCTCGGCGCCCACGCTGGGCGCAGTGTCCGAATCCGGCCGGACGAGCTCCGCACGCACCTCGTGCATCCTCAGCTCACCGCTGTGGATCTCCTCGGCGAAGTGACAGGCCACCCGCTGCCCCGAGTCGTCGAACACCCGCAGCTCCGGCCGCTCCGCCGCGCAGCGCTGCTGCGACCAGGGGCAGCGCGTGCGGAACCGGCATCCGCTCGGCGGATTGGCCGGCGACGGCAGGTCGCCGGCCAGCAGGATCCGCTCCCGCCGGTCCTCCACCTGCGGGTCCGGGATGGGCACGGCCGAGAGCAGAGCCCGGGTGTACGGGTGCAGCGGGCGCTCGTACAGTTGGTCGCCGTCCGCCTCCTCGACCAGCGCGCCCAGGTACATCACGCCGATGGTGTCGGAGATGTGCCGGACGACCGCCAGGTCGTGCGCGATCACCAGGTAGGTCAGCCCGAGCGAGTCCTGCAGGTCGCCAAGGAGGTTGAT
>Ga0307516_10001432_pt1 | contig 32974 bp, 25 predicted proteins | sample 19_EM_MG_FD_203310 | JGI IMG/M metagenome (GOLD analysis project Ga0307516, IMG submission 203310) | Populus trichocarpa ectomycorrhiza microbial communities from riparian zone in the Pacific Northwest, United States - 19_EM | ecosystem: Host-associated > Plants > Roots > Unclassified | place...
AAGCTGTATCGCGACGGCAACTACGGCGGCGCGCTCGCGGAGTTCGAAGAGGCGTACCGGCTCAAGCCGGGCTCGGGCTCGCTGCAGAACGTCGCGCTGAGCCAAAAGGGGCTTTTTCGTTACTCCGAAGCCGCCGCCACGCTCGAGCAGCTGCTGGCGCGCCACAGCGCCGAGCTCAGCGAGGGCGAGCGCAAGGCGGTCGACGACGCGCTGCTCGAGCTGCGCGGCCTGGTCGCGAGCATCAAGCTGCGCGTCACGCCCGATAGCGCGCGTGTGCTGCTCGACGGACGCCAGCTCACGCCGCCGGAGTGGGCGCCGGCGCTCGTGCTCAATGTCGGCGAGCACAGCCTGAACGTCGACGCGCCTGGCTACGCCCCCGAGCACCGCACGCTGCGCCTGGCCGGGGGGCAGAAAGAAGTGCCGGTCGACGTGCAGCTGCACTGCGTGTCGGGCTTCGTCGACGTCACCAGCAACGACCCAACGGCGAACATCGCGGTCGACGGGCTGCCCAAGGCGCGCCGTACCTTCAAGGGGCCCGTAGAGCCGGACATCGACCACTTGCTGCAGGTATACCGAGAAGGCGTCGAGCCGTTCGAGCAAACGTTCCACGTCGGAGTGTGCAAGACGGTCAGCATTCAAGCCCAGCTCGAGGGGCAAGAAACAGCGCCGCCAGCGAATTCGCCCGACACGGCCACAGCGCCCCCGAACGCGCCGCCCGCGCGCGTGCAAAAGGGCTTCTTTGGCCTGGTCTCGATCGACTTGATGGGACTCTCGAAGCAGCCGGTGAAGCTCGACCTCTCGAAAGGCGCCAGCGGCGGAGGCTTCTTGGGTCTCGGGCTGCGCGCCGGCTATCGCTTAGCGAATCCGGTCGCGCTCGACCTGCGGCTCGAAGGCGGCGGCCTTCAAGTGCGCGGTGCTTACGACAAGGACAACGACGGCAACCGCGACTATGCGCTGACTTCGATCCACTTTGGGCCCGACGTCAAGCTGATGACCAGCGGCGAGAAGCTGCGCTTCGTCACCACGATTGGAGCCGGCGTGGTCAACCACCGGCTCACGGTCAGCGCGGCAGGCAAGGCCGCGAAAGACGAGGTGCGCGGCCTCGATCCCTACTTCGCGCTCGAGCTCGGCCTGGGCTTCAACTTCCGGCAGTTTCTGGGCGAGATCGCCCTGGTCGGGGTGATCGACGGCACCGGTAGCTTGCAGAAGGGTTTCTCGGACTCGACCAACCAGGCGTTGACCCAAGATCTCGGCAGCACCCTCACGATGGTAGGAATCGGCCTGCGCGGCGGCTTTTCGCAGTGGCGAGCGGCGCGCTAAAATGTGCAACATAAACGGCATGATCGAGCCACGCCAGGGGCTATTCCGCGGAGTTTTTGGGGGGTACTCTAGTGCCGATGTCGCTCGATACCTCGTCCATCGAAACGCACTCCGCTGAAACCCGCTCCTTCGAGCCGAGCCCGCTGTTCGTGGAGCGCGCGCGCCTCAATCGCGCCAAGTACGAAGAGCTGTACCGCGAGAGCATCGAGTCGCCCGAGACGTTTTGGAAACGCGAGACCGCAGAGCTGACGTTTCGCAAGCCGTGGCAAAAACTGCTGGAGTGGGAGCTGCCGCACTCGAAGTGGTTCGTGGGCGCCGAGCTGAACGCGAGCGAGAGCTGCCTCGATCGGCACTTGAACACCGACGTCAAGAACAAGCCCGCCATCATCTGGGAGAGCGAGCCAGGCGAAACCCGCTCGGTGACGTACGCCCAGCTGCATGACCAGGTCATCAGGCTGGCGTCCGCCCTGCGCGGGCTCGGCGTCAAGAAAGGTGATCGCGTCGCGATCTACATGGGCATGGTGCCCGAGGCCGCCGTCGCTATGCTGGCCTGCGCTCGCATCGGCGCGCCGCACACGGTCGTGTTCGGCGGTTTCGCGGCCGAGTCACTGCGCGATCGCATCAACGATTGCTCGGCCAAGGTCGTGCTGACGCAAGACGGAGCGCTGCGCCGCGGCAATGTCGTGCCGCTCAAAGCCATCGTCGACAAGGCGCTCGAAGCGACGCCCAGCGTCGAAAAGGTGCTCGTTTACCGGCGTTTGTCGGACGAGCAAGCCAAGATCGAGATGAAGCCGGGGCGTGATCTGGACTGGCAAACGACGCTCGCGGCCGCCGATCCGAAGTTGGGCGAAGCCCCGGAGATCGTCGACGCCGAGCACCCGCTGTTCATCTTGTACACCTCCGGCTCGACGGGCAAGCCGAAGGGCGTGCTGCACACGACTGCCGGCTACCTCGCCGGTGCGTACCTGACGTCGAAGTACGTGTTCGACCTGCGCCCCAACGACGTCTATTTCTGCACGGCAGACGTGGGCTGGATCACCGGCCACAGCTACATCGTGTATGGCCCGCTTGCGAACGGCGCGACTTGCCTGATGTACGAGGGCGCACCCAATCAGCCGGATTGGGGTCGTTTCTGGCAAATCATCGAGAAGCACAAGGTCTCGATTCTGTACACGGCGCCGACGGCGATTCGCGCGTTCATTCGCGCCGGCAACGAGTGGCCGGCCAAATACGATCTTTCGAGCCTGCGCTTGCTCGGCTCCGTGGGTGAGCCGATCAATCCCGAAGCTTGGGTTTGGTATTACGAGCACATCGGCGGCAAGCGCTGCCCCGTCGTCGACACCTGGTGGCAGACCGAGACGGGCTCGATCATGCTGACCACGCTGCCTGGCGCGCACACCATGAAGCCCGGCGTCGCCGGCTTGCCTTTCTTCGGCGTGTCGCCGGCGGTCGTGACGGCCGACGGCCAAACGGTAGCGGCCGGCGAAGGCGGCTTTCTGGTGCTGCAGAAGCCGTGGCCCAGCATGCTGCGCACGGTGTGGGGCGACGACGAGCGCTACCGTGCGCAATATTGGACCGACGTGCCGGGTGCGTATTTCACGGGCGACGGCGCGTACCGCGACCAAGACGGCTACATCCGCGTCGTGGGCCGAGTCGACGACGTGCTGAACGTGTCGGGACACCGTATCGGCACCGCCGAGATCGAGAGCGCGCTCGTTTCGCACAAAGCCGTCGCCGAAGCGGCCGCCGTGGGTCGCGCCGACGACTTGAAGGGACAGGCGCTGGTCGTGTTCGTCACGCTCAAGCCACAATTTACGGGCGATGACCAAATGAAGAAGGCCCTGGGCGAGCACGTCGCCACCGAAATTGGCAAATTCGCGCGCCCCGACGACATCCGCTTCGCCGAAGGCTTGCCCAAGACGCGCAGCGGCAAAATCATGCGCCGCCTGCTCAAAGACATCGCCAACGGCCGCGCCACCTCCGGCGACACGTCTACCCTCGAAGACATCAACGTCTTGGCGAAACTGCGCAGCAACGACGAGTAGAGCGAGAGGGATGCAACAGGAAGACGCGAAGGCGCGAAGTTTTTACTGGGGTGGACAACCTGCCCCGCCGCGCCCACCCCGGCTCCGACGGGCTCGTTTCTGCGGGCCGCAGGGCCCGGCGACCCCGAGTTCTCCTGGTCTTCGCGCCTTCGCGTCTTCCTGTTGCATCCCGCTAGCCTAGGGTAACGTTGCGGGGTGCGACCGGTGATTATTGCGGCTGGAAGAGGCAGCCGCTTGCAGAACGAGACGGACGACATTCCGAAGACGCTGGTCGAGGTCATGGGGCGCCCCATGCTCGATTGGATTTTGGAGGCGTTCGAGTCGGCGGGGCTGTCGCGGCGCGACGTGGTGTTCATTTGCGGCTACCGCGCCGATGCCATCAAGGCGCGCTATCCCGAATTTACCTACGTGACCAACCACGACTGGCAGAACAACAACATCTTGCTCAGCCTACTGATGGCGCGCGAGTACCTGGGCGGCGGTTTCGTCTCCAGCTACGGCGACATCGTGTACGAGGGCGCGGTGGTGCAAAAGCTGGTGAGCTCTCCGGCCGACATCGCGCTCGGCTGCGACACGGCCTGGCGGCGCCGTTACGTTGGCCGCACGCTCCACCCCGAAAGCGACGCAGAAAAGCTGCGCGCCGACGGCTCGCGGGTGGTCGAGCTGAGCCGCACCATCCCGAGCGAGCAGGCCGACGGCGAATTCATCGGCGTCATGAAATTGTCGCCGGCCGGGTCGGCCGAGCTCGTGCAAGCTTTCGACCACGCGGAGCGCGCTTACGGCGGCGGCCAATACCGTGAAGGCCGAAGCTTCCAGAAAGCCTACTTGATCGATCTGCTCGCTGAAATGCTCGAACGAGGCAGCGTGATGCAGCGCGAAGACACGCGCGGCGGTTACATGGAGATCGACACGCTGCAGGACCTTTCGATGTCGGAGAAGTGGTGGAAAGAACGCCCCTGACAGTGTCGCCCGGGCAGCTGATTGGCGAGCTGGCAGCGCTGCTGGGCGACGCCGAGCCGAGCGGCGTGGTCATCGCCTTCGATGGGGACGGTACGCTTTGGAGCGGCGACGTCGGCGAAGACTTGTTCCGCGCCGCCATGCGCGACGCCTACTTACTCGAGGACGCCACGCCAGCGCTGCTGGCCGAGGCAGCGCGCTACAAAGTTCCTCTCGGCGGCGCCAAAGATGCCAACGCCATCGCACGCGCGCTGCTCGCGGCGTATTTGGCCGGCACGTACCCGGAGCGCGACACCTGCGCCATGATGAGCTGGTGTTACGCCGGTCGCACACTGGCAGAGCTGCGCGAGTACGCGACGCGCGTGCTGAAAGACGAGCAGCTCGAGAGTCGTCTCAACGGCGAAGTCGGGCCGATCATCGCTTGGGCCAGAAACCTGGGGCTGCGACTGGTTTTGATCTCGGCGTCGCCGCGCGTGGTGATCGACGCGGCCGGTACGTTCTGGGGTTTTGGGGCCGCGGACATCGCAGCAGCCACGCCCGCCGTCGAAGCCGGGCGAGTGCTGCCGCGCTTGGCCGGGCAAGTGCCTTACGCCGAAGCCAAGCTCAGCGCAGGTCGCGAGCTGTTCGGCAAGCTCCGCTGGTTAGCGGCGTTCGGCGACAACGTGTTCGACATCGACATGCTGCAAGGGGCCGAGCTCGGTATCGCCGTGCGGCCGAAGCCGAAGCTCGAGACCGAGCTGGCTGCGCTCGGGCTGCGTTTGCTCGAGCGTGGCTCCGGCGCGTCACGTTCCAGCGCCCGCTAGTCGCTCGCGCGCGACCCGCGCGGCCTGCACCATGTTGCCGAGCGCTGGCATGACCTCGTCCCAGCTGCGCGTCTTGAGCCCACAATCCGGGTTCACCCAAACCCGATCGGGATCGAGCACCGACAAGGCACGGCCGAGCAGCTCCAGCATTTCCCCACTCGTCGGCACGCGCGGAGAATGGATATCCCAGATGCCCAAACCCAGCTCGGTGTCGTAGCCGGAGCGCGCGAACGCTTCCGCGACGTCCATAGCGCTGCGGGCGGCTTCCAGCGAAATCACGTCGGCGTCGAGCGCGCGAATCGCCTCCACCAGCTCGGAAAACTCGCTGTAGCACATATGCGTGTGAATCTGCGTCTCCGGGCGCACCCCAGCCGTGGCTAGGCGAAAGCTCGAGACGCTCCAGTCGAGGTAGTGCGCTTGGTCGCGCTTGCGCAGCGGCAAAGCCTCGCGAAACGCCGGCTCGTCGACTTGAATGATGGCGATACCAGCGGCTTCGAGGTCCGTGACTTCAGCGCGCAGCGCGAGCCCGAGCGCGCGACAAGAGTGCTCGAGCGGCTCGTCGTCACGCACGAACGACCATTTGAGCATCGTCACCGGACCCGTCAGCATACCTTTCACCGGGCGACTACTGCGGCTTTGCGCGTAGCTTGCCCAGCGCACGGTCATGGGCGTCTTGCGTTCGACATCGCCGAACAAAATTGGCGGTTTGACGCAGCGGGAGCCATAGCTCTGTACCCAGCCTTCGGCAGTCACCAGCATGCCCTCGAGCAGCTCTCCGAAGTATTCGACCATGTCGTTCCGCTCGGCCTCGCCATGCACCAGCACGTCGAGGCCAAGCTGTTCTTGGCGGGCCAGCGTGGCGTCGACGAGCTGTCGCAGCTGCTGCTCGTAGTCTCCGCCGGCAATTTGGCCCGATTTGTGGCGGGCCCGCAGCTCACGCAGCTCCGCCGTTTGCGGAAAGGAGCCGATGGTCGTGGTCGGTAGCGGCGGCAGCCGCAAGGCGATGCGCTGCCGAGCACGGCGCGCGGCCGCCGGCAGGCTGCGACTGAAATCGGCTTCTTTCAGCTGCGCGAGGCGAGCACGCAGCTCCGGATTGTGAAGCCGCGTCGACGCCCGACGCCGCGCGACGATCGCACGGCTGGCGGCGAGCGGCTCGGCCACGGCGGCGCGCCCATGTCGGAGCGCACGCGTGAGAATGGCGAGCTCATCTAACTTTTGCCGAGCAAAGCTGAGCCAGGGACCAATTTCCGAGTCGAGCTCGCGCTCGCTTTGCACGTCTACCGGCACGTGCATCAGCGAGCACGTCGACGAAATCAGCAAGCGTTCCGGACCGAGCTCCGCAAGCAGACTTTCGGCCAAGTCGAGGCGAGCTTCCAGGTCGGCACGCCAGATGTTCCGACCGTCGATCAACCCAACCGAAAGCGCTTGCTCGGGTCGCAAGCGGCGCGCCGCGATGCGCGCCTCTTCCGGCGCCAAGAGCGCGTCGAGATGCAGCGCGCGAACCGGCAAATCTAGCGCAATTTCTAGGTTTTCACACAGCGGCCCGAAGTACGTCGCCAGCAGCAAGTCGGGCCCGCTGGTGGCCAAGCTCGCGTAGGCGGTTCGAAACGCGGCCGCCGCCGACTCCGGCAGATCAGTCGACAGGCAGGGCTCGTCCATCTGCACGGTCGTCACGCCGAGCCCTTTCAAGTCGGCCAGTAGCGCGGCGTAGGCTGGCAACAGGTCTGGCAGCCGCTCGAGCGGTGCCGCCTGCTGTGCGTGGTCTTTCGCCAGTAACAGGAAACTTACGGGCCCCAGCACCACAGGTCGCGGCACGAAGCCCAAACTCTGCGCCTCCGCCACCAGGGCGAACAGGCTGCCGCGCTGATAGCGAAATGCCGCGCCGCGTTCCAGCTCGGGAACCAAGTAGTGGTAGTTCGTGTCGAACCACTTGGTCATTTCGAGTGGCCGTGTCTCGGCCCGCTCGCCCGAGCTGTGCGTGGCCTTGCCGCGCGCCATCAAGAAGTAGCTGTGAAGGTCGCGCCCGTCGGCGCTGCCGGCGAAGCGCTCGGGAATGACGCCAAGCTGCTGCCCGAGGTCCAGCACGTGGTCGTAGAGCGCGAAGTCACCGACGGCGACCCAGCTGGCGCCCGAGCGGCGCTGCACCTCCCAGTTTTCTCGGCGAATTTCGGCCGCTTGGCGTAACAGGTCAGCTTCTGTGCTGCGACCTGCCCAGTAGCGCTCCAGCGCCCATTTCAACTCACGCCGGCTACCGACGCGTGGATAACCCAGAATGCCGCTCGCGATTTCGACCATACGCATGCCCTCGTTCCTGACGCGGTTTGTACGGGCCCGGTGCCACGCGAACAATCGCAACGTTTTCAAGCCGCTTGAGCAAAACGACAGCCCTCGCGTCCGCTGCACCGAAGCTGGTAGCTTGCTCGGGTGATCCTCGAGAGTCGCCACTTGCAGACGGTCGCCGCCGTTGCCGAAACCGGCAGCCTCACAGCGGCTGCCAAACGGCTGCACCTCACCTTGTCAGCGGTCTCGCACCAACTGCGCGAGCTCGAGTCGCTGTTCGGCGTGTCGCTCTTCGATCGCAAAGCGCGCCCGATCAAGACGACGCCAGCTGGCGAACGGCTCTTGCAATGTGCGCAGCAGATACTGCCCTTGCTCACGCAAGCCGAAGCCGATGTGCTGGCCCTTGCCGGGCAGCAGCCCAGCGAGCGCCTATTTCTGGCGCTCGAATGTCACAGCTGCATCGAATGGCTGCTACCGGCGCTCGACGAGCTGCGCTTGGCGCGGCCCGACCTCGACGTCGATTTGCGGCTCGGCCCGCGCTTCGATCCCATTCCCGCGCTGCTGGGGCGCGAGGTCGACGCCGTGCTTTCCACCGATCGCACTCCGGATCCCGAAGTGCATCACAGTGCGCTCTTTCGCTACGAAATCGTGCTCCTGATGAGCCTTGACCACGCGCTTGCCGGTCGCGCTTTCGTCGAGCCGAGTGATCTCGAAAAAGAGCCGTTCGTGACTTACCCGGTCGAGCTCACGCGCCTCGATTTTTACACGCGCTTTTTGCGTCCCGCCGGCGTCGAGCCACAGGTCGCGCGCACGGCGGAGCTGACCAGCGTGCTGGTGCAACTGGTCCGTAGCCGGCGCGGGCTGGCCGCGCTGCCGCGCTGGGCCGTCGCGGACGAGCTGAGCCGTGGCGGTCTCAAGGCGCTGCAGCTCGGTCGCGCGGGCCTACACAGCGAGGTCCTACTTTCGACCCGCGCCTCCGACACCGAAACCCCTCTCATGCAAGCGTTCCTGGCCGTCGCCCGCCGTGTCAGCCGGAGCGCGCTCGACGGCATCACCCCTATCGGTTAGCCCCAGGGCGACTTCCTCCCCGCCTGCCAGCCTGCCGGCTCAATTCCTTTTCTCTCGCGCTCGCGCGCGATGGGCTTGCCGGGCCGGCGTCGGCCAGGTACTTCTAGCCGATTATCATGCCTTCTCGCGTCTCGAAGCTCGCCGCGCTCACCCTTCCCGTTGTGTTGCTGGCTGCCTGCGCCGACGCCGCGCCGCCAGCCAAAACGGCCGACGACAAGCCAGAGACCGAAGAGCGCCACGGCAGCAAACTCTCGGTTTCGAGCGAGATCGGCGGCCTCGACGAAGAGAAGGTCAACGCGGCCTTCGAATCCAGTCTGTCGGGGCTCGAGCGTTGCCTGAACCAGGGCGCGTCGCGGGTCGAATTCTTGGGCGGCTCGGTCAGCTTCTTCGTGAAAATCGATATGGAGGGCAAGGTCGACGGCGCCTACCTCGAGAAATCGACGCTGGGCGATCGCGACACCGAAAAGTGCATGCTCGACGCCGTTCGTTCGAAGCACTGGCCCAAGCCGGTCGGCGGCGAGCATGGCTTGGCGCGCAAGTCGTTCGACTTCGATCCGCCCAACGACGTGCGCGCCCCCGCCGAGTACGACCACGACCACCTGGGCCGCGGCCTGGACAAAATCTCCGGCAAGCTTGCCTCCTGCAAGAGCGCCAAGGGCGCGTACGAGGCCACCATGTACGTCGCAACCGACGGCTCGGTGCTGTCCGCCGGCGTCACGCCGCCCAACGAGGACGGTGAGGGCTCGGTCGATTGCTTGGTTTCTACGCTAAAAAGCGCCGCCTTTCCTTCGCCTGGCAGCTGGCCCGCCAAAATCACCTTCACGTTGTAAGCTGTACGCCATGACGGATGGCGCTCCGATCTCGCTGCGCGGCAAGCGCGCGCTCGTCACCGGCGCGGGCCAGCGTGTTGGCCAGGCCATCGCTCTGTTGCTCGGTGCCGAAGGCATGGACGTGGCCGTGCACTACCGCGAGAGCAAAAGCGGCGCCGAGCGGACCGCAGAGCAGATCCGCAGCAGCGGTGGTCGCGCCGTAACCCTGGCCGCCGATTTGACCAGTCGCGACGCCGCGCGCGCTCTGGTCGATGATGCCGTGGCCAAGCTCGGGGGGCTGGACCTGCTCGTGCCGAGCGCCGCCAACTTCGAGCACGTGGCGGTCGACGACGTCGACGACGACGCTTGGGATCGCAGCTTGGACCTGAACCTGGCCTCGCCGTTTGCGCTCGTGCGGCGCGCGCTGCCGGCGCTACGCCAAAGCCAGGGCTCGATCGTCTTCATCAGCTGCTCCAGCGCCACCGTGCCGATGCGCGGCTTCTTGCCCTACGTCGTCTCCAAAGGCGCCGTGAAACACCTGATGAAGACGCTAGCTCTCGAGCTTGCGCCAGAAATCCGCGTCAACGCGGTCGCGCCGGGCACGGTGATGCCGCCGCCGAGCTACGACGCAGCAGCCGTGCAGCGCTTGTCGCGCGCTATCCCGCTGGGCAAGGTGGGCAGCCCCCAAGACATCGCGCGCGCCGTGGTATTTTTGGCAAGCTCGCCGTTCATCACCGGCCACGAGCTAGCTGTCGACGGTGGTCGCAGCGTGGCGCGGTCCGAGCATTTCGGTTGAGCAGCCGGGCAGCCGCGCTAGGCTGCGCCGCATGCCGCACCGTGAAGAGCGCAGCTACTCGATCGAAGTGAGCCTGGTGGCAGAGTTCGACGACAGCTACGAAGGCGACGAAGACGGATTCGCGTGGTTCCAGCGCTTCGAGTCGGGTCTCAAGCAGAACTTGACGGCCGCCGTGACCGAAGCGCTGCGCAAAGACCCGCGGTTTCAACTCTTGGCGGCTCCGCGCGGTAAAGATCCCGAGCGCACGCTCGAGCTCGAGCTGCGCTTCAAGGCACGCTAAAACCGAGCACGATTTCCGCGGGTTGCGGCGCCTGCGCGGGCGCCGCACCGGAAGCGGCGACAGCGCCGGCTTTGGGCGCAGCAGCATCCGCTAGCTCGTCGGTCGCGAGCGGCTGGAAGCGATCTGGCCCGATGGCGTGCTCGCCCAGCGCCGTGACGAGCTGCGACACGGTGACCGCGTCGCCTGCCATCGACGCGTCTTCGACGCGCAGCTTGGTCTGCTTGTGCAGCTGCATGATGCGCGACACGGCTTTGAGCAGCGGCTCAGCCTCCGGCTTCACGCCGCCGCCCTCAGTGAGCAGCTTGTCGCGCGGCACGCGCAAGACCACAGCCCCCTGCTCAGCGTCGAGCGCGTATTCACCGGTCGCGATCGGCTCGGCCAGCGCCAGCGCCAGATCGCGAGTCAGCCGAGCCAAGCTGCGTCCGCGCGTCGCTTCGAGATCCAGCGAAGCCTCGGCCTTTTCCTTGTCGTCGTGAAAGGTCTGCAGGTGGCCGCCGGCGCGCGCGAGCTCGCCGCGCAGTTGCTCGACCAGGCCTTCGGCTTGCTCGCGCTGTTTGCCCTGCGTCGAGCTATCGAGCTCGGCTTGCGAAAGCGCCTGCTCGCGCTCGTCGAGCGCGCGCGCAGCCTGCTCGGCTTTCGTGCGAAGCTGCTGATTTTCTGTCTGAAGCTGGGCAATTTGGTATTCGGCGCGCCGCCTGCCCTCGAGCTCGACCTGCCCCGCTGATTGCGCTTCCTCGAAGCGCGTGACCGGCACGCAACCGGAGAAAACGCCGAGCAAGAGCAGGAGCGCGAGCTGCCTAGGCGAAACGCGGGCGCGTCGCCACCACAGCGAAAGCCGTGTCGAGAGCCAGGCCACGGTCAACCAATCGAAAGTCAGGGGGATCGTCACGTTCCTCTTTCATCCTCAGCAAAGACACACGCCACGTAAGTTCAAGACGTCGAGATGCTCGGCCAGCGTGAGCCGGTCCACGTCGGAGATGCGCACGAACTTGAGCGCTTGCTGCGAGCCGCGTACCCAGATCGGGCGTGCCAGCGCACGCAGCGGGCGAATGCGCTCCGGCAGCAGCATCTCGAGGCGCATCAAGAGCGGCTGACTCGGTACCTCGCGTCCGCGATCGACGATGATGCCGCTCGCCGAAATCTCGATGCCGCGACAATGCGAGACGAAGCCGCCGTTTCTGGCGACGACGCGAAAGTCTGTGCGTGCTCTGAGTCCGACTCGATTCAGCATGACCGCGAACCTCCGGGAACTTGCAAATGGTCTGGCATAACGTACATGTAGGTCAAGTTCTTACATCACCCTACCTATCACTTCATTAAGCGCATGTACCAGAACTTGCCCCAAGTCGGCCTGAAGACGCTTAAATCTGCGGCGAAGATGAAACGGCGGCGCAAACAGCTCGGACTTCTAACCCTGCTCCTGACGGCGGTAGCCGCGGGCTCGGCGGGTGCCGCGCCCCGAGCCGATGGACCTGAATCCGAGCTGCCCGGGCCGGCCAAGGTCGCTGCGGGACCGACGCCGCCGCACGCGCACGGCCCGTCGACGCTCGACCCGTCGCTGGATCACACGGCCGAACGTTTGTTGCGCGGCGCCAAGCCGGTCGAAGGCGCGATCGTCGCGCTCGACCCCAAGACCGGTCGTGTACTTGCCTTTCACGCGATCGCGGCGAGCGGCTCGGGCTTCGAGGTGCTGACCTCTGCGCGTCTGCCGGCGGCGAGCCTGTTCAAGGTCGTCACCACGACGGCGCTGTTCGAGTCGACATCCGTCAGTCCTCAAGATCATGTTTGCATCAACGGCGGCGTGCACGGCATCGAACGCCGACACCTCGAGCCCGCGCGCGGCCCCGGCAGCGAGTGCGGCCGCTTCGCGTGGGCGCTCGGCCACAGCAAAAATGCAGTATTCGCCCAGCTCGCAACGCGCTTGCTCACCCGCGAAACGCTGATGGGCACCGCCGAGCGCCTCGGCTTCAACAGCAAGCTGCCGCTCGACGACGGCGAAGAGAGCGCGGAGCTTGGCCGGCTGACTCTGCCGTACAACGACCTGGAGTTCGCGCGCGCTGCCGCGGGTTTTCAGGGCAGCAGCCTGTCGCCGCTCGGAGCGGCTTACCTGATGACGTTGATCGCCCGCGGCGGCGCACCGGTGCCGCTCCGTTTGCACGACGTGGTCGCCGAGCCAGCGAGCGACACCGACGACGTGCCGGCCGCGCCGCACCCCTCGCCTGCCTTCTCGCCCAGGACGGCGCAGCGACTCACGCGCATGCTGGAGGTCACGGTCGAAACCGGCACCTCGCGGGGCGCGTTCACGGCGCCGGACGGTAAGCGCTACCTGCCCGGCATCCGCGTCGCTGGTAAAACGGGCACGCTCCGCCCCGAGCAGGGCGAGGACACGATGACCAGCTGGTTCATCGGCTTCGCGCCCAGTCGGAGCCCGGAGATTGTCGTCAGCGTGATGCTGGTGAACGGCCATACCTATCGCCGAAAGGCCAACGAGCTGGCCCGCGATCTGCTCCGGACGTATTTCCACGCGCACGGGCATGCGCAGTCGGTGAGCGATCCCTTCGCGCCACAGGGGCCGGAAGCGCTCGCCGTGGCTGCCTCCGAGTGATATCTTTCGAGTGAATGCGCCAAGTCTCGCGCTCCAGGCGTGCGGTCGGGCTCGCGCTCGGCTTGCTCGGGCTGCAGAGCGCGTGCACTAGCCCAGGCTCCGAACGCATCGTAGGACCAGACGGCTCGGCCATGGCCCACGTGCACTGCGGCTCCGAGCAGGGCGAATGTTTTCGCATCGCTGGCGAGCTCTGCCCCAGCGGCTACGAAATGCAGCCCGTGTTGAGTGGCAACGATGGGAACTTCCTGGTGCGCTGTCGGGTCGCTGGGGCTCGGGTCGGGGTCGCGCCCTGCGCCACGCCGCCGCCGGCCGTCGTCGCCGCGACCGAGCCAACCGTCATCGCCCCAACCACGCCTTCCAGCTCTCACCTGGCTAGCAGGAGCACGGCCGCCACGGATCGTTGGCCGCCCGCGACCGAGCCTTGGCCCACGACCAATCCGTGGCCTCCCCCCGAAAAAACCAGCGCCGCCGCGCACGCTCCGAGCAAGACGCCGACCACGCCAAGCGGCGAGGTCGACCTCGGCTACTAACGGCGAGTTGCCGTAAGGCTCGAGCTAGCTGCTGATCGAAAGCACGAGCCGTACGACTCCGTAGCCGACGAGCGGCCCAGCGATCCACAACGCTCGCACCGGCCCAACGCGAAACGCCTCGCCGTTGAGGGTGGCGTAACCGAGGTCCGCGATCATGATCGCCGCGCCGACGCCAATCAGTCGCAACGCGGGCATCAAGCGCGTGAGCACCGTGTCCATGGTCGGCGCCTCGCTCGGCATCGCACGTACGTTGGCGCTGCGAGCGATCGGGCTCATTGCCGCCACTTTCGGCGACGAGACGTGCGGCGACGAGCGCGGCAGAGCACCGGCTTTCATCTGCTCTTGCGCGTCGCCGCGCATCACCGAAATGTGCATGTCGTCGTCCGCGGCAGTGTCGAGCAAGCGCCCGCCCTGCCCGGCAGGCGGCTTCGCCTTGGCCGGAGCGCTCGCCACAGGCTTGGCCGCAGCGGGCGGCGGTAGGCCCAAAGTCAGCTCCGGGAACAGCTGCGCCCCCGGCACGCGCTTAGTCGCGTCGACTGCGGTGAGCAGGCTCGACATCTGGCCGGTGCCCGACGGTCCAGGCGGCGGCATCGAATCGTGCGGGGCGCTCTGCGTGATCGTGATGCGCGGCGTGGCGCAGCCCGCGGACGCCTCGAGCTCGTCCCAAAAGGCGCCAATGTCGTGAAAGCGATTCACCGGATCGACGGCCAGCGCCTTGCGAAAGGCCGCCTCTGCGCGGTCGGGCACGCTGACGCCGAAGCTGAGCGGCGTCGGGCGCTCCTGCTCGTTGATGCACGCGCCCATCACCGCCGGCGCGTCGCCGTCGAACGGAGCCCGGTTGGTGAGCGCCTCGACGGCGCACAGCGCAAAGCCCCATACGTCCGTCCACGGCCCCGTCTGACCATAGCGCTTCGGCAGCCACTGCTCCGGCGCGCCGTAGGCGGGCGTGAACGCGGCGATACCACCTTGTTCGGCCGAGACGCGCCCGACCATCTGCGTCGCCGCGCTCCGCACCTTGCCGATGCCAAAATCCAAGATCTTGAGCGTCTCTTGGCCGTGCACTTTGGCCAGGAACAAATTCTCGGGCTTGAGATCGCGGTGCAGAATCGACAGCTGCGTGCCGGCAGGCCCGGGAAACTTGTGCGCGCACTCCAGGCCACGCGCCACCGGACCCATCATGCGCACGACGCGCGCCAAATCGAGCGGGGGTTTGCCGGCCGCGCGCCGCCGCTCGATCACGGCGTCGAGCGATTCGCCGTCCAACCACTCGAGCGCAATGAACGGCACGAACGGATGCTTGGAGGTCTCGAGGGTACCGACGTGCAGCGGGCGGACGACGCTCGGAATCAGCGCCGAGAGCCGAAACAGCACCTCCCCCTCCTCCTGAAACTTCTGCAAAAACGCCTGGCGCTGTTCAGCCGAGAACGCGCCCGGAATCTTCAAGCACTTGAGCGCCACGGCGGCCTTGAAGCCTTCGTGATGCGCCCGATACACGACCCCGAAGCCGCCCTCGGCAACGACACGTTCCACTCGGAACACGGCCGCTTGCAGCGAGCCGACGATTCCGAAGACGTCCTCTGCCATTGTGCCAGGCTAGACGGACTTACTGTCTAGCGCCAGTGCAGCGCAAATCACGTGTCGAGTGCTAGGCAATCGGGCGCGGTCGCCTGCGCGCCCGGAGCGCCCACAGCAGCCCGAGCAAGGCCGCGCCGGTCGCGGGCCCCGTTCCGGCGAGTCGCTCGGCCCCGGCACCGCGAATGGCGCAGCTGCTTTTACCTGCCGCCGCGCCGACAGCGCTACCGCCAGAGCCGCCGGCTCCGCTCGGCTGGGCGGGCTTGGCGACCAAGCCCAGGCCCAAATCGGGGATGGGGGTCTTCACCACGACGTCGGGTTTGATTTGGGTGTGGCTCTTGCGCGTAAGATCCTCGGCAATCCACGTTTTGCGGAGGATGTGCACGTCGCGTCCGGCTTTGCCCCACTTGTAGCGGTCCGGATCTCTGCAGTCGATGACCGGTAGCCAAGGGTGAAAGTTGTTGTAGCGAATCTGGAGCCGGTTGCCGTCGCCGCTCTTGATCTCGGTGCTGGCGTCACCGTCTTTGCCCTTGGGCTGCGCGGTGCCGCCGCTCGCCGCAGCGGCAGTGCCGATCTGCGGGTCGTTCGGCAAGCCCTTGGCGTCGTAGCGGTAGTGCAAGCGTGACACGACGTATTTGTGACGGGCGACCAGCGCTTGCCGCTCGACCACGGTGACACGCTCGTCCTTGAAGACCTTGGTGCGATCTTTCTTGTCCTTCGGCTTCAGATCTTTGATCGAGTCCTTGAACGCCTTCTCTTGTTCCTTGGTCAGCTCGGGCGGCTTGGGGTGACGCTCGGCCTCGGGCACCGATTTTTCGAACACGTCGGCGCCCAGGCTGAGCAGCTCGCTGATCATCAGCGGCTCCGTCGCGCAGGGTTGGCCGCAGCCGTCGGCCGTCCAGGCAAACTCCGACAAGAACGACTGCGGGTGCTTCTGCAGGATCAGGTCGTAGAGCGCGTTGTAAAACTCGCCCATGCGCTCTTTCGCCGAAAAGTCGATGGTCACGTTCGTCGGCGGAAAGATGGTCTGGTAGTTCTTGGTCTCGTAACGCGACTCCGGGTCCAGCACGTAGATGATGAGCTCTTGCTCTTTGGGCGCGTTCAGCAGCCCCAAACGGCTCGGAATCGTGTCGAACGGTTGCGTGGTCGCAAAACGAACCGGTGAGAGCTGCGCGCGATCTCCGCCCACCAGCTCGATGCGCTTGGGGTCGACCTCGGCTACAAGCGGCTTGAGTGCGGCGTAAGGCTTGAGCGCGGCCGCTGCGCCTTCGGGCGCCTTGTAGCCGTGGCTGGTGAGCCACGCTGTCACGTCGGCGCCCGCGTCGAGCAGCGTGAATTTGTATTCGCCTTCCTTTTGCTTGGCGTTCACGTCCAGGAACAGTTCCTTGGCGGGCTTGAGCGCGGCGCCCTCGGGCGTCGGCGCTCCGCCACCCAAATCGCCGCCGGCTGCGCCGGAGACCTTGAGGTTGCGCTCCCACTCCTGCTCGACCGGTCCGGGATCGCACGGGTCTTGTTCCCAGTACTCGTGGAAGCGCGGCGCGCTGAGCGAATCGAGCCGGTCGATGAAGTCGCGCTTGAGGGTCGTAACCTTGTCAGCCGTCACGTCGGCTGGCACGAGCATGATCAGGGCAAAGCCTTCGAGCGGGCCCTCGTAGTCGGGCATGACGCTGACCACCGTGTCTGTGCCCCGCTTCATGACAGCGATCTGCGTCGAATAGGTCTTAATCGGGTCCGACTTCTTGGACGCAAAGAACCCAGGGAAAGCAGATGCGGGTCGCGAGCCAGACAGGACGGCCAGCGCGAGAGTCGCCGCGCCGAGCAGGCGGGCGGGTGAGGCAAGCTTCATGGCGGGCGAGACGTTACACCAAGCTACGCTTCAAATTCCACTGTAGCTGTGAGCGAAAATCAGCCGCTTTCGCACCGCTCCGCGGGGCTCGGGGCCCCGCTTCTGGTAGCGATCGGGGACCGATGAACCGGTCCATCGACCTAGCGCGAGTCCAGGCAGCGCTCCGGCGAGCCTCCAGCAGCGAGCTTTTGCGTCCACGTCGCGCGGCGGTGGCGCTGCTGCTCGCGGACGCTGACAGCTCCGGCTCGCTGTCGGTGTTGCTCGTCCGTCGAACGGAGCGCGAGGGCGATCCATGGTCGGGGCACATGGCGCTGCCGGGCGGTCACGCTCAGCCCGAAGACGCCGATCTGCTGCAGACCGCGCTGCGCGAAACGCTCGAAGAGGTCGGAATCGACCTCGCTCGCGCCGAGCTGCTGGGCATGCTGGATGACGTGAGCCCGATGCGCTCATCGGAGATAGCCGTGCGGCCATTCGTGTTCTCGCTGAGTCGAAAGCCAGAAGCCCGCCTGTCCGCCGAAGTCGCCGAAGTCGTCTGGGTGGGGCTCGATGACCTGGCAACGGGCGCTTTGCAGACCACGCGCGAGGTTCAGGTGCAGGGCACGACGCTGAGCGTGCCCGCCTTCGTGGTCGAAGAGCGCGTGGTATGGGGTATGACGTTCCACTTGCTGCAGCAGCTGTGCGCAAAGATCCTGGAGCTCGCGTAGCGCTTGGACGGAGCCGCCCACGATGCTAGAGCCCGCCCGCATGCCGCCTGTCGCTCGCACCGAGCTCGACCCAACAGCAGTGTGCCGCACGTGCGGACGACCGCTGCCAGACGGAAAATCGGTGTGCGACGCCTGCGGCGCGGCCCACGGCGAGGCCAGTCGCTGCCCCCACTGCGACGCGCTCGCGGACGTGGAAAGTCACCCTGCCCTGGGCTTTCGCTGCCTGGTTTGCGGTGGGCCGCGCATCGCGCTCGACGTTGCAGGAGTGACACCCGGCGCGCCCACACAGGCGCTGCTGAAAGCCGCGGGTCACGAGCAAACCAAACACGTGATGTTCTCGGCGGCCGGCTTCTTGCTCGTCGGCATGGGCGCGCTGGCGCTGCTGATCGCAACGGCGGTGGTTTCAACGGCCGCGCCCGGGCTGATAGCGACGCTGGCCACCTATTTGGGCGCCAGCACTCCGTTGATTGCCGGGTTACTCGCGCTGAACCGGGCGGCGGCGGCGCGCCGGCTGCGGGGCGAGTCGCTGCGCGCGGCGCAGATCAGCGCGCTGTGCGACGTGCAAGCCGTCACGGGCGTGCTCAATGCCCAGCGCGTCGGGCAAGTGCTGCGGGTGAGCTCTGAGCAAGCCGAGCTGCTCTTGGCCGAAGCCAGCGTGAGCACGCTGCTCGAACAAGCTCCGGCGCCACGCCTGCGCGTCGAAGCACTTGCGCCAGTTGCGCCACCACCCGCCGGCGCGCGCGCAGAAACTGCGACCGAGCCGGGCGAGCCGCCCGCCAAAACCGTCCGCGGCGATTCGGAGACCTGAGCCTTGAGCCGAGCTAGCAGAATCATTCACTCGTTTGCCGTGGCCGATATCTTGGTGCTCGCCTACCTGCTCGAGCTCAACGTGGCCGTGCTGATCGCCGCGCCGAGCCCGTTCAAGATGCAGAGCTTGCTGCAAGTTTTATGGCTCTTGGCCACATATTTCGGCTGCTTGGGGCTGGTGCGCGGCGGCGCCGTGGGCGGCGGCGTCTGGCCCGCGCTGCTGTATCGCGTCGGCATCTACGGCACCGTGCAGTCGAGCTATTTTTTCTTCAAGCACCTGCTTCCCGTCGTCAATCCGGGGTCGCTCGACCATCGGCTGTTCAGCTTGGACCACTTGCTGTTCGGCTTCGAGCCGGCGGTTTGGGCCGACCAGTTCGTGACGCCGCTCACCACCGAGTGGTTCGCGTTTTTCTACTTCTGCTATTTCTTCCTGCTTGCCGCGCACATCTTCCCGATCGTGTTCGGCTCACGCGATCAAATGCTGCTCGGCGAGTTCATGCTGGGCATGCTGATCATCGTCTGCCTCGGGCACACCGGGTACATTCTGGTGCCGGGCTTCGGTCCGTTTCGCGCCTTCCCCGAGCTGTTCAAGCACCAGCTACCGAGCGGGCTGTGGATGGACTTGGTTTGGTCCACCGTGCGCACGAACGGCGCCATGAAAGACATCTTCCCCTCGCTGCACACCGCAGGGCCATGCTTCATCGCGATGTTCTCGTTTCGAAACCGCGATCGGCTGCCCTTCCGCTACACCTGGCCGCTGCTCACGTTCTTCGCCGCGAACATCATCGGCGCGACCATGTTCTTGCGCTGGCACTACGTGATCGACGTGTTCGCCGGCTTCGCGCTGGCCACCACTGCCGCGCTGGCCTCGCCCCTGATCACGCGCTGGGAAGTGGCGCGTCGCCAAGCGGGCGGCTTGCCCCCTTTGGTGCCCCTGTTCGGCTCCCGCAACGCGCAGGGCAGCGCGCCCGATAGCGTCGGACGCGCTGCCGCCTAGCGCTGGTTGCGCGCGGCGCTTACTTTTCGAAGACCTGAGCTGCGGCCACGCCGGAGCCCTGCGAAACCGTCATCACGACCTTGACCATGCCGCTCATCGGGAAAGCCCACTTGAAGCAGTTCGGCTTGTCACCAACGATGGCCGTCGACGCGACGGTGTTGTCCGCGGCCATCGTCACCGCGGGCAAACCGGGCAACGGCAGAGCCGGCACCAGCGAAATGTCCAGGTTCGCGACCGGCGGCAGGCCGACGCCCACGACCGTGTAACACTTGCCCGGATTCATCTGCACCTGCGCCTCGAGCGTCTGGCCAGTCTGGAAGTTGCCGGCAATGGCCGAGCCGACGGCCTTCGCGCCTGCGGGCGCGTGCTGCGTGCCGAGTGGTGCGATCAGCTGAGTGGCGGCTTGAGCCGCGGTCGGATCGAGCGCTTGCGCCGTCGGGCCGCTCGCCGTCGTGGCGACGCCCGGGATGCCAGCAGGCGCCGTTGCGCCGGGCGCAGGCGTCGCGGCAGCGGGTGCCGTGGCGACGGGGGCTGCGCCGGGTGCGGCTCCAGGCGCTCCGACGGTTTGGCATAGCCGACCGTCGTAGATCTGGCCCGGAGGGCACTGCACCGCTTGCGGTTGACCGGTTTGGGCGGTCTTGTCGTCGCCGCCGCAAGCCGCGAGCAAGCTGGCGCCGCTCAGTAGAAGGAAGCTCATCGAGATGTGTCGAGACATACCGTTTCTCTCCTCTGTGGCACGCGCCACGCCGCCGCATCGGGCAGGGCTCGTTTTCTAGTCGAAATACAGCAAAGCCAGAAGGCCGAACTCAACAAGGCTCAAATTCCGGCCGACAGCCCACTAAACGCGCCCCGCCTCCCCTCCTTACAGCAGCCGCTGACTGAGGAAGTTTGGGGCTGGGGCCCCAAAACCTGAGCGTGCGGCCCCGCTCAATGCACTGCGCCGGCGGCGCTCCCTCGCCTTCGGCGCGGGCCGCAGGCCTGCGTGGACTTCGTCCACTTCGGCTCACTTCAGCGGGGCGGGAGCTGAGCTCCCGCTGGAAAGGAGATGCAGGAGCGGGTCGAAGACCCTAGCGACTGCAGAAGCCCTCGTAGTCGATGTATTCCTTGATCGTCGGATTCTCGCCGCAGATGGGGCAGGTCTTGTCGCGGCGGAGCTTCAGCGTACGAAACGTCATTTTGAGCGAGTCGTACGTGAGCAGGCGACCCTTCAAGACATCGCCCTGGCCCAAGATCAGCTTGATGGCTTCGGTGGCTTGAATGACACCGACGACGCCCGGCAAGATGCCGAGCACGCCGGCTTCGGCGCACGAAGGCGCCAAGTGGGCGGGCGGGGGCTCCGGATACAGGCAGCGGTAGCAGGGGCCGTCGAACGGCATGAAGGTCGTGACCTGTCCGTCGAAGCGGAAGATGCTGCCGTGCACGACCGGGATTTTGTGGAACAGCGAGGCGTCGTTTACGAGGTAGCGCGTCGGGAAGTTGTCGCAGCCGTCGACGATGCAGTCCCAGCCCGCGCCGAAAATGCGATCGACGTTGCTGGCGTTCACGCGCTCTTGGAATTTGACGACCTTCACGTCGGGGTTCAGGTCGTTGATGGCTGTTTCGGCGCTGTCGACCTTGGGTTTGCCCAGGCGCGACGTGGCGTGAATGATTTGGCGCTGCAGGTTCGAAGCGTCGACCGTGTCGGCGTCGACGATGCCGATGGTACCGACGCCAGCCGCAGCCAGGTACAAGGCCGCAGGCGCGCCGAGGCCGCCGGCGCCGAGCAGCAGCACGCGACCCTTGAGCAGCTTCTCTTGACCCTTTTCGCCGACCTCGGGCAAAAGAATGTGGCGCGAGTAGCGATCGAGCTGCGCCGGCGTTAGCTGAGTCGGCTCTTCGATCGGGTACTTCAGGTCCTTCCAGCGAACGAAGCCGGGGTTGGCGCTAAGCACGTTCGTGTAGCCGAACTCGGCCAAGGTCTTGGCGGCGAAGGCGCTGCGCGTGCCACCGGCGCAATAAAGGACGATCTCCGCGTTCTTGTCGGGCAGCTTTTGCTCGGCCTGCATCTCCAAGTGGGCGCGCGGAATGTGCACGGCGCCGGGGATGAAGCCGGCCCGAAATTCGTCTTTCTCGCGCACGTCGACCAGCGTGAAGGGCTTCTCTTTGCGGTGCTCGAGCTTGGTTTTGAGCTCGTCGAGGGACAGGAGTTTCACGCTCTGCCGAATCTCGGCAAACAGGTCGCTGTAGGTCTTAGGCATGGGGGGTCGGAGTAGAGGGCTACGATTTGGGGGCCGGCAGAACGGAAGAGGTTTTCGGGGTTGGGGCCCCGAAAACTCACGAGACTGAAAGGAAAAGGCGGGAACCGGAGCGAAAGCGACGGATTCCCGACTTTTCCGATGCGAGAATCTGCCGAGACAGTATTTGGCCTTTTTGGCGGGTCGTCAAGGGAGCGGGGCGTACTGGCCCCGGACCCTGATAGAGTTCGCGATTCTGTCGGCTTAATCGACGGGCAAGACCGGCGTTCCAAGGCAAGCGATGGCGCAAAATCGACTGGGTGAGCTGCTAGTTCGCGAGAAGCTGATCAGCCTGCAGCAGCTGCGCAAGGCGCAAGAAGAGCAGAAGAAGTCGGGCTCTAACCTCGGCTACACGTTGGCCAAGCTCGGCTACATCTCGGATGGCGAGATCACGAGCTTCCTGTCGACGCAGTACCGGCTGCCGGCCATCAACCTCGATGAATACGAGATCGACGCCGAGGTCGTGAAGCTCGTCTCGCGCGACGTGTGCGAGAAGCATCGCATCATCCCGGTCTCGCGCTCCGGCTCGTCGCTGATCGTCGCGATGAGCGACCCGACGAACCTGAACGCGATCGACGACATCAAGTTTCTGACCGGCTTCAACGTCGAGCCCGTGGTGTCGAGCGAGACGTCGATCCAGACCGCCATCGAGCGCTACTACAGCGCCGGCCCTTCTTACGAAGAGGTGATGGCCGATCTCGACCTGGGCGACGACGACATCGACTTCGGCTCGGACGAAGAAGAAGTGAACGCCATGGAGCTCGAGCGCGCCAGCGCCGACGCGCCGGTCGTGCGTCTGGTGAACGTGCTCTTGCTCAACGCGATTCGCAAGGGCGCCAGCGACATTCACTGCGAGCCCTATGAAAAGAAGCTGCGCATTCGCTACCGCATCGACGGCGTGCTGCACGAAGAGATGACGCCGCCGTTGCGCTTGAAGGCGGCCATGGTCAGCCGTCTAAAAATCATGAGCGCGCTCGATATTGCCGAGCGCCGGCTGCCGCAAGACGGACGCATCAAGCTGAAGCTAGGCAAGGGCCGCGAGATGGACTTCCGCGTCTCGGTCTTGCCCACGATGTGGGGCGAGAAAGTCGTCATGCGTTTGCTCGACAAGGGCAACCTGCAGCTCGACATGACCAAGCTCGGCTTCGACGCCGCGCCGCTCGCCGACTTCAAGTGGGCCATCGACCAACCCTGGGGCATGGTGCTGGTGACCGGGCCGACCGGCTCGGGCAAGACCACGACGCTGTATTCGGCGCTGAGCGACTTGAACAAGCCGGGCGTCAACATCAGCACCGCCGAAGATCCGGTCGAGTACAACTTGCATGGCATCAACCAGGTGCAGATGCACGACGAGATTGGGCTCAACTTCGCGATGGCGTTGCGCGCCTTCTTGCGCCAAGACCCGGACATCATCATGGTCGGCGAGATTCGCGACTTCGAGACCGCCGAAATTGCGGTCAAGGCGTCGCTCACGGGCCACATGGTGCTCTCGACGCTGCACACCAACGACGCGCCGGCCACGATTTCGCGCCTGCTCAACATGGGCGTCGAGCCGTTCTTGATCACCGCCAGCGTGAACCTCGTGCTCGCTCAGCGCCTGGCGCGTAAGATCTGCGTGGACTGCAAGCGCCCGGTGGACATCGACAAGGTGGCCCTGCTCGACATGGGCATGACCGAGGCGCAGGTGGAGGCGAATCCACAGATCATGAAGGGCGCCGGCTGCACCACCTGCAACGGCAGCGGTTACAAGGGCCGCGTCGCGCTGTACGAGGTCATGCGCTTCCGCGACGACTTGAAAGAGCGCGTCCTGCAAGGCGCTTCGAGCGCCGAGCTGAAACAGGCCGCCATCGCCGGCGGCATGCTCACCCTGCGCATGAGCGGCATCACCAAAATCTTGGCCGGCGTGACCACACCCGAAGAAATCTTGCGCGTGACCATGAGCGACTGAGCGACGGACTGAGCAAGACGCCGCGACCCGAAGCCGACGAACCTCGCCCCTGGGGCCGATTAAGGCCCCCCCTCTCCGCCCCCAGAATCCTCCTCTGTCTCGCCGCCGGTTCGTCCCCAGGGCACCGGTCTCCACATCACCCGTATCCGGCGTCACCCTAAGCAGTATCTGTGCCAGCCAGAGTGCGGTGAATTCCCCGAAATTAGGGCGGCTTCACTGTGCCACTGTGCCAAATGCGCGGGGGCGCGGCCCACCCGCTGTCATGCTCGGCAGCGCAGCCGAGCGACACGGCCCTATTCGCCGAGGGGCCTGGCCCGGTATCCTGAAAGGCTATGAACGGCGTCGACGAAGGCCTGAAGGTCAATCTGCATCAGCTGCTGCGCGCCATGATCGAGAAGGGCGCGAGCGATATGCACATCACGACCGGCTCGCCCCCGCTCTTGCGCATCGACGGCGCGATCGTGCCGCTCAAGCTGCCACCGCTCTCGCCCATCGAAACCAAGCAGCTTTGCTACTCGGTGCTCACCGAAGAGCAGAAGATCCAATTCGAAAAGAACAAGGAGCTCGATCTGTCTTTCGGCGTGAAGAGCTTGTCGCGCTTCCGCGCCAACATCTTCATGCAGCGTGGCGCCGTCTCGGGCGCGTTCCGCTCCATTCCGTTCAAGATCTTGTCGTTCGACGAGTTGGGCCTGCCGCAGATCGTGGCGGACCTGGCGGCGCGGCCGCGCGGTCTGGTGCTAGTGACGGGGCCAACGGGCTCGGGCAAGAGCACCACGCTTGCCTCGATTCTCGACAAGATCAATGGCGAGACGCGCCAGCACATCATGACGGTCGAGGATCCGATCGAGTATCTTCACCCGCACAAGCGCTCGATCGTCAACCAGCGTGAAGTGGGCAGCGACACCGGCACCTTCAAGCAGGCCCTGAAGTACGTTCTGCGCCAAGATCCAGACGTCGTGCTGGTGGGCGAGATGCGCGACCTCGAGACGATCGAGGCGGCCTTGACCATCGCGGAAACTGGCCATTTGGTCTTCGCCACGCTGCACACCAACTCCGCGATTCAGAGCATCAATCGCATCATCGACGTGTTCCCACCGCACCAACAGTCGCAGGTACGCGCGCAGTTGTCGTTCGTGCTCGAAGGTGTGATCAGCCAGCTGCTCTTGCCGCGCGCAGGCGCGCCCGGGCGCTGCCTGGCCATGGAAGTGATGGTGCCGAACGCCGCTATTCGCAATTTGATTCGCGAAGACAAGGTGCATCAAATCTACACGCAGATGCAGGTCGGCCAGCAAAAGCACGGCATGCAGACGCTCAACCAGTCCCTTTACTCGCTGTACGCGCGGCGCTTGATCACGCTCGAAGAAGCCATGGGTCGCTCCAACGACATCGACGAGCTACGCATGATGATCGAGGGTCGCGTCTCGGGCGGAGCCCAAGCCGGCTCGCTGCCGCCTCGGTAGAGAGACGAGAACGAGACAACGGGGAGACGGGGAGGCGGGGAGGATCTGTTTGTTCGAGCAGGCGACAGGAAGATCCCAACTTCGCTCAACGCGCGGTGACGCTGAAGGCTCACCGCCTAAAAAGATCTCTGGCTTCGCGTCGCCCGTCTGCCCGCCTCTGTTGTTTGATCCGTTCTCGCACGCTGACGCGTTGCGCGAGCCGCAGCGCGTTGTGAGTCGAGACGCTACAGGTTAACGGCAGCGCGACATCTCCACGACTTGTTTCGGGAGCGTTTCCTGTTTCCGACACTTTGCGTGTCGGATCAGCAAAGAGAGCGGATTTGCTCAGGTCCTCGGCGACGAAACTCGCGCGAAATATTCACGCAACCTTCGGTCGCCTACATCGAGCCTACACCAGTGAGCGCCGCACCTCCCCGCGGCCCCCTCCACAAAACCCGGAGATTTGCGATGCGAACTAAGATTGCCTTGATAACGTCAATCGCCGCGCTCGGAGCCGTGCTCCCCGGCGCCGCTTGGGCCCAAGACGCAGCGGCGCCTGCGGCAGCGCCTGCCCCTGTTGCTGCGGCGCCCGCGGAGGCCACTCCTGCCGGACCGCAATCCGCCCCCGCTGCCCCGGCTGAGGCTGCACCCCCTCCGGCAGCCGCCGCACCCGCGGGCCCGGCCCCGGCACCAGGCTGGATGCGCATCGACTCTGACTTCTTCGGTCTACAGATGTGGGGCGGCGGCACGCTGCCGCTGGTCGATGGCGTCGGCCTGGCGATGGACATCTACGCTTTTCAGGGTGTGTCGTTCGATGCAACGGCCGGCGTGGGTGGCATTAGCAGCTACGGCGAGTACGACATCGGTCCTGCCATCACTGCCGGCCCGCTCACCCTCACGCCGATGATCGGCATGCAGTTCAACTATGTGGCGCGCCACGCCGCGGCGCTCGTGCCGCAGTTCTACGTCACGGGCAGCCTCGGTCCGATGTACACCGAGTTCTGGTTCCAGTTCTACGACTACAAGATGTTCAAGGACTACGCGAACAACCAGATCAACATGCGCCTGTTCTCCGATTACAAGATCAGCGACTACGTCGCCGTCGGTCCCGAAATCGACTTGAACTACGATTCAGGAGGCCTGCTCAACGCTGATGGCAAGAATAAGAAGGTCTACAACTTGCCGATCGGTCCGAACTTCATGTTCTCGAACCTGGGCTTGAACAGCTCGCTGCTCGCCTTCGTGGGCTACGAGACCGGCGATCCCACGGGTCTCAAGCACCACTTGGCGGGCCGTCTCACGTACGTACACAACTTCTGATCGCTTCTTTTCGGATCAGTTAGCCCTTACCCGGGCGGGCGTCGTTTGCAGCAACGACCTCGCCCGGGCTTTTCTTTGTCCAAGCAAGGGCGGCCTCCAGCGAAAGACGCGAGCGCGCGCCGCGGGCGACTCAGTCGATGGCCGCAGCCGCCAAAACGTCCGGATTTTTCGGCAATTTTCGCGCCAGCGCGGTGACGTACGCCTTGGCGCGCTTGTCTTTGCCCGCCATCAGCGCGCGCGCCACCAGCACCCGCACCGCGATCGACGATTCTTCAGGCGGCAGATCGAGCTTGGTCAGCCGCACCGTGGCCGACGCCGCTTGCTTGGCAGCCACGTCGGTCAGCACGCCGACCCAACCCGAAAGCGGCCCGAGCAGCGACGGATACTTGGCGGCGAGCTGCTTGGCACCGGCCACGTCGTCTTTGCCCAGCAGCTCGTAAACGCGCTCGAGCAAGAGCGGCAGCGCCATACCGGCTTCGGCGGCGGCCGCCGAGGCGCGCAGCGCTTCGTCCAGCTTGCCCTGAAAGCGTCGCAAACGCGCCAGCCTGCGCAAGTGGACGGGGCGCAGCGTCTCGAGTGAGCGCTTGCTGAGTAGCTTCTCGACCAACGCCAAGTTGCCGGTCTCGAGCGCGGCGTCCATCGCCACGAACTCGCCCCACGGCTTGTCGGGCGCAGCCAGCTCTTCGAGCTTGGCGGCCGGCGGAAACGCCGTGCCGTTGATCACACCCGGCGCGGCTTCGAGCGCCGAAAACGCGGGACCGACGGCGCTGTTGCCGAGCGACTCGAGCGCGCTCTTCAAGTCGGCGCTCTCGAGCGATTCGTAGGCGACGACGGCTCGCACCACGGCGACCTCGGTCGAGGACGGATCGAGCTCTTCGATGGCTTTTTGGGCCTCGTCGATGCGTCCACCGAGCAAGGCGACGCGGGCGGCGAGCGTGCGCGCCCGCGGGTAGACGCCCGAAAACTGCAGCGCGCGCAGCGCCGCTTTGCGCGCCACGACTTCGTCGCCTGCCTCGATCGCCAAGAAGCCGAGACCGGCCGCCAGCGCGGGCGTCATCGCCAGGCCGATCGCCGAATCGATGGCCTTGGAGGCGCCGGCCAAGTCTTGCTTGTTCAGGGCCTTGGCGGCTTCGACCATCGCCGGCACGGCTGCCAGCGGAGTCGGCAACTTCTCGATGTCTGCAGGCTGGAGCTCGGCGTCGCTCGGCAGCTCGTCGGGCCGGTCGGGTTGTACGACCCAGGACAGCGCAGAAAGCGCGCGCGTCGAGGGCGTGTCTCCCGATTTCTTGCGCAGCGATTCGATGACGGGCTTGGCCGCTGCGGGACCAGCCTCGAGCAGCAGTAGCCGAGCCAGCAGCATTTCCGCCGGCTCCAAATCCGGCGCAAGCTGCACGGTGGCTTGGTAGCGCTCGACGGCGCGCGTGTCGCCGGCGCGCTCGAGCACGGCCGCCGCTGCCAACTGGTAGTACGGATCAGTGCCCGAAGTCTTGTCGCCGTTGACGAGCATGGCGGCGCCGCCCGCGACGTCGCCCTCGACGTAGAAAGAGATGATCTTGCCCGCGAGCAGATCCTTTTCACGCAGCTCCACCTGACGACCGCGATAGACGGCGGCGTCGATACCGCGCGTCTCGCCGGGCAAAAGCAGCACGTTGAGGACGCGGTTTTGTAGCCAAAGGCGACCGGCGCGCTGGCTGCGTGAATCGAGCTCGAACGAGCGGGTGAGCTTCTCGTCCGTCGACTTCAAGTCGCTCGGGTTGCCGGTCTTGAGCAGCTTGTCGATCTGCGTGTTGAGCGTGTCGGCCTCGAGCGCGCGCGCCGCCTTCACTTTGCGCGAGTACGCGAAGGTGCCGATGCCTGCACCGGCGATCAACACGGTGGCGACCACCATGGCGATCGCGCTGCGCGATTTTTGACGCGGCGGCTTTTCCCAAGACGGTGTCGCCCCGCCACCGGGCTCGTACAAGCCAACGCGCGCCAAATGTTCGAGCACGACGGCGGGCGCAGGATTTGCGGGATCACCGTGTAGCTGAGCCAGCACGTGCGCGGGCCTGGGCGGGGCCGGCGGCGCCGAAGGCACGCGCGGTGCGGGCGACGGAGCGGCGAACGCTTGGGCGGGCGTCGCAAACGGCGGCGGGGCGGGCGGCGCAAACGGCGCAGGCGGCGCCGCGGGTGGAGGCAGCGATAGCTTTTTGGGCGGAGCCGCTGCGGGCGCCTGCGCGAGGTGGGGAGCAAACTGAGCGGCGAAGGGCGGCGGTGTGATGACCGTCACCGCGTCGTCGAACTGCGGCAGCGGCTCCTCGACGGGCGCCGCGGCCTTCGCAGCGGCCGGTGCCTTCGCGGCGGCCGGAACCTTGGAAGCGGTGAGCGGGCGCCCGATCGCCGGCTTCACCGCGCCGGGGGTCGCCGCAGCAGGGCCAGCTTTGAAGCCGCCGACCTGCGTGGCTTTGAGGTTCGGCTTCGCGGCGACGGCGGCGCCCGCCCCGGGCTTGGCCGTCTTTGACGCCAAAAATGAGTTGGCCAGCGCCTCGGCGACGTTGGAGGCAGCGCCGGCCGGCGGTGGCGGCAGACCGCCAAAGGGGGCTTTGATTGCGAGCCGCCCGGGATTCGAGGTCTCTTCGAGGTCCGAATCGGAGAGATGAATCGAATCTTCGCTGACGCGCGCCGGCAGGGGATCGGCCGAGTCGAAGCGTGGCAAGGGCGGCGCAGGCTCCGCCAGCCCGACCAAGGTCGGCTTGCGACTCACGGTACGGGCGGGCATGGGAGCCGGCGCTTCGTTGTGCGGCTTCGTTGACTCTTCGAGCCCGAACGACGCGAACGGATCGCTGCCCGGCCCAGGCGGCACGGAGACGTGGCGCGGCATGCTGCGTGCCACCTCCGCGGCGACCGCCTCGGCGCCAACGCGCTTCTGCAGCGCCGAGTACAAAACGGCGCGTTCGTGCCACAGCTCCACCTCGTCGGTCGTCGCTCCGAGCTGCAGCGCGCGCGCCAACACCTTGTCGGCGCGAAGCGCGTCACCGCGACGCAGCAGCACCTCGCCGAGAAAGCGAAACGGGCGCGGGTCGCGCGCGTCCGCCTTGCCGGCGGCCACGAGCGTCGTTTGCGCCTCCTGAAACATCTCGGCTTCCAGGTACATGCGACCGACGGCCAGCATCACGGCCGCGTCGCCCACGTGCCAGGTCTCGGCGCTGGCGCCGACTTCGCGGATCAGCTCCTCGCGTTTCGAGTTTCCCAGATAGGAGCAAACGGCAACCGTGGCGTCGGCGTCTGGGTTGGATCGCCAGGACTTGAGCAGCTCATCGAGCGCGCGCATGCGAGGACCGGAGAATACTCAGTAAAGCTGGACTTGTTAGTGTTGATGGTTACTGAGGAGCGACGGCGCCCTTGTCGCACCCGTTCGAGCTCTTGCCCGCCTTTTGGGCACGCGCCTCGGCCTCATGGCCGGCCTTCTGATGACTGGCGGCCCCCCCCGTTCTATGGCACCGCTGCGCCGGACGGCTTTCCCCCCTCACCGTCCCCACGAGAGGCACCGCTAACCCAGATGTGTGGCGTCTTCGGAATCTACGGTCACCCGGAAGCTGCGAACCTCACCTACCTTGGTCTGCACGCGCTGCAGCATCGGGGTCAGGAGAGCGCTGGCATCGTCACGAGCGACGGCAACCAGCTCTTTTCCGATCGCGGCATGGGTCACGTCATCGACGTCTTCCCGCCCGATCACATCGCTCGGCTCAAGGGACCCCATGCCATCGGCCACGTCCGCTACTCGACGGCAGGCGGCTCCTACCTCAAGAACGCCCAGCCCATCGCCGTCGACTACGCACACAGCTCCGTGGCGGTTGCGCACAACGGCAATCTGACCAACGCCGACACGGTGCGCGAAACGCTCGAAGAGCGCGGCTCGATCTTCCAGACCAGCAGCGACACCGAAACCATCGTGCATCTGGTGGCGCTAAGCGAGCAGAAGGCGCCCGAAGATCGCATCGCTGACGCCCTGAGCCAGGTGGAGGGCGCCTACTCTCTGGTCTGCCTGACGCCCGAGTCGTTGATTGCCGTGCGCGATCCGATGGGTATCCGTCCGCTGTGCTTGGGCAAGATGCCGGACAGCGGCGCGCACGTGGTGGCCAGCGAGCCGTCGAGCTTCGATTTGATCGACGCCAAGTACGTGCGCGACATCGAGCCGGGCGAAATGCTCATCATCGACAAGCACGGGCTGCGCAGCTTGCGGCCGTTCGGCGACGCACCGCGCAAGAGCTGCATCTTCGAATACGTTTACTTCTCCCGGCCCGATTCGGTGCTGGACGGCGTCAGTGTTTACGAAGCGCGCAAGAACCTGGGGCGCGCGCTGGCCAAGCTTCACGGCGTCGAGGCCGACGTCGTGATTCCGGTGCCGGACTCGGGCGTGCCGGCCACCATCGGCTACGCCGAAGAGTCGAAAATCCCTTTCGAGCTCGGACTCGTGCGCTCGCACTACGTGGGCCGCACCTTTATCGAGCCGCAGCAGAGCATTCGGCACTTCGGTGTGCGTTTGAAGCTGAATCCGGTGGCGGCGGCGCTCGAAGGCAAGCGCATCGTCGTGGTCGACGACAGCATCGTGCGCGGCACCACCAGCCGCAAAATCGTCAAAATGCTGCGCGATGCAGGCGCCAAAGAGGTGCACATGCGCATCTCGAGCCCGCCCACGAAGTGGCCTTGCTACTACGGCATCGACACGCCGACGCGCGGCGAGCTGATCGCATCGAGCCACTCGGTCGAAGAGATCAACCAGTACATCACCAGCGACACGTTGGCCTACCTGCCGATGGACGCCATGATCGACTCAGTGGTCCGCGCCAAGACCGGCCCCACCAAGCAAAGCCGCTCGCGCTTGCCAGTCTTGCAATCCGAAAAGCCGCTCAGCAAAGACTCGTTTTGCGTCGCCTGCTGGACCGGCGAATACCCGATCGCGTTCACACCGCATCCGGGGCAACGGCAGATGCGTTTGTTGGATCTCTGAAGGGTCGCGCGGGCTTCGAGCAGTTTTTTTGGTTGCGCTTCCGCTGAAGGCTTCCGCCTCTTGCGATCCTTTCTTGTTTGACCACAGCGGGCGCCCGGCCTCGCCGGGTTTTGTTCACTACGGTCTTCTCGGGGCGATCGTGATCTGATCGTGCCAAGGTCTGGCTAGGGCGATCCAGCTCGCGCTTTGCGCTCGCGGTTCGACTGGTGAGCATCCGAGAGGCTGCGGCGCACCCCTGCAACAGCAGCAAATGTGCGAGCAGCAGCATCCGAGAGGCTGCTGCTGCACCCGGTAACAGCAGCAACTGTGCGAGCTGCAGCATCCGAGAGGCTGCTGCAGGACCCGGCGCCAGCAGCAGATGCGCGAGCTGCAGCATCCGAACTGCACGGGCGGCAGCAAATACGAGCGGCGGCAGCGCGAACCCTAAATTCTCTCGCGGACCTCCCGATCTCCCGATCTCTTTGTGAAAAAATCAGGAGCTTGCTGCGAGCGCCCAGGTCGCGAGAGGCCCGAAGCGCCCGACCGTCACCGGCCCGGCTACGCCACGGTAGTTTCTGCAATTCGGGCTGCGGGGTGGCAGCCCCTCGCGAGTACTCCCGGAGGCGCGGGGAAGGCGCTATGCTTTGTTTTTGATGCTCGACAGCCTGCCAGACAGCGTCTCGATCTACGAGGTTTCGCCTCGCGATGGGCTACAGAACGAGGCGACGCCGATTTCGCTCGAAGGTAAGCTCGAGCTGTTGCGCGCGCTCATCGCGGCGGGGCTAACGCGCATCGAGCTCACGAGCTTCGTTTCGCCACGTTGGGTACCGCAGCTCGCCGATGCCGATCAGCTGGTCAAGTTGGCTGTTTTGCCGCCTGGCGTCACGGTTTCGGCGCTGGTGCCGAACGCCAAAGGCTTCGAGCGGGCGCGCGCGGCGGGCTTGAAAGAAATCGCGGTGTTCATGTCGTCGAGCGAGACGCACAACCGCAAGAACACCAACAAGAGCATCGCGGAATCGCTGCAGACGTTCGAAGAGGTCGTGCCGCCGGCGCGCCAAGCCGGCTTGGCCGTGCGCGCGTACGTGTCGACGGTTTGGGGCTGTCCTTACGAAGGCGACGTGCCGATCAGCGCCTCGCTCGGCATCGCACGGCGCTTGCTCGAGCTGGGCTGCTACCAGGTGTCGCTCGGCGACACCATCGGCGTCGGCACACCGCTCCAAACCAAGCGCATCGTGCAGGAGTTTTTGAGCGAGATCGCGGCGCCACACCTGGCGCTGCACCTGCACGACACGCGCGGCACGGCGCTAGCCAACGCGCTGGTCGGGCTCGAGCTCGGCATTCGGGACTTCGATTCCTCGGTGGCCGGTATCGGCGGCTGTCCGTACGCGCCGGGTGCCGCCGGCAACTTGGCGACCGAAGATCTGGTGTACATGCTCGACGGTTTGGGCGTCAAAACCGGCGTCGATCTCGAGCTTTTGATCGAGGCTGGTCGCGTCGCCGAGACAGTGGTGGGCCGGCGTCTGCCTGGCAAGGTGCACCAAGCTGGTCCGCGCGTGCTGCGGCCCGCTTAGCGTCCGACTACTTCAGCTGAAAGCCCGCCTTGCAG
>Ga0307516_10001433_pt1 | contig 32967 bp, 52 predicted proteins | sample 19_EM_MG_FD_203310 | JGI IMG/M metagenome (GOLD analysis project Ga0307516, IMG submission 203310) | Populus trichocarpa ectomycorrhiza microbial communities from riparian zone in the Pacific Northwest, United States - 19_EM | ecosystem: Host-associated > Plants > Roots > Unclassified | place...
AAACAAAGATAAAATGAAATGAAGTCGGATTCATGTTGTTGACCTTTTATAATATTGTCCACAAAGCCAAACAATAACAAACAAGGACAAAATGAAAAATAGTTGTTAAATGGCTGTTCCATAACAGAATGGAGGTGAGGGCGCAGTTCTGAATGGTTGGCCAATGGCAGCTTGCTATTCCAACAGTCCCTCCACTATAGCTGGTTGCCGGTGTTTATATGTCATCACCGTTGCTGGGCTACTACTATCTTGCCATCAACAGTGTTCGGCAATGCCTCCCACATCCTCCTGGACCCTTTCCTGCCATCAATGATGCTCAGGTACGTCCTCCTGCACCACCTAGGGCTGCATGCCGTACCATATACGGTAGGCAGCTGTATACTAACAACCGAAGGACGGGTATGGAACCAATGTACTCATAACCATACCGGCAAATTTTCAGAGGCCAATGGCTCCGGTATGGTGGCACTTATGGGTTATGGCCATCAAAAACAGTATATGGCATTACCATAAATAAATTTTAGTCAAATGCAACCATTAATTAATCTCAATCACCAAATTCCTGCTTGCACGAATATGATGCTTTGCCAGCATGAGCATATGGACAGTTTCAGGCTTAAGACTGGCACGGCGTAATGATATTGTGTCATGCCCACCCAAAAAAAGACGTTCAACAGCAACGGCAGAGCCTGTAGGATGAATATTAGATAGGTCAAGTCAATATAAAGGTTGGGACACACCAGGGATCAACAGGATATCGCAAGCGAGATGGTAGAGGTGAGGGAATTGACCTTTACAAGCATGCCATCACTCCAGTGGATGACACTTATCAAAGTCCTCGAGACAGAGCTTGAAGTATTCTTCGAGCTCATCCCCATATTCCTGGTCATGCTCTCAGTAACAGGCTGTAAAACTGACCTTGCGAGGTGATCCATCAGTGGCAGCTGGGATATCGTCTTCAGATTCCAGTTGCATGGTGCTGGTGTGAGTCTCCGAACTTGACGCATAACGAGTGTTATAATACTTGTGCAGTTTCCTTTTTGCATCTTCAAGGTCTGCAAGGAGGTCAGAGTTGTGCTTAAAGTCTTGTTTCAGGCCCTTGTATGAGATCCATGGATCAAGAACTACAACAAAGTCCATTAACTTCAAAAATATAAAATCAGAGTGGACGCACGAGCAGCCCAAAGATAGAATGGCGACTGGTCGAAGCGATGATAATATTCGCTCAGCTTCATATGAGCAGCAAGAAGCCCTGCTTTGATTTTTGGGTCCGCTGAGTTGGGGAGCTTTGCGAGAGCCTGGCAGACATGCTCCTGAAGACCACGAAATACAGCATGCACATGAGATAATATAGGCCAGCTGGTCGTGGACATCTCTGTTGTTGCATCGCGGAATTCTCAAAGCCAGCCTGCAACCAAATGAATTGCTTGCCACTCATCATCAGTGAGCTCAAGATGGCGGAGATCCTTGTTGATGCTAATGAAGGTATTGATCTCGGATTGGTAAAGTAATCCCCATTCTAAATGGAAAAATATGAGTCAAGGCCATCCCAAAGATATTGAGCCACTTACTCATCATCTGATGTGTTGAGGACCAGCGAGTCCGGACGTCGAGAATAAGCATAAGTGCAGCAGGCATGTTGGAATTTGTGATTGATGTGAGCGTGCGTGATGCATTGCCTGCACCTTTCCTTTTCTAGGTTTTCCCCTTTGTCGTTTATATTCTAGGTACATGTTTCATATTTCTATTATCCTCGTACATATATAACTAGTTTAGGTACATAGTAGCACCCCATCCGTTTGCCTTTCGAGCTCACCGAGGCCAAACGATAATACCATCTTCGTCTGTTTTCATCGTCGTCCGTCGGATCGCGTTGCTTATCCCAACAAGGCAGTCGTCCAGCGATCAAACTTTCCAGAATCAATAGCAGCCTTGGGATGTATAATCTTGGCACGTTTAGTGGGAGGGTTCTTCGGATGCCACCGAAACTTTGGCTCCAACTCGCCATCAGCATCCAACTGTTCAGCCACTACAAGCTCCTTCATCCATCCACCCTTCTCACAAAATGGGCGCACCATACCAGGAGCTGAATAATAGATGGTTAAATAGAATCAAAGCATACACAAGAACACAACGCATCTCCGCCAGCACAAGGGAGAGATGTTTCATCTGTCTCAGAGTGACAGAAAATAATGTTGCGTGGATCCTTGAGGTGGCCACCTGAATCCAGCGCACACCGGTCTGAAGCTGAAGCAGAAGGCATAAGAAAGACAAAACGGGGTAGAATGTGTCCCGATCAGATGTACTCCACCTATTTTATATCTCAACCAACTCGGACTCTATTCAAATCCAGCCATCGCAAAGCAGCATGGTGACACTATGAATGTGCATTTCCTCACATGCAGACCCATGCTCACAAGGCACATGTGGTACAGTCCTGGGTTTCATCATAGAATGAAAAGATTTGAAATTCAGTGCTATTGGAGTGAATGACTACGTTGTTACAGGATCTGTATCTTATCTGTGAAGTTTGAGACTTTGTTAGAGCTAGAATTGGAGAACAAGGACAGATACTCACCAGCTACTCGAACTCGATCACATCCATCTACCATTCTGAACTCACGAACGAGGTGGAGGGAATCAACAGATGTTTGTTGATCTCATGCAGAGTTTCATTTTGCACAGCCCCGTATACCCGATCATGTGCCGTCTCCAGCCGTCAACCATACGGCCGTTTCACATGAACCCGTACCGTCACGCCGAAGGTCTGGAGCACGATGGGTGTGGGTCCGGAACTGTCATACGGTAGCCGTATACCCATCAACTATGGTGACAGTGTGCAGCCCTAGCACCAAAAAAGTGCCTCCTGGACCCTTTCCGTTCCATCAACGTCACTCCTGGACCCTTTTCTGGACCCTTTCCTGCCATCAACAGTGTTTGGCAACACCTCTTGCGTCCTCCCGGCGTCGCTTTTCTGACATGCGTGACCTTCGGTGAGAATCGGTGATTGCATACGCCGTAGTCCTCAAGGCTTTCTGCTCTGGGGGATGAGGTGATATGTAGACGATAGTAGTCACGATACATACACCCTCAACAAGCTCGCAAGCATTTCCCAGTTGTCTGAACAATTCCTTGCGACTCCTGAGTCTTGATCATGACATCCTTAAATTCTCCCGTTCGTGATCGGTTATGGATGGAAAAGAGATGGAAAGGTAATGCGGCACCTGGACAATCGCAACGATATCTAGCGCCAGTTGGGTTGCATCTTGGGACTGCGTCAGCTGCAGTGACGAATGTGATGCCAAAACTTTTCAAACTGAGCCTACTGAACTTATAATTGAGCGCCCCTCAGGATGTGCTCCCTCTCCTGAGGTGTGGGTTGGCTACAAATACTGTCTAAGAACATCATGTGCAGCTAAAGTGACCCATGAGGGAAATCGGTCACCCACAAGTATGCCAGAAGCACTCGAGACATTTCATTGTAAAATTCGAGCCGTTTCGTCACAGCGTCAAAGTGCGAGCCCCCTAACCCGTCCTTAGGTTCTTCAGAATTTAAGCTCTCTTTGTTCCGCCATTGGCCAAAGTTCTGGGCGCGATAGCACAGGGAATTGTGTCATCATTTCAATATTTAAAAAGTAACACCAGGTGCCGGTAAGGTACGGCTCCGGGATTGCAGGAGCCCTCCTACATACTTACCTTGGCCCCTGTGGCAATTCTTGCCAACTTCTACGTGGTAATTTGGCACACGCATCGATCCCTCACCAGGGGGACGGCTGTCGGATCAAGAAAAAATTAAATAAAAGTGCCCGTAGCGCCTAGCGCTATAGGGTGGACTACGATGAAAGCGCGCTAGGCGTCAAATGGGCGTTAAAGTCGCAGACAAATGTACTCACCTCGTCTTGGTCACTCTGAACTTGGGGCCTCTTCTGTCAGAGCTCGAGAACGGGCCAAACAGACTGTTCGTAGGATGCAGCATTGCTATAATGGTGGGATTCCGCGACACAGCTTTGATCATGAATGACCGAACATGTCGGATCCAACCCAAATTCAACCCGATGAAGGCGGCGATGACAAGGGTTTACTCGCCTAGGAAGCAACAAGTTCGGAGAAAGACAAAATATCATACTTTGCAACGCATGTTCCTGTTCCTATCCACTACAGTCATAAGCGCGGGGAAGATTTTCCAGATCTTTTGTTTACTCACCTCCTTTTACCGCTCAGTGTTGCAAGAATATAAAGCTCACCAGGTGGCTGATACATTCCGCCCCCCTCCTCATGCATCCAGGTCCAAGGTCTTCGTCAGAAGAAAGACCTTTGCTTGAGGAGGCTCCACCTGCTTACCACGCCGTGACAAGTAATGAGGGCCACGATTCATCCCTCCCCCAATCAGCTCTGCCTTCCCAAGTGGGACTCCGAGATCAAAACTTCTCCAGAGCCGATGTGACATGGATCCTCATTGGTTTGTGGTCAGGAGTCTTTCTTGGGGCTTTCGACGGTTTGTCTTCATCCATCACTCGCCAGCAAATCTAGACATCCTCCAACAGGGACCGTCGTCGCCACCCTCTTGACGCCCATTGGCAGCCAGTTCAAGGCTTCTAACCAAGCATCCTACATCGGGACATCATATCTCTTGTCCGTGTGTTGTTTTACCCCGCTCTATGGTGCGTGAAACTCAGCGCTATAGCCATCGGACACCAGACCGAGTTCATTGTTTTGTAGGGCGCTTGGCAGATATCATCGGCCGTAAAGCTGCGATGCTAATTGCGTTATCTCTGTTCGGCGAGTACAGAGATACTATCTTGTTAAATGATGCCATAACCCCAATCAGGGTCTGGTACCATCTTTTGCGGCTTTGCACCCTCGATGGGTGCAATGTTGGCAGCGCGCGCGGTTTCGGGAATGGGAGGAGGAGGGTCGGTGCGATCCTCATCCCCACTGGACTGGTCTAATTCGATTTTTGTTCCTTCTTCGCTCTAAAATTAGCGTCATGACAGGTTTCGGATTCATACTACTGACAAATCATGCGAGCCATTAACTCAATCTAGTTGCCAGTATTGCCGTATCTGACCTGATACCGCTGTGAGTCTGTTCAAAGTACGAAACTCTCCAGCAATTGAATTCTTGTCTCGCAGAAAGCAACGTGGTCTCTATCAGGGAATGGCAAATATGTATCGACCTTTTCTACGCCTCGAATTCACTGATACTAATTAATCCTAGACTTTATGGCTTAGGTGCTGGGCTAGGCGGTCCTGTTGGGGGTTGGATTAACGATAAATTTGGATGGTTTGTCGACCCTTTTTTTTTATTGGGTCTTTTTTGAACCCGTAGTATAGGCGCAGCGCGTTCTATATGCAGGTGAGAAGTGCGTTCGACATTCATACGGAATGCTAATGACGAGAAAAGGCTCCCCTACTGGTCTTTAGCTTCGTAGTGGTCGCCTGCAAAGTTAACATCCCACTTTCCGAAGAAACACGACAACAGAGTCTCTCCGAAAAACTACGCCGGATCGACGGCTGGGGCTCCTTAGCGCTTGTTATAGCTGTAGGCTGCGCCCTTCTGGGGTTCAGCCTCAAAACATCGGAAGAACTCTCGTGGACACATCCTGTAGTTTATGGACTTCTTACTCTCAGCTTGGTGGCTACCGTATGCTTCGTCATCGTGGAGAAGTATTGGGCCCCTTACCCAGTTATGCCCCTGCGTTTAATAACAAAACGAACACCATTAGCTGTCTCGATTTGTAACCTCCTCTCAAGCATGTCCGCCTTTTCAGTGGTGAGCAGCTCGTTCCATCCAATTCAGCCATTTTGAGTCCACACAATCGTCACAGATATATAACACGCCTCTGGTGAGTATGCTTGACTAGGTTTGGCACATGACGATAAATTCTTCTTCCAGTATTTTTCTGCGGTAAGACTGGACAACGCTACAACATCTGGTATGTTAATCCAGATACTGGTTCTTGGCAGCTAATGGGTGCAACTGCCCTATTAAAGGTCTCCGTCTTCTGCCTCATTCGGTAGGTTCCTTTTCTCACAAACACTGTATCAAAGCATAAGATATTTCTAGGTTTCAATATCGGTCGGGAGCGTCATGGCTGGCTGGTTGGTCTTATTGTGTTTCGCTCCCTGCGTTGCCTGAGAATATTCCAGGTACATGCGACGCACCGGAAAACTCTACAACCTCACCTTGGCTTCATCATTCATGACAATTATCGCAAGCATCTACATCGCCTGCTGGAACAGGAACTCCTCAACTTTCCACTTCTGGTTTGACCTGATACCACATGGCTTGGGTATGGCCAGCCTGATCACAACTACCCTCATTGTCCGTCACTTGCCTTCGTTCATTGTTTTGGAAAGGCCTGAACGTATTCTTAGGCCATGATTGCCTCTGTTTACAAAGAGGACATGGCAGTGGCTATCGGCAGTATGTTTTCTCACTCACGTCCTTTCATCGCTAATTTATATAGTCACATATCTCTTTCGAACAACGGGTCAAGTCCTCGGCGTAAGCCTTAGCGGTACTGTTCTGCAAGCCGTGTTACTCAGAAAATTAAGGGAACGCATACATGGTCCTGCAGCGTCTGAGGCAAGACGGATACTTTCTGAATATATTGGCTTCTCGCTGAACGTCCTTTTAGGTCATTGAGGCGATAAGGTATCACTATCGTTGACATGTCACCGTCATAACTCAGTTGTATTACTTCTTCGAATTCATAGGCGGGACACAGAAATTATACTTACTTTAGATCCCAGCATCCAACGAGCCGCTGTGGATTCGTATGCAGACGCTCTGCATGTCGTGTTCATCTGCCAAGTGGCCTTAAACGTCTTGTGCTTTATAACCTGTCTACCATTGCAGGAAAACCCATTGCCGTGAGTTATCTAGCATTGAATAATTTGTAATTATAAGACCCCCCTTATGCTTCGTGTGTGCAGCGCAACTCGTGCGGAGCAGGAGGAGCACTATCGTACCCAAATCAATGACGACCACAACAACACGGATAGCAGTACGTGATGGAGGAATAATCCCTCTATCTGTGCTGGACTTTGTATTGGACAGGATATAAATTATATACCCTGATTATTGTATCCTCGTCTGTACTTGTACGTCGCTTGAGCAAAAGATAATTCAAGCTGTGAGACTAGCCTGAACTCGGATGTTTTTCCTCAATCCACCGTCTTGGCCGATTTGCAACTGTGACCTTACTCCCCTTCCTTGTCTCCTCCTCTAAGCCGCTATCCGCCAATCGATGCCTATATGGTCTTGCAGGACAAGGGAGGAAGTTGGACGCTGAGACAGTGACGAGGGTCGCGAGGAAAGTAAACCCAAAGAGCGAAGAAACCACTGTGCGACGCTGTTTTAATCGTAGAGATCGGTGTATAGACATTCTATAACTGTAAACGTGTCGGTCAGGCGTCATGAAAGGGGGGTACCTCACCACGCACTTGGTTGTTGTCCATATCCAACGAATGTGAAATTATTCGGTAGGGCTTTTTAACAGTGACGGAGTTCCGGAAACTCTTCTGTGTATGTCCACATTTGGCAAAACCATCCGCGGTGCTACTTTCCTTCCGACGACGACCATGCCCAACGCCAGAGTCCTGCGAGACATCAAGGCCCGTCATGGTGTCCGCGCCAACGAAATTGCCCGCAGAGCGTACCTCTATGTTGCCAGAAACCAGACATTGCCACCTCAAGTTCGGCATCAAGCTCAACTTCAATTGAACACTTTTGACAAATACGCGCGACCCACCACCGTCAAGAACCGGTGTGCCGAGTCAGGCAGGGGACGGGGAATCATGAGCGAATTTGCGTTGTGCAGGGTAGGTTTAGTTGGCTGCTCGTTCAGAGGTCTGAAAATGATCCGTTTCCACAGTTTCAGTTTCGACTGAAGGCGCTCAGAGGCGAACTAAATGGTGTACAAAAAGCATCATGGTAGGGACTGATTATCGTAGGCTGTGAGTGAATTCTTGCAATGGTTTATTATTCGCCACAATAACAGTCACGATATCGAAGATATTGAAACAGACAGCGTTAATTTAAAATCACATCCTGCTATCCCCGGGCGAAGTTTGTTCACTACCGCCAATGTCGCTCAAGCGAAGCTCAGACTCTCCTCGCTCCCTTCGCCATCGATTTGAAATATTTAGTGTTGATTTGTCAATTAAGAACCTGGATTGAACTAAGTGCCAAAACAGGCCGGTATATTGGTAGTAGACTGACCCATATTGTCGGAGGAATTTCTCGCCAATCTCCCAGTTGGTGTGGGCAAGGACATCGTCGCCGTGTATGGTAACAGCACGTCGATAGTCCATGAGGCATTCGACCAGGTCATAACGATCTAAAGGTAGTCAAGATGAGATGTGGGGTAAGTGCCTGTAAACCAATTTAAATACTTCGGAGAAGGATCATGCGATCACGAAGTTCAGAGTGAAGGATCCCGTCAATGATACTTTCTGAGAATGGGTCGGATTCAATGTTCTAAAATAACCACGAAAGACATACCGTGAGGTACTGATCTGGAGGATTGTATTATCTGCATAAAGATGATGGCAAATGAGGAAAGAAGCTGCTTACTTTTGCACCAGAGATGGTCGCAATGATGCAGGAAGGCAGTACTGATTGTTTCTTTTGTAGTTGTCGAGATGATAGCTACATGGGAGTCAGACGAACGTACTAAAGTTAAGAAAAAGAGCATTGACTGTATAAGCTTGTAGGCTTCTGATTTGTTTGGGTCGTCATCGTCATCCAAAGGCTCGAGAGGAGATTGCTTATGTTGCGAAGGTGGTATATTTTGTGAGACTGACAACGAGTTTGTGTTGGGAGAATAAGGGAGAGGGGCAAGGGGCGATTCCATGTTAAGGTTGACCACTGGACCGTAAGGGGATTGATAATTTCCCATGGTCGACGCCATATAGGGCGAAGAAGCACTTGCTGCATTACATTATTCGGTGTGAATTAGTAAATTGTTGTGCTGGAACATACCTCCCACTACATCTTGAGCTCTGGATGATCCAGCGTAGATACCATTAGATGGATGTGAGGATGTTCCCATTGGGACGAGGAGAGAAAAGCCATTCTGTCCGCGATCCGGCTCGGTGTCATCGTTTCTTGCCTTCTTTGAACGCAAAGGGATTGGGTCGTCGTCTGCAAGACGTTTCTGACCTGAGGCGGGACCATCTTTTTTGCGTCGTTGGTATCCTTCCCAAGCGGTATCGGTCTCTGATCTGTTGACAAACTCGTTGAAATCGGACATGTTCCAACCCAGTTTAGGCAAAAGACCACCGGCCCCGTCACCGATGAAGGCGCTTAGATTCTTCAAGAGCCCACGCAGGGATTGGTTCTCTACCATAAGGTCTGTTTGAAGGGGGAGGGGAGGGGGAGTTAAGGGGGAGTGATAGACTGCGGATGAACGAGGTGACCTTTCAACATATTTCTCATTTCGCTGAGGGCCTCGTCTTGCCCTCCGGACAAAATCTCGACGCGCGCTTCAAGGTCACGAATCTGGGAGAACGAGACTGTCATGTTGGATGAATGATATGGTGAAAGAACGAACGCGCTGCTGCTTCCTGAGACGAAACTCTCTCTGAGCGATGCGGTTCTGATCCCGCCTGGCTGCCTGGGAGCTAAAGACACGTTTTGAAAATGTAGGTAATAGGGAAGATGCTGGCCCACTTTGGATTCTTCTTGCGACCTGGTTTACCAGGCGGGTTGGAATCATCACGATGATCGCCATTCTGAGACTCGATGTCCGAGTCCTGGGTGGATTTAGAAACGAGTAGATAAGCGGTCAGCGGACGTACATCGACTTCACCGGAGATGCTGCGTTCTCTCGGCTCTGGCATGGATGTTTGCTTGGGTGAGAGGGATTACGAGTGACATTCACAACCGTTACATAAGATACTAGTAAGCAAAGCACAGTCAAAGTACTACCGAGCCTCGAATTGGACCACTGGAACGGGTCTGTTTGTGACTGAAGAGGGTGAGGGATACGCGGAGACCTACTCCGTTTGGTTCGCTTCTTGTACATAATACGATGCCCACACTCCCGACAACGAATCGGCTCGCGAGACTTGATTTCGTTCTTGGCACCACAGTCTGACAGAAATCAAGCTCAGAGATGATGCCTCCAGAACACGGTAATCGTACCTGCACAAATATACTCCATTTCAGCTCTTGGCAGAGGAATGAACCCTCCGGCGTTGCTCTGTGTACCGCCTACTCCGCCTTGTGGTTGGTTCATGATAAAATGCTTGTTTGTCCGTATTTAGTTAGTCTCCCTATCTCCTTGCCGACCACTCGTTAGCTACATAGAATGGCGTTGCTCCCTCCACACCATCGATGGCGTCTCTCCCTTCCTTCGTAGAGCTTATGGCTTCCCTCGATCTCGACCGCCCCACCAGACCACCAGGTCCGGCTTCAAGGGCGCGTCAAAAGGTCGTGCGCTACGCTCCGTACTCTCCTGTCCGAGGTCGACGACCAACCAGCCCCGACATTGGCTTGCAACAGCCTGGCGACTCATCTTCAGAGTCGGTGCGCGTGAGTTTGCCTATTACTCTCCCAAATCATGCTCAAACTCTTGTCAATCCGGTCCCAGTCCACTACAGCCTCCTTCCCTCCTTTGTCGAAGCGATTGAGGCACAATCTATCCATCAACGTGTACGACTCGTCGTCTGATCTCGCAGTCAACACCCCCATATCCGCGTATCTTCGCCGCAAGACTCCCGGCATGTCACCAACTTCACCCACCTTCCCACTCACAACAACACCCACCTCCCGCCCTCCCACCCCCCTCACCTTACCAACCCTGCCTACTCTTGCACCCCATGTAACGATTTCATCATCCGACACAGAGGACGATACCAATGTGCAACCGTCTCGGACCAGCACGGAACCTTCTCCTCTGGCCAAAAGCCGCATGTCCATCCCGACCCGTTCATCTTTCGTTTGCAAAGACCTCTTGCGGAGTCGGTCCCGTACTCATCATCGATAAATGCCCTTCGTTTCCTCTACCTCTCCTCGCACATTGTATAACAGAACAATACTCATATAGTTATTTCAGCCGTGCGATTTGACTTCAGTTGCGGAATTAAATCACCCTTCGATTTTCAGCAGATACTATATACATATGCTTTTCTTTTACAACGATATCTCTACCACCGTGTAAGTAGTTGGCGGCATCGAGCCTGTATCCCAAAATCAATCAAACAACAGGCTAGTATACCTCTGTTCAGCGAATTGCCATCTTCAGTCATGCAGTTCTTCGTCCGGTCCAGGGCACTCTTGTTCCATCGTTTCTTGATCTTCGTATTCTACCCCACACCAGAAGCAATACGCGCAGCTGTCGCGTAAATAGGAAAGAACAAGTTCAAGTCGAGTTTGTGCCTAGAATTTTGCTTTAAATATTCGCAGGTCTGTAATAAACATTTTATAAACCCACCTGGAGACTGAGAAACTGCAATGCCTCTTGGATGACTTCGGCAGAAAAGACCTCCAGCTCGGCGGAGGCCTTGGATTTTGCAGACAAACCCTCACAGTCGTCGTCCAAGGGTTGGAGAGCGTCGGCTTGCATCTGTCTCCGTAGACGATGCTGCACGGTTTCGTCACGTTGTTCGGGGGTGGACCGTACGAAACCGCGTCGTACGAGCTCATCGAGCAAACCGGCAGGGAACGAGTCCGGGTTATGCGGGTTGAGCCATAATACATGAAACTAAGATTCGTGCGCACTCTTCAGTATTTATGTCGAGAGTGTCCGAGTCCAAACCAAATGACTCACTGGTTTCCCGGCCTTTTCGTCCAAAGAAATGCATGTACGTTGGGCGGGGCCTAAAGGGTAGATTTAAACGTGGATAAAGAAGGGAGGCAGACCGAAAAGTACCAAGTCGGCCTTCAGCTCGTCTCTCGTCATATTCCTGGCTCGCGCGGCCGCGAAAATCGGCATGGCTGATCTCTTCAGCCTCCTCAGTCATCTTTGCCATCTTCGCCACTCTTTCGGCAGCAGTGGGGGACCTCGCGCGCTTGCCGAGTCCAATACCCTTCTTCCCTAGATGAATCGTCAGACTTGGAACGCCAGGGACGAACACCAGACTGACCAGCCCATTCATTGAGTGGAATCGGTTCCGTAATCTGCTTTGTATGGGTGTTGGCGCCGGCGGTGTGCCCAGAGTGAAGGTCGGCGTCAGTTCCCTCGAGTTTGTCAGATGGAGGTGTCGCGACATCCTCTACTCTTCCAAGAGATTGCCCCGGTTTGAAGCCCATCTTCATCATCATCGAGAGCGCTTTGTTTCCAGACACTATCCCCGCCCCTTGCTCTTCATTTGCTCGTTCGAACAGGCTTTTGCTCAGGCCCTCTTCTCTTGCCTCCACCTCGCGTTGACGTCGGCTCTTGGTCCTGTTCTGTTCATTTTTTAGTTTGGCTTTCCTGTCGGCTTCCTTGCGAAGCTGAGAATATGATTTAGGAGCAGAGGGATTGGCGCTGAGAGTGGCTAAGAATTTGTCCGACAAGTAGTCGTCCTCATCTCCGGACATACTATGCTGTACACCGGGTTCGGCGGGACCTGCCAAGCGTGAGTCAACAATGTCGCGGACCTGCCGCAGTGCCGTCCAGTGATACCAATCACCGTTGACGGTTGCTTCCCGTTTACATAGATTTGGGCTTGGAACGCGGACTTGGCATGGTCCCTGGAGGGACACCTAAAGCCCTCACGGCAGATTAAACGCGACAACGCGACAACGCACCTCAACCCACCAAAGAGACGGGAAACCATCAATAAACCATCTTTTACCACAAAAAAAGAGAATGAGCTTCGTGTTGGTGAGAAAGTGGCATTTGGGATGCTACTCGTATAAAGAGCGAGGAAGGCAAGAAATCAGTATTTCACCGTAGGTCTGCAGATCGTCTGGACACGTAAACAAAATTGCACGAGATCACGCATCATGAAGTAAGGGGTATGATTTTGTTCATCATGCAGTATACGAAAACATGGCAAGACACCAGACCGCAGTAAACTTGTCGAAAGAAACGAGAAGCGAGTCAAAGGGCCTTATGAACAACACATCACAATTACACGTAACAGGAGCATGATCCGGAAGGACGTCATGAATCAGATAGAGGGGGCAGCCTCGTTGGAAGAATCAGCAGCGGCATCATCATGGGGAGTATTGACCGCGATTTTGACGGCAATGGACCTTCCACCAATTTCTTTCCCTTCAAGAACTGCAATGGCCCTCTGCTGTTCTTCCTCGCCGCCAACGTCGACGAAACCGTAACCTTTGCTCCTTCTGGGCTGGCCCCAACGCCTGCGAACAACCCGAGCAGAGTTGACAATGATTCCGGCATCGGTGAAAAGAGCGGCAAGACCGGCGTCGTCAATGTTGAAACCGAGGTTGGCGACGAAAAGCATGTTCTTTGAAGGCTCCCCGAGGGGGTCTTCACCGGCAGGGCGTGGAACACGGGGAGCCCTAGCCTTGCGAACACGAGGAGCCTTGTTAGGGGAAGCCTCGACGGGAGCAATGTCAGGCGTGCCCGAAGCAACAGGAACCGAAGCCTCCTCGCTTTCGCCTTGGACCTTGGGCTTGCGCTGAAAGGGAAATGAGTCAAACAATGGATCGGCGGTAATAAGGGACTTACGGCAGACTTCTTCTTTTTGGGCTTCGCAGCTTCATCAAACCCGGGGACGGCAGCAGTAATCTCAGTGGGCTGGATCTGCTCGCCACCGTTGGCCTCGGCCTCAGATATTTCGCCAGGGACGGCCTTGCTGCCGCGCCTGCCAGGTCTCCTCTTGGCCCTCCTTTCCTTTTTCTCCTTGTCCTTCTGATCAGAAGGTTTGGCAATCTCGACAATCACCTTACGACCCTCGAGGTCCTGCTGGTCGAGGGCGTCGACAGCTTTTTGTGCGGCCTCTGCGGTAGACAGAGCGACGAAACCATAGCCAGCGGAGCGGGCGCCACGCAGGATGACGTGGGCAGATATGCTGGTTGGGATGAGGAGGTGATGGAGGCTGTGTCAGGTTGCCACGTACATGTCGTTCTGAACAGGCGCAAAGAAAGCCTTCAGCCCTTCATCCGTGGTAGTGTACGCAAGATTGCCAGCGAAGACCTGGACTGGGGTGAGACGGAGAAAGGGCGGAAATGAAGGCGGCGATGACGATACCTTGAAAGCAGGAGCTTCTTCGACTTGCGGAACGGGAGGCACGCCGTTTTCAGTGACAATGGCGGCTGGGGCGTCGGACATGATGAGCAGCGGTGAGAATTTGTAGGCGATGAACGGGGTAATGAACTTGAACCGGTCGTAAACTTGGAGGTTGAGAAAAACGGGATTTGCGGGGGTGGTATCTTTTTGTAGGTAAACAGAGCCAAACTGATGCCGCATGAGGCAACTGCCATTCATATCGCCATGACGGTGTCGGCCAAAAAAGAAGGCTTGGAACCTCCTGGGACTCTGTTTCTCTGGGCGGCTGATGATGGCCTTGCATCGTGCCTGGCTGTTGCTCTGCCGAGCTGATGAATAGAATGGGTTGCTGGGGTCCGTGCGAGTGATGGCGGCAAAAACCGTGCATAAATTCAACTCACGATTGTTCCCATTCTCTACGTCTCCACTCACGTTCCTTTTCTTTTTGTCGCTCATTTCACCGTCATGGCCCACGGCAAGCTCCTCAACCTGCTCGCTGTCTCGTCCCTCGCTATCTTGGCCTGCTCATTTGGCTCTGCCCCCGTCAATGCGCTCTCCATCAACACCAACCATGACATCCTAGTCCGCTCCCATGCTCACGCTGATATCCTCACAAAGAAGAAGCGCTCCTCTCTCAAGAAACGCTGCAAGCCCCGTCCAGCTCCGGCCCCTGCAACCCCTGCTCCTAATACAACACCCACCCCCTCTCCCAAATCTTCCTCTTCTTCCGGTTCTTCCTCCAACGGAGGTAGGAAGGTTGGCCTCGCGTGGGCCAACCCCAATGACAATGACATTGCTCATTTCGTCACAAAGAGTGTTGGCCCGTAAGTCCTCCACTTCTCGTCCACAGGTCACTTCCTGACCTTGACCATCCAGTGTCATGACTTGGAGCCCTTACATCCCCCCCATCGCCAAGAACCTTGGTCTCATCCCTTGCCCAATGCTCTGGGGTCCCAAGCAAATCGGAGACTTCCAGCGTCTTGTCGTACCAGGCTATGCAAATGTTGTTCTTGGCTTCAACGAGTAATTCCCTTGTTCCCAACCCTTACCTCCCTTCCTGACCTCTCCTTGAATCCAGGCCAAATCAGCAAGGACAGTCCGACCTTGACCCTGGATATGCCGCTCAGTTGTGGAAACAGTACATCCAACCTTTGAAGGATCAGGGATATGCTCTTATTACCCCTGCTTGCACGAATGCTCCTTCAGGAAAAGCATGGATGCAAGCGTTCATGAACGCTTGCGGTGGATGCCACGTCGGTGTCATTTACATTACCCCGAGTAAGATGGACTGACAATCCATTTCATAGTTTGATGGTCTTGCCCTTCATTGGTACGGTACCGACCCTCAGCAGATGATCGCATATCTCCAAGACATGCATAACACTTTCGGCTTGCCCATCTGGCCGACCGAGTTTGCTTGCGAGGTAGGCTGTCGTCATCACTCGGTATTGCAGCCCTTATCCATGTTCCTTATAGAACTTTGGCGGTGGTGCTCAATGCAGCAAAGATCAAGTGTGGAATTTCATGACCACGGTCAAGAATTTCATGGATGGCACTTCCTGGGTTGCCCACTACTTCGCCTTTGGTAAGCTTTTAAGACCCCGACTTTTTCTGTTTTATCGACGTCTCGCAGGTGTCCTCAGCAATATGGGCAACGTTAACCCCCTCAACCAACTCATGGGTTCAAATGGTTATCCCAACGACCTAGGCTACTTCTACCTCAACTGAACGACCAGACCCGTCTTCATATGGATCCTAACGTTCTTGACTTATCGCATCCCCTCGTTGATTATACCCATCATTTTAATGTAGTGTCGCTGGTACTGGCTGCTACATACTTTTACTCGATTGTTTTTTCATGATTTTTACCTTACGGTTCACTGGATCCATGATTCGGTGCTGGATATAGGAGCCTAGAGAGTCGAGAGTAATCTTGCTGCTCAAATCGTCTTTTGCTTGACGCAAGCCCGCTATAATTAAGAATTTAAGGGAGTTGTGCAACACTCGGAGCCTCGACAGGCGGAACCGAGCACTCGCGAGCATTGAGCCTGATATCGATGGTCAAACACCTGTCTCCCTCACTAAAGCATCTTTTGACTTCGCGCAATCCGCTTCCATGGCCCAGTCCTCCTCTGTCGCGATTAGAGACCCTTTTTTCTCGAACATACTCTGATGCGAAGCGGAGGAAAGCAGAAACAGCGTGGCTAGTATTAACGGTATGAACCGTAGGCTTTCATGCTACAGCAATACAACGTTAACTACGTCCAATCTCACGTAGACATGCTCAGTGCTCACTGCCAATCGTCCGGCGTCCATTGGTCATCTCTACCGCTTTGCTACTCGTCGCAATTCCTTCAACCACGTCTCCTCTCGGGACAGTGTTGCAAACGCCGCAAACAAGGCTGCTATCATGCGCGAATCTGCGTTGAAGAGTACAATCTTCGTCGGCGTCCCTCGAGTGAGGCCATCGATGACCTTCCGATATCTCCGCGCTCACATATCTGCCTATTTCGGCAATAGGTGATTCTTTCTCTCGCAGCCTTGTACGGAGTACTAGAAGATGATGTCAAGCATACCCTGAGGAAGCAATCGCGCAGGTGACAATTCATTCCCCTCTGGAACTACCCGTTCCACGTTCTGATTTGTCCTGGTTATCGGTCAGGAGCGCCTCGCCCGGGACGGTGGAACCATCCATCCAACGGGGCCAGGCCCTTTGGAACTCCATCTACACGCCTCATGCAGATAAACTTCACGACAAATTAGGGTCTTATCACCCCGACTTCATCTGTACGTACCACGTTTTTCTTTAATACAGACAAGGGGAAGTCTCTTTTTCCAAAATGGATGCGGGGTTGATCAGGAAAATGTTTTCATGCCCTGCATATGCTATTTTGCTGTCTAAAATGTACCATCGCTAATTTCATTCCCTGGTAGCTTTCATTATCCAGAGCTATGGCGCCGTACTGGCCCCTTTGCCCGGGGGAACCAAGTCCTTTTCCGACGAGACCAGTCTTGATGATCTTGATCAGGGAAATTTAAGCCAAGCGTTAGGCTCCGTGGTTGGGATGGCGACTCTCCGGGCGGAAGGGAGGGTCGGCCCTCAGCTAACCAGCCACACCTTTGGACTTCTCAAGGCTCGTTATCTCGAGGGAAAGTCGGAAGAAGACACGTGGCTTTCCAGCGATGAAGGCGCTGAGTGGGTCATACGCACGGTGGATGAGATATTAGATGGCCTTCGTTCAGAACCACCACAGGAGGCTGGAGCACAGACGAAATTGTAGGAGATTTCTCAGATCATCACGAGGACCTGCATGTCATTTACATCGTGTTCGCACTCTTTTCAAATTTCAACATTTCTCCATCACGGCGCCTCTTGCGTCCCACATGAGCCATCTTGGCGTATTCTTATCCTATCGATCGGGCTGCACCGCAAGGATCTAAAGCCAGTTGTGCAATCGCAGCCGCGCCATCCTAGATACAATCTGATTCAATTGCCCGCGACGCTTTCAACGTGTACAGAAGTATGCAAACGACCCCAAAACCTGGCTACGGATACTGGTTGATAGGATACACGTGGATATAAAATATCGAAACCGAGAAGAGTACTCATACAGGATCCCTTATCGAGAAATGGCAGAGAAACGCTGATTAAAGGTTCCACTGCGCACAGAAACGATACAACATGATAGTGGCCGTCACCGTGTCCATTATCGGAGGATGCGTCTGTCGGCCGAAGAAATGAGGAAGGCATACGGGGCGGCCAGGAGGCACTTACAATTGTTCCGGAACCTGCGGTTCGGATAAAGTGCAGCTCGCCATAAACGTCGCCGATCTGATATCGTGTGGGGCGTGTGGGGCGGTAAAAGGCGACGACGACGCCGTTATTATCCTGAAGCTAAAGAGATCTGGATCAGCCGTTGTTGATTTGCTTATATGGGCACGTAAAAGATCGACCAGAATGTCGTGGCTCGTGTTGCTGGGGCGCCATCGGTAATGGACACCATCAGGTCCATAGAAATACCGAAGGCCCTGGACAAGCGATGAGTAGAGATGTCGCGGGTAACGTTACGAAAGCGCTCACCGGGGTCTGGGGATCTGGTCTGACCATATCGGCCATCGGCAATATGTTCTGCAGAATTGTATTCAATTTCATGCCATACCGAGGACGTTGAGAGAGACGACCATTACCTTGCCAATCACGACACGCCCCAGTCCACCATTAGCGGACCATTCGAATTTTGCGGCTTTATCTTCTTTGTTGGGACGAATCGTTCGCCACAGTGTGGTGACGCTTTGCCCGTTCGCGTTTACAACCGTCTGCATGCTCTTTCTGACTCTCATTGTTCAGAGGGAGCCATCGTTACATACTTGAAAGCGGTATTGGACGCCCCACGAATTGAAGAGTTGGCTTTCACGAGGATCTTGATTTGTCCAGGAAAGAACGTCATTAGAAGCAGTAGTCATGGCTGGGCGATAGATCCAAGTGAGGGGCGATGGAGTAGGGGCCCATGAAGCGTCTCGTTTTAAGCGATTCCGGCTCTCGTATCCGACAAAGGTGAGGGAGTATAATCCTTGGTTGAAATTTTAGTTTTCACAATTTTCATTCGATTGATGTTAAAAATCGATCGGAACGTGCCCATCTCGCGAGTTGATAAAGAAGAATGTCACAAAAAACGTGTCGATGGCTGAACCGAATCCAAGGCGAGGAGTCGTCATTGAAGCGGTCTTCTGACAGGAAAAGTCACCGCGAGCAGGACGGAAAAAGCCAAGAGCCGGATAAGGAATTTTTCCCGGATCTGTTCTGAAAGAGAAAATAACTGCAGCCTCCAACTATCGTTCCTTTTCAGTGAATGCGCGAGCATGGAAACGCACAGGAGCTCATGAGGGCTTTGAAATTTATTCTTTGACTCGTCACGGGATCTCTCCATTAGGCAGGCAACTCGTGAGGTACCGGTTCTTGTGCAGGGGGGAACGCCTCAACGTGTATAGTACATCCGGGGTTCGGTGCAGCAGGCGTGCATCGTGTCGATTTCACGTTTACTGAATGGTAAAAACGGGAGCACTTTACTCACTTGTGGCTTGTAAGGGGTCTTGCGTGCTTGGATGCTTTTCGCCGCCGACAAAGGCACAAGTGAGGCGGTTCATTCAGAATTCTGCAGGGCACTAAGCACCACCGACCATCGGACCCACATTGCGACTGGTGGCAGTTTCAAAATCGGTATTGGGGAGCCTGATATAGAATTCGGCTGGGTTGAAACCCGGTGGTATGGGCCGAACGTCTGTGATGTGCCGGAACCTAGGCGGCGGAAACATGGCGCTGCTGCATGGGCAACTTGGCTTTGATCAACTAGGGGTTGAGCCCTTGGTATTAAGTGAAGTACTGCTAATTTTACACCGGTGAAAGGGATTCCAGACGTGTGGCGGGTCAGGATAATGCTGCAGGTCGCTATGATGAAACCCCACTCAGCATGACCTTTGAATAGAAACAAAGGCGCTTTAGCACCCACTGAATCTAGTTCAAGGGGCAACTTGTACTCCCAAGCTCCTAGCGCTCCCAATCACCATCCGGGTAATAGATTCCAGTGGAAGATGCTTCATGTGCTCGTCAGTTGATTTGATCTTTGCGATCTCGTACACGTGTTTGAGACTGATCGTCGCGAGAATCTCATGGCCTGGCTTGCCTGTTCCTTTTTCAATCCCCGTCGTTTTTTTAACGAGATAGGATACTGGTGGCGTCTTGGTGACGAACGTGAAGGAGCGGTCTGGCTGAACGGTTATTAACGTGGGGGTGGGGACACCCTTCTCCACATGTGCTGTCCTGGCATTGAACTCCTTGCAGAAGTCCATGGATTTCACGCCACGAGCACCCAGTGCAGGGCCAACAGGTGGTGTAGGTGCAGCTTTGCCAGCTGGAATCAGTAGACGCTGTTTACTATGGTCAAGGAAATATCACGAAGTTAGAGAAAATGCGCACCACGACCTGCGCTCTGGCTTTCAGCGCCGCCTTGGACATCGTAGTGCCGGTGTTTTTTTGTTTGACTTTGAGCTGTATGAGCGGTCCGATTCCACGTGACCTGGCATGTGACATTTATGTCATATAGGTTGGACTCCGTTGGACGTTTTTGGAAGTCTACCCTTTACCTCCTCCTTGAGCTGCAAACCCCAACATGAAGTCCTTTTCAGTACTTTTGGCTCTTGCATGTGTTGCTATTGCTACCCCCGTGCCACTGTCAGACGACGGAGGGACCCCTCAAACTCCTCTCCAGGCTGGTCTCATGACAAGCTATCCAGGCTTTCATTTGGACCTTAATGCTCTGCGACTCGTCCAAATTGAGGATAGTCCACCCATCTGGATGACGGAACTAGACAAGGTCAGCTCACGTTGCCTTACATTTTGACGCAGCTGACAGCCTGCATGTCCCAGATCCGAGCCAAGGCAGAAGGCATTCACTTCTTTGACATGTAAAGTCTATTATTGGTCGTGACGATATATCTTGACAATTCATAAAACAGCACCGAAACACCAGACCTTGGCGCTTCAGCTCATCTGAGAGCCCAGAATATACGTAAGCGCCAAGGATGACTACTCTCCTCTTTTAGTTTCCTTCCCGACACAATCATGCAGCATCCTTTCCATCACCAAGTGCCGAAGACAAGGTCAGACCAATCCTCAAGACCTTATCCACTCAAGGTCCTCGGAAAAACCTTGAGAAGTTTTCCAGTTTCCGCACTAGATGTACCTTTCATATCTTCCCCTCGTGCTTCACTTTCGCTTATGTGGGCTCCAGATTACCGCAGTGACGTAAATACCCCAATTTCTGTAAACGTGCGAGATATTCTCATGACAGCTGCAGACTGGCAAACAAAGCCAGAAATGGCTCCTTTCCCGCATCTCCGAGGTGGGGTTCGAATACATCACCTTGAACGGGCCGTTTACACGGTCTTTTGTTTAGATAACCACGAAATACGCATCTAAAGCGCTTCAAGAGCGGATATCGATAGCTGAATTCCCGCATCCTTGGGGACAACATTCTATCGCAAGTTCAAGCCTAACTATATGCTATCAAGTGCTTTCTTAATCTTGGATCCTTGTCTCTAGACGCTGAGGATTAATGGCTCGTCAGTAGATGATGGTGTGGTCATCATAGGGGCCCACCAAGATAGGCAAGTGCCTCAAATTCGAGCTTCATGTCGATTACTGGTATCACTTACTCCATCTCCAGCACAAACATGTGGCCTTTCCTTCCCGCACCAGGTATTCGCCTTTTCTCTTGACACTTGCTCTCGGCTCAACTTCATTGTGCTCCGACAGGCGCCGATGGTGCAAGCTATTATCGTCTTTTGCATACCCGCGACTAATAAATTATATAGATGATGGTTCTGGGACTGTCACAATCCTGGAAGCATATCGGGCTTTAATTGCGGCCGATTTCCACCCTGAACGGCCCGTCGAGTTCCATTGGTATTCTGCTGAGGTAAAATATGCTGTGCCCAATGAAAGAGGAATACTGAGAACAATTTAGGAAGGGGGCCTTCTGGGTTCACAGGCCGTTGCCAGAGATTACGAAGCGCGTCAAGTGAATGTGATCGCGATGAGCCAGGTATTTACCTACCATCCTATTGTGAACAATGGTGTTTGACAGGAGACTAGTTCGATATGACGGCCTGGGTCAAGGTGAATGGTCTCATATTTTTGGGACAGCTTAGAACCTGACAAGGCTATTAGCGAGGAGCGCCAGAAGAAGTAGGAATAATTACCGATTTTACTGATGAAGGGTACCCCATTTGATCGTTCTGGAGGTTCGGTTCATTTGCTGACGTCCCACCAGTCTCACAACGTTCAACAAAAAATTGGTTGATTTGTACCTTGACATTCCTTATGTGGAGGTGGGTGAACGTCCAGAAACCACGCATTGATTTCTTAATCCTCGCCTTCCACTAGACCAAATGTGGTTATGCTTGCAGTGACCAGTTGAGAATTCCGTTTCATATGTTCCAGCCGGACGTACCCTGATGGAAATCATACAGCGCTTCGTGGCGAAAGGCTGGTTATCCTTCGTCTTTCACGATCGGTAGGAAATATATGGTCACTTCCCGTATCGTATTAATTATCTATCAGAGAGTGCATTCGAAAACTCCAACAAGCATATCCATTCAACGTCCGAGTAAGTCATGCTATCTGGGAAAGATCGTTTCATACCCGAACTTACCCCTTTCGCAGCCGTATTGACATCTCCGACGAGTTCAGTTTCTCGCACATGTTAGAATTCTCCAAGCTTGCCGTCGCCTTTGCTGTTGAACTTGGAGGCTGGTCCAAGGCTGAGTGAGACTTCACAGTAGCACCACTGGAGTAGTTTTTGAGAAACACCTATGTAATGAAACACCGACAAATGGCTTGAATTGACTCATCCACGATGAATGAAGATGCTCAGCCTAATGAACACGCACTGATCAGAAAAGGAGGCCCTGTGCCCGTTATCTGGTCCCAGAGGGCGAGAGCACTATCCTTTCGCCACAGCGGACACTCGCAATCTTCGACACGCGGTCGCCCCCGCTTTCATCCCGCATCTAATCCACCTTCGTCAGCCACACAACATCCAGCGACTACACGTAGCTACGGACAGTACGTCCACCAGTCGACCCCCCCACGGAGTAACCTCTACGCCGGACCACCACCCCAACGACGACGGCAAACGGACAACGTTTCCAGACACGTCCCGCACGTTGCATACAAACAATCTTTGACGCCACGTCATCGCCGAATCCCAAGCAATAAAGGAAAGGGGCCCGAGCGAAAGGCTGAAAAAGAGTCGACAGAGTTGCTGCTCGACATTCCTCCAGAATGTCAGAAAGGTAGTCCAAACTCCCAACTCACACGAAAACGGTGGCAAGAAATTCAAGCTCGTGAGCTTTCCGCCAGTATAGGTGTTCCACTACGATTTGGTGGTTATCTAGATGGATGTGCAAGATTCGTTTTGGACGAGAAACCTCTCGCACTTGATCTTGGAGAGGATGTACACGGTAAAAGGAGCACATTCATACCTCTGCCACTCGTCGTTGTCGAAGAACCGTCTCTGGCGACGCCGGACCATCTCAGCCAACTTACCAATACATCATCCACCACGGGGAGCCGGTGGCAAATAGATGAAGAGATCATGGGTGACAGTTTTGACGACCCCGAGAGTCCGTACGAAGCTTCACGCGCCAACGAGCCTACACCCCCACGGGCATCTGTTCCAACCGAGAAATTTCCATCGATTGAACCATATTCAGCTCCCCAGTCATACCGTGTCTTTCGATCTGGTGTTATCTGTCTTTCTCCATCGGCATCCCCTCCGCCAATTACTGAAGAATCTCATGCTCCTGTCTATCCGCCTGTGGACAATTCGCGAAAATCCCCTCGTTCGAAATATCCTGCTTCCCTTCCAGGGATGGACCTAAACATGGCTTTGCCCCCACTGCCGTCTGACACCGGGTCCGCATGCGGCCCTACTGTGACTCCGCCCAGCGACCATAGCACGTGGGCAAGGAATTCAGACTTGTACCACGACGTTATGGATATCAATTCTCAGACCCACGAACCTTCTCGCCCGTTAGCTCAACATAAACTGGTAATCCAGGATGGTCCATTTCAAATATCACTTTCACAAGATAAACTCCGTCGCGTTCTCTTTACTGGTCCGAGCTCTATGGTAACTGTGTCAATGCGCGGTTCACTCCATACAGTTGATCTTCTATCACCGAGGTTCGTCCTGTGCTTGCTTGAACACTCCTTCTATTGAAGTATGTCATAGAAATATCAATACAACCAAAGTTGTTCATCCACCCGGAGAGTTCGTTGACGACGCATGTATTCTCGCGGCTGGTGATGAGTATTTGGTTTTACTTGGGCACGCTCGCGATCATGAACAAGTTTCATCGTTTCGTTCTCGCGACGCATTGCATCAGGTGTGTAGAATCATTTAAACTTTGTCTAGGATTGACCACAACAGTAGAAGGAGCGTCCTCTGAACAGACCTTGGAATTCAACCAAGAAGGGTGGAGTCAGCGCTATCGCGAGCACATTGCAGCCTTTGCACTTCGCGACTGGAGGCTATGATCATATCGTGCATCTTTGGGAGTTCGAGTCTGACCTTTCTGCTGCATCATCTCGTCCATTGGCTATCAAGCACAGCTCCCATGTGCAGTCCCTATTGTCAATTCGGGATACCAGCCATAAGTTGATTTCAGCAGGAGCCGACTGCAATGTCAACATATGGGACTTGGCTTCGGAACGTACCGTCAACACAATAAAACTTTCAAACGGGGTTTACCATGCCCACCCAACTACGTCACCGTTTTGTACGCTCCTAGAGGTAACCATTTCGAGGCTCGCATAATAAACTCATTCATATCCAGAGACCCTTTCCTAGGTTGCTCATCGTGAACTCCAATTCGAGGTTCGTGACCACAGGGCTGTTCCGGGATTTCCGGTGTTACGTTTCGGCTATGCCTGCGGACAAGTCAATGGGCGATACATTAAAGGTCGGTTTCTTCTATGTCCTTCCGGATTTATCATCGAAAGGTTTACCAGGAGATGTATCATCTAACCTTTTTGCCTGTGGTGGACGAGATGGACAGGTACGCTTGTGGGATCTACGCAATTCTACTGCTTGTCCGGTGACTGTAAGGGTTTTTGATTCCTCACAACGATATCTTCTGCGAACGGTTATCAGGTCATCACCTCCTTAGGACAGAAAATCGTTCAGGTGATCTTCAATCACTCACAACTTACCATCTGCTCTGGAAACGGTGAGTTAACTTTCGCGGGGTATGAATGATAGCATCGATGTTGCTCTCCGTGAGACTGGGGAATGCCTATATTAATGGTGTCAGTGTGCTATATCCTTATCATTCTATGTACGATGGACTGGTACCGTTCACTTCTGGTTCCAATAATCCACGCGAGGAGTGTGGGCAACAGAAAGCTGGCAGCCTAGCTCTGCGAGAGCCGCGGCGAACCGCGATTAGACTCCAGTAAACATGTTTAAAGCCGACTCACGCCTCGGGATTGAGGCGATTTATCTCTTACAATTGCCAACATCCCAACCGTGAAGCTCCTCCGTCATTAAAAGCAACATGTCTATTCGCGACGACATAGCGCTGGCTCATGAAATACAGTCACGAGCGGCCATTTACGTCTGTTCCTCGTCATTTTCACCACATAGTGTAGTTCGTCAGGCTGATACTTCCCATAGGGAGCGTTGCATGGCACTGCGGTCGGTCTTGGAACATCCACCATCGCTCATTATTGCTGGCCTCTTTTCAGGTATATTTCATCACTAAGAAAGACATCCACTCGTTAAAATGCCGATCTCGATCAAGGCGCCAAACCCTCCCCTTCAAAGCATTCCTGGTGTCAAGTTGTACGTCACCTTGCTGCATGTCTATGGCGGCGATTCTGTACATATTTTCAGTCACAATATTCGGCCTCGTTCTCGGGGCGGATAATGCTTTATTGGCCTACGAAGCAGCCCAACGGCATAGAGAAAATTTGATCCGGAGGGAAGCCCGGATCGACCTCGCCCGGCAAGGGATCCTCCCCACTGAGACTGAGATCGCCAATTGGAAGAAGAGCCAAAAGGCAGGGAACATTTGAACTTGACGCGGGAAGAGGTTCTAATTTTATTTACCAATCTATGCATCTCATATATGACATTACATCTGTATCAGCATTCATAAAATAATGATACGGGTTTGCTTCGCAGAGTGTACGAGAACGAGAGTCTGTTTGTATACGATTGAGATTATGGAGATGAGCGAGACGGCATCTATACAAAAACATTCACTTATGGACTGTGTAAGATATACCTTGTAGGACTTGGTTGCCCGGACACCCATTGTCCTAGTCCCTCGCTTCGTGGGAGATTCGGTGGTGGTCCGGGATGATAAGGAATTTGAGGTTGTGGTGGTAGAGGAGTTTGCCCGATGAAATCAGGAGGTGGAGGTGGCGGCGGTAAAGGTGGCTGATAGACAGACTGCGGTTGCTGATACATGACAGGTGGTGGGGGTAATGCTGAATGCCGACGCGCCCGATTCTGTGGAGGAGGCGGGGGCGGGGTTGGAGGAGCAGTAGCAGGATGCTGCCCATTGGATATAGAAGGAAAACTGGCTTGCCGCTGGGGGGACACACCAGGAAATACCTGAAGCGGGGGAGGGGGCGGAGGGGGAGGTAGGCCGTCAACAGAGTGGCCGTCGGATGTAAACATTTGGTTAGATGACTGATTAGCAGAGTATTGGATCGGAGGTGGAGGAGGTGGAGGTTGGTACAAGCTACTGGCAGAGAGAACAGCATTTCCAGTCTGTGGTGTGTTGAAGGAGTTAATAGGCTGCTGTAGGCTACTCGAAGATGGTATAGAATACGATCCTGAGACTTGTTGCGGGTACATAACCTGCGGTTGTTGAGGAAGAGGTCTTGACATGGCACCTAAAGTGGCGGGAAGGGAGGTACTTGGGGGAAGCGGAATGCCAACCTCATGAGAAGGGGATGGTGTTGGCAAATAGCCCTGATATGGTTGTGCTGCTGGTGGCGCAGGGGTATAGGATTGTGGTATGGGCGTTGTCGAGTGACTCGGGATATAGTGAAACGACTGCGACTGAGGAAATGACTGATATGGAACAAAAGAGTTGGATGGGAGGGGAGGGAGGTAAGCATCGACACTTGTGGGCGTCGCGTTTTGTAAAGGATATATCGGCTGAGAAGTAGAATGATGTGCACTGTAACCCAAGGAAGAGTTGAAACCCGCTGCGTCAGAGGAAGGAGGTAAAGGCACGAATCCAGAAGAGGCGGTGGGTATGCTATGCCGGGGGCCACGATGAGTAGAGGGTTGGTGGGAGTAAGTCGACGATGGATGTTCATACGGGGGCTGATAGCCGGATTGAGTGGCATAATGGGCCACTCGTTGATGAGGAGGAAATTGTCCTGCGGGTTGATCATAGGAATACATAGAAGCACCATCGTTTATACTTTGATTATATCCTTCTGAAACGTGAGAACGGAAGGTTGAATAATCGGATGGCGAAGAGGGTCGCGGAGTATGTCCTGCTCGTGGAGGCTGGAAGAAAACATGAACTTAGGAAAATGCTATGTCTCAACAGTGCTCACGGGAAAACTTTCTCTTCGCCTGTTATGGTCTGACACACCAAATTCTTGAAATCCGTTGGCAACTTGATCGATGGCTGAAAGGTGATATTTATTTTTGTGCTCATACGATGGCGAGTAAAGATCGAGTCTCGCAAGAGAACCGGAAGGTCTGAGGGATCCCGGAATTGTATCTGAATTTTGTCTGGAATGTTCGAGGACGCTACTAGCGGAGACAATTCGCGACGGATGTGAGCTTCCATTAGCTGGTTCTCCGGAAGGTACGAAGGATCCGGGGCCTGCATATTGCCTATTTTTGGCGGGCTTTGGTTGCATTTTCTTTTCAGGTGGAGGTGCCTGCATATCGTCAATCTCCATCGAACATCACGAAACAGCCCAGGTAACTCACGTTTGACCAGAATGTCAATTCCAGATAGACCTTCCCGGAGAATTTATCCTTGTTAGTCAAGATGAACCACTCTGGAGCATCTGAATAAGATACTGACCCTGTCTGACGAGGAATGTCACGACTCACCATCAGTCTCCCCTTTCGTCAAGACCTCTGTTAAATCCACGTTAGCTTCTCCAATAAGATCCGGCTCCCGTGTGTCATCCGCGAAACAAGCAAGCTTCATGAATTTGCCACCTTTGATTTTCCTTGCCTCCTTGTCATCTTTCGGGGGAGGTAGAGGTGGAGTTCTGCTTCCAGTTGCGGTCCTATCCATGATGTCGCTGACGTCCTCGAATAAAGTGAATCGAATTTCTTCATCCCATTCAGGATGCTGACCACCGCGCCTGATCGCCTTTGTTCGGCGTTTCTCACCATTGACTTCTACCACGCAGTAGGGGTCTTGTTTTCCAATATGCCTTTTATTGGGGAGATGATTCTGAGTTAAAACGATGTCAGATCAGAAAACAGATGAACCTGCGTACTTCTACCAACCGCTTTGAGGACCACAACAATGAGGGTCCCGATCTCCCGAGGTGTGGCCGACATCGATGGTTCTTGATGTGTGGACTGCAGAGATGTGTTGGGGTATAGTTGACATAGAGTAGGGGCTGCAACTTCCTCTGGCTTGGCAGCAGCAGCACGTCCACTTAAAAGGACCCTGGAGGCTTATGTACATGTGTTTGGTGGACAATCGCAGTGCCTTGAACATCATTCATATTCTCTACAATGCCCATTGCTACTGGCCAGGTTTATAACTCCTGTCCTCTTTCAAAATTAGTCCCGGTTTACGATCTGCCAGATCCAGAATCATCTCCGCAAAATAGCTGTTAGCCCATGCAAACCACGGACGCGTGTAACTGGAGTCATATATTGACTGCGATTCGTGAATGAGCCCTAGGCCAGCTGTATTCTACCAGAAAGTTGGACTGCCGTTAATATAAAATACATCCTGCGGAGAACCACGAACTCACGTTTGCAATGAGGTACAAAGAGCGCAATATCTCGGTGTCATTGTCCGTCCCAAATATCGCCGAAATGTGCGACATTGGCCTTCAGAAATATAAGAATTCCGATCTCAGATGAATCATATCAATTTACCAAGGGTGCCACGGGTCGATATGAGGTCCGCTGAATGAGAGATGTCACGGTAAACAAGCCATACAATTCACGCCGGTGGAGGGGATGTACCCGATACCATTGAAGGCCTTACTTGGGGAAAAGTAGGGGTTCCGCGAAGACATAAGTAACTGGCGAGTCTTGATATAGGTAGGATTTTCCTTATCCAGGAACCCGAGATATGGAAGAGATAATAAGGACTGAATATCTTTGTCAAAACTTGGATCGAAAGTTCCGACAACATAACTTACGGGTACATTTGCATCGTCCATCAAGTATCTACCACCGAATCCTTCAGAAGGTTCAGAGTGATTCATATTCCACACAATAGCCGATCTACCGTTGGTTTCATATGCAAACACGTTGTCCACAACCTATCAAAGTAAGCCGAGTGAGCGAGAGGAATCATTGTCCAGGCCTACGGTGGTATTCCAGATTGCATCCCGTATCGTTTCACTCCAGTTCCTTGCGTTCATACTTACGTCGCCCAGCTGTCCAACTTGAACTGACTCGAGGACATCTGCTAAATAACCCAATTCAATGCTCAGCATCGCATTGGCTGGCGTAAGAAAGGCTGATTGAGGAATATAAAGCCTGTGGTCCTTCGTATCAAATCGAACTCACGAAAGATGCTCAAGTCGTCAGAAGGCCGATGATGAGTACTAACAAGACCCGTGTACGCTTTAGGTTCTCCGTTTCCATGATTGTTGACGGGCGGAGATAGGGATGTACCCGTTCCTGTCCAGTTGTAATATGATATAAAGTTGGAATTTTCATCGAATGTAGGGAGAGATTGTTCATGGATCACCCGGAATATCTGTTTTATGGCAGACCGCCCTTGAGTAGAAAGATGAGGATGTTTAACGGACATCGACGTCAATAACGAGAAGTAGAGCGTACAATGGTCGTTGATGAAAGATGAGTCATTGGTAGCTCGATAGTAAGACCTCGAAAGCTTCAAAAACCCGCAAAGGGAGTCCAGCTCGTACTAACATCTTGGTGACCATCGATATAATGCTATACCATATCATGCTTACTTTGCATTCGAATACAGTCCGGTTGTCGATGGGTCTAAGTTCAGAAGGTTTATCCTTCCTGATAGGAGAAATACCAAGCCTACGGATGAACGATCACGCCAGCTGCCCAGTCGTTATATGAAAGTGCTAGGCCACTCTCGGGAGGTGGTTGGAATGCACCGCCTAGATAGTACAGTGGGTCAGCTGCGTGGCATCGACATAATGACATACAATATGGGTATTGGGCAACATATCGTGCTTCGTTGTTGATGACGGCTTTCACTAAGGTAGCCAGTTGTGTATCAGTCCCAAGTAATGGGTAATACACTGCGAACTGGGGACACAAATGATTCACTTGAATTGACAATAGTTGGAGAGACGAACTTGATTCGCAGTGTCACGCAGCCACTGAGCCCTGCCGACGATAGTTCAGTGTATTCGAGGGAGCAATACGGCAGCAAACCTAATGTCCTGCGAATATTAAGTCTTTTGGTCACTCCAGTTTCGAACTCTGGAACCCGGAGATCATACCCCCGTGATGATGAACGCCAAGTTTTGGGTCTGGCGAAAAACGCAGGAGTGTAAGACATTCGAAATGACTGGTGAAGACACATACCGCATCAAAATATCTGACGGTGGTATCTATAACATGTTTCCTGAGCCAACTTCAACACAAGTCCACACTAGTGGGTACCTAGAGTGTTCGGGAATGTATTTTCGAACAGCCTGGCGATATCTGGATCCTTAAGAAGCGCCATCATATCCGCTATAACTTTCTGGAATCTCTTGAAAGAGTAGCTTCTCCCTATAGAGCAAATTCTTACCTCCACGGCCGAGCTGTTGAATGTTCGACAAGCCGGAGGTGGTCGCATGAACGGCAAACCTAGTGGTCCGGTTGACGGTTCACCGTGCGGGCTCTAGTTGGACAAGCCATGATCAATCTAACAGGGGAGGATGAAACTGAGGTGAATTTGACCTGAGAGTACGTCGTATAGTCGGGACATGGCTCGGATGTCGGCGCAGTGATGGCAACAAGGAGACTCCTAGTTTCAATCTTCGTTTTTGCAAAGATTACGAAAGACCAAAAAGCTCCGTTTAAAGCCAACGAGATAAGCGCGACTACCTTGATCCATGGCATGTGGTCGAGACGTTACGGGAAGGTCTCTCGTGAAAGTTGGCAACTCTTCTTGATTTGGGCATCATCTGCGATCATGATCGCCGTGATACTCCCGGCATCAAATTCTTATCATCCTAACTAATCTAATCTGAGTTCATGCTGGGTCCATCGGTAGGCCCCGACAAGTCCTTATCATCCCCTTCCCAAGCTGACCCGCCCCCAAAATGGGTTTATTGTCTGTTGGAACACCCTTGTCCTGGGATGAAGCCCAGAAATATGCCGATCATGTACGTTTTCATGGGATCACTCAATTCCTGAATACTTGGGATCGCTCGAAAGACCGAGACGGTGACGAACTTCTATGGGGCGATGAGGTACCGTGCCTTTCCCGGTTTGTTGCATAAACTGACTGCTTCCAAAAGATTGAATATATGGTCATCTCATTCGACAATTCGACCAAGAACGCAAAGCTCTCGTTGCGTCAGACCGAAATCCTTGCAAAATTGAACGCAGCCGTCGACGACCTGAGTGAGGAATACCCCAATATGTAGGTGCAATATTGCCCAGTCATTCCTCCGATGCAGTAAAACTTTTGCAGCACAGTTCCGAAATATCACTCTGAATGCGGCCGATTTATGGTGGAATCCACCCCGGGTTCTCCATATACAGGGTCCATTCCGGACCTTCTGTCTGTTGAAGAAAACATGCGCCAGAGGTATGCCTCATAGGAACCGCAGTCGTTTTTATTCGAGTGATGCCGCGGACAGACGATGCTTTGCACGCCAGCACCTAGATCAAAACGAAGACCTGGTCACGCTGACATCCTTTCCTAGGCTTGGGGTGGAAGGCCAATTCACAGAGCCGTTCCATGACCCTGCCAAAGCCATCTCAGGCCGCAGCCTTTTTTTGCCTGAAGAAATCACGAACCCACATCCTCGCTATATGTTAGTTACATCATTTATTCTGGCTTCGGCATGATCCACATATAGTTTTCATTGTAGCACCCTCACGGCCAACATGCGGCTTCGACGACGTTCTAAGGTTGCGATTAACCTCCCGGTTTTCATCGATTCCAAAACTCCACGTCCATTCATCGACCCCACAATCCCATGGGAACGCTCACTTTATCCGGAAGATCCAGGTGTGAAAATACCTACCACTCCACCTATATCCAGTAATTCATTTTGGGATTTAGAGGCAAAAAATGGCGCCGCCCTTGTGGATCACATCTACATGGACGCATCGGCTTTCGGGATGGGTTGCTGTTGCCTTCAGTCGACCTTTCAGGCGTGCAATGTTTCTGAGGCCAGGCGACTGTATGATAGTTTAATTCCTGTGGGACCAATTCTTGTAAGTTACAACTGACTCCTGCTCCTATTTTTTGGACATTAATGTCAGTACTTCAGTTGGGATTGACCGCGGCTAGTCCTGTCTGGCGTGGATATCTCGCTGATGTCGATTGTCGGTGGAATGCTATAGCCCAAGGTGTCGACGATCGTACCGAAGAAGAGCGTGGCCTCCAGGTAGTCCTACACATCATTCTCGCAACCAATGACCGCTGACTTCTTCCAGCCTTTGCAAAACAACCGACATAGGATTCCTAAATCACGCTATGACAGTGTCAGCTCGTATATCTCCACCGACTGGATAAATAGACCAGAATACAACGACAGCTACTTACCTTACGATGCCAGCATTTATGACCGCCTCAGGAAGCATGGTGCGTTATGATGTTCATCATAGTTTTTCTTGACGTTCATAAGTGTATAGGGCTTGACGACTTGATGTCAAAACACATATCTCATCTATTTATTCGTGATCCTCATGTCGTGTTCTCCGAGACTATCGACCAAGACAACTCGACGAGTACTGAACACTTTGAGGTTCATCTCTTTGATCAATGAGCCAACATTTCACCCTTCTAATGCCAGTCTTATTTTCTTTTCGTGACAGAATATACAGTCAACGAATTGG
>Ga0307516_10001434_pt1 | contig 32937 bp, 25 predicted proteins | sample 19_EM_MG_FD_203310 | JGI IMG/M metagenome (GOLD analysis project Ga0307516, IMG submission 203310) | Populus trichocarpa ectomycorrhiza microbial communities from riparian zone in the Pacific Northwest, United States - 19_EM | ecosystem: Host-associated > Plants > Roots > Unclassified | place...
GCCGGGGCGGGCCTTTCCCGTGTTGACCCCCCAACCCCCCCCCCGGGCTTGCCCCCCCCCCCCCCCCCCCCCCCGGTGTGGGTCGAGCGAGCGGAGTTAGATGCACCTGACCGGACCCGGCCTGACGTGAGCCAGGGCTCGCAGCGCACAGCGACGGAAACACCAAACACCAACCCACCCCCCCACCCACTCGTTCGTGCGGGTTACCTATCCCATCTAGATATGTACTCGCTGTTCGGGCGGACCGAGAGGGAATCGGGACACTTTGTCTCTCTCTCTTTTCTTTTCTTTTCTTTCTTTCCTCTTTTAATAAATAATAATAATAAATATCTTTCCTTGTTCGAAGTACGTGTGTGCCTATATAGATATTGTAAGATGTATGACTCCTTCCTTGGACCTTCCTTTCTTTTTCTTCTTCCCCTTCTTTCCTTCTTTCCTTCCTTCTTTCCTTCTTTCCTTCCTTCTTTCCTTTTCCTCCCGGGGCATCTACATATTGTCCCCCCCCCCCCCCCGGGTTTCTTCTTTCGTTCGTTCTCTCGTGGACGGCACGCCTGCTGCCAGCACCTGCGTGCATGGCTCGAGGCTCGAGGTATGGCGATGTGCGGTATGGTGGCGTGTGTGTGTGTGCGCACGCTGCGATACGCAGACGCTGGTAATTAGAGGCGCCGTCTTTCGTCTTGATGGCGGTGGTGACAGAGCGGGCAGTCCACGGCTGCAGAATATCTAGACCTCTATTGGTGGGTGGTGGTTGTGGCTGGTGCGTCCAGAGCCCGGACCCGGGGAAGTAGGCGAGGGGGGGGGACCAAGAACGTGTTTATTTTCTGGCCTCATGTGGCGGGGCAGATCGGGCTTTCTTCAGCAGCAGCCTGAGACAGACAGAGATGGGTCCGGTGGCGAGTGACAGCGCATGGTTGCCCTCCGATCGATCGGTTCCGTGTTCTCGGCGAATAGGGCTTCGCAGCTGCGATCGACCGATGGGTGCTGGCTGGCTAGCTGGAAAGGGTGACTACATATCTAGGCAACCACAGGATCGGGGGTTTGAGTCGTTTCGTAGATACTCCACAATTCTGTGAGGTATGTACAAACCGACCATTTGCTGGACTTCCACATTATATTTTGCAATCATCGCAAGAATCGCAAGAGAAATAAGCAGGAACACTCAAACAAACCACCATTTACCACACTCCAGTAATATCCGCCCCCCACGAACCAAAAAAAGGAAAGAAAGGAAAAGGAAAGAAAAGAAAAGAAAAGAAAAGAAAAGAAAAGAAAAGAAAAGAACACGCACCCTACACATACATACATGGCAAGACGGACGAGACAGTAAAACAACGCCAAACACCATGCGTCCAACCCGAAACTCAAAAAACCCGTGGGCCCGAAGAAAGAAGAACGACGACAAAGAAGAAGAGAGTGTGTCACACGCAAGCACTTTTGGTTCTCCATCCCAACTCAACACGAGCACAGCAACAAAGAAAAAAGATTGGTGGCAACATCTCATGGTAGAGGGTAAAAGTATTGCAGTAGCACCACCCCCTCTTTGAATCCATCTACTCCTTCGCGCCGACATCCACCTTCTTAGCCAACGGTTCTCCCGAGTCCGCCGGGCTGTTGCTGCTGCTATCCAGCGGGCGCTTCAAGGCCTGGCTTGCTTTGGCCTTGGCCAGGTACTTCTGGATCGCATTCGGCGACATCTGCGGCGACTCCGGAGGCACACTGCCAACGCCGGTTCCAACGGGGTGCTTGCCAGCGCCGGGGCCGGCTGAGTCCTTGCCAGCAGTGGTCGGGTGCGACGGGGACGGAGCTGTTCCAGCGAGAGAGGGGAATTTTTCGATCGGAATGGGAGCCTTGCCGGCAACAGTCGGGCGCGGAGTCACGGGAGCTGGTGCTGGCGGGATGGTGTTGGTGGCCGACGACTGTGCTTTGGCAGCGGCGGCAGCTGCCTTTTGCTGCTTGAGTTCCAGCAACTTCCGCGTCCACTCAGCACGCTCTTCGGCGCTCATATTCTTAATATGCTGTCCGAGGTTGGCAAACGTGACCCCTGGCGTCAACTTTACCGGGCCCTTAGCGGGCGTCGAGGATGCGGAAACAGGAGTCGACACCGACAGCGGCGGGGGTGGTGAACCCTGACGCATAGAAGCCGCCGGAACGGGCGCCGTGCGGGGGACCGCAGGGGGAGGGGACTCGGTCGAAGCAGTCTTGAGTGTGGTGGGAGCGTCCGGCCGGTTGAGGGCACCGACCAGGCTCGACACGGTCGACAAAGCCGCAGCACTAGACTTTCCCGATGCCAACTGGGCCAAAAAGTTCTTCAGTTGGTCCAACTTCTTCTTGTTGTTTGGGTTCGTGGACGCGATGATCTTGTTCAGCACCGCGATGACCTGCTTAACATCTTTCTGATCCAGGGGCTGCGTCCCACCCGTGGGCCTTGGAATCGGCGCCTCGAAAGCGCGGGAGTTGGGCTGAGTAGATGGGTCGAACGGCTGAGCGGGCTGCTTCGCCGGCATATAGCTGGGAGGCAATGGCATCTGCTGCGGCGGCATTGGCGGAAGCGGCATCTGCGTCATCGGCTGTTGCGTACCGTTCGCGACCTGGTAGTTGGACTGCTGGTGGAAAGTTGTCGGCGGTCCCCCCATATGTCCCACCATCTGGCCGTTCTGGAGATGCGCACACTGTCCGTTCGGAGACTGCATCCCATCGTATCCAGGCATCGCCTGCTTCGCCGCATTTCCCTTCTTCTCCTTCTCGATACTAACTCCATCCACGACCCCCCAAAGCCAGCCCTTGCCAGCGCGGTCTACCTTGTAAAAGGCCTTGTGTTGTCCAAGGTTATGACGCACACTGCTCTGCCAGCCCTGAGTCTGTACTTTAAATTTGTAGTACGGGTACTTCGTTTCGATGGCTTTGTAGATCTGGGGCAAGGAAAGGACCTTATCCACAGAATTAAGAATCGCCTCGTGAATCATAACAACATATGAAACGTTCGGCTTGATCAGGAGCTCCGGAGGCAAATCTGCCTCGTTAATCTCTGGTGACGGAGTCCGCATCTTCTTCGATCTCGGCGTAGCTTTCTCCTTTCTGGGCTTACTCTCCGTAACAGGCTGGTGGTACGCCGTCAAAATTTGCGGATCATGCGCCATAGAAGGCATCGGTTGGTTGTGGCTGGCATAGAGTGCTGGATCTATTGCCGATGCGGCCGAATACATCTGGTGTTGATTTACCAACTGCTGCGCGAGCGACTGCTGGTATTGCATCTCCTGATGCTGGCGAACATCGTAGTCGTGAGTATACGACATCGCCTGCTCTTGATAGTGTTGCGCGGGCGATTGCTGGGACTGTTGGGGTTGTAGGAGTTGAGATGTGGGAGGTGTTGGAGGAGGAGGAAGGAGAGGCGATAGAGGTTGTTGTGGTGGTTGCGATTGGTCCAAAGGAGCAGCAGAAGGATGGAGCAAAAGCGACGGAGGGGGTCGAGGTTCGGGATGACTTGGAGCAGGACTCTGTCTGACCGGAGTTGTTTTCCCCGAAGAAATAGTTGGAAGTATTAGTTTGGACTCCCTTCTCGGCGTAGGTGGCTGCGGGAGTTGGAGTTTTTGTTGTTTCTTCCTCTCCCGCTCTCGCTCCTTCTCTCGCTCCTTTGCCGCCCGTATTTCTCTGTCCTTCTGTTTCTGTTCCTTCAGCCTCTGCGTCTCGGTAGCTTTTTCGGCAGCCTTCTTCTTCCGCTTCTCCTCCCGAACCCGCTCCCTCTCCTTTTCACGAGATATCTCTCGTTGCTGCTCTTTCTCCCGCTTCTGCTCCAGCTCTCGCTGTTCTTCGTGTTCCATGCGCAGAGCCTCGGCTTCGGCCTCGGCCTTCTCCCGCTCCTTCTCTTTCAGCTGGCGCTGCAGCTCCTTTATTCGATCCCTGTCTCTCTGAAGCTCCTGCTCCTTCTTCCTGATATCCACGGTGCTTTTCATGGGCCTTGGCCGGATTGGCTTTATGGGCTTGGGGCTAGGAGAATCCTCGAGCTCGGCTTCATCGGAGGATTCGTCCTGATCACCCTCCTCGTCTGCGTCTCCTCCAGAGCCACCACCGTCCTCCGGCCCATCGCCATCACTCTCCTGGCCACTATCGTTCCCAATACTCCCGTCTCCGCCACTATCCGGCTCAGCAGCAACGTCCTCCATCTCAAGATCTTCATCGCTGTAGTTGACTTCATCACCACTATCGTCGCGGAAATTATAGTCTATCTTCCCCTTTCCTCCCGTGAAATTGGGACGAGGAGAAGTAGCCACGAGTTCTTCGTCTTCATCCCCTTTAGCAGATTCTCGTTGTATCGGGATTTCAGGGACGATAACGTTGAAAGAGATCCCGCCAATCTGTACTTTCATACCCTTCTCTTCAACAACGATGGTTGTGCCCGCTTGAACGTATTCTTCGTCAACGAAAGCACCATTTTTGCCCATGATTTCGAGCTCGAAGCGACGGTTCTGCGCGTTGTAGAATAGACGGGCATGACGCCGGGATATGTTCTTCCTGGGCAGCGGTACACCATCGCCTATTGACGCATTCGAAAGCGGAAGGTGAATAACGGGCTCCTCTGCTTCGCCCATGTCCCCGAATCCAAAGGGATTTCGGAACCGCGGCGGCTGAGCGAACTCGGAGCCTCGCCGAGAAGGGGCAGAATCGGAGGCAATGCTTTGGGCGCTCCCAGCCACGCCAACCTCGTCCTTCTTCTTCTTTCTCTTCTTCTTCTCCCTCTTCATGCTTGTTAATCCCGAAGACGTGGTCCTGCCGAATCCCCGAGGCCCCGTCTCAATAATGGTACTTCCGTCGGGTCCAATGTGCGAGTAATATCCAGCCGCAGAACCCTCCGCTCGTCCAAATACGACCGAAGGGTTTCGGATGTAATAAACATTTCCGTCCTCGAAATCCAGTCTCAGAAACGCGTCTACGAGTGGAGTCGACTCGTCCTCACCCCCGAACTTGGTCGCCTGGATAAGCTGATCGAATCTATCCGACTCCACTGCCTCCCTATTACGAAGCTCCTCCAGACCAGCAATACCACCAACCGCTGAGGAACGCCGCCGACCGGGGGTGCTGAAATTGTCAAGTTCGTGCAACGCCCCCGGTTCGACAACCGGCGAGGGTGGTACAGAGCCTTGGTGATGAAATTGAGCTTGCACCGATGAAGCCGCTGCGAGAATGATATTCCGGAGATCCCTATTCGTCGGTTGAGTTGGCGTCGCAAATTCGGGCATATTGGAGGTGTTAAATGGCGGCGTCACACTGCGCATAGGCGGAGTGTCTGGCTGGTTGGGAAATTCAGGCACGTTGGCACTTGCCAATAGGGCGTTCCGAACAGGCGCTGCGCTTATTTCTCTCATAACTTTGGTACCGGCAGTTTGGCTTGGAACTTGCCCCAGAGCCCCGATTTCAGGCGAATTGACTTTGGCTAATGGGAAGGTTACGCCCGGGGTAGGCGCTGATGGGGCGTCTGGTTTGCTGATGTCTACGCGCGATGGGCCGTCAGTTGAAGCGTTCGTCTTGTTCGTGGGCTCGGGCGAGCTGGTACCGGCGAGCGGAGGAGCCGTGATAGAAGTTGACGCGAGGGTCTCGGGCTCGGGTTCGTTCCCGAATCCGCAGGTCGGAGGGCGGGTTTGTACTTGGTCAATTTCCGTGGGAACAGCAGCTTCCAGGCTATTAGGAGTGATTAGAGGGGGAATCACGCTTCCCGTGGGGCAAGGTGTGGCATCGAGCTCGCTCGCAATCTCCGGTGCACTGGGCGCGGGAAGCACGGGTTCGACGACGGACTCGTCCGCAACTTCGCCACTCGCGGCCCGGGGGCGAGACCGCTCCACCCCTCCCAACCTATCCCCCACTATCTGCTCCACTACCACATCCGGAGCGGCCGGGCTTTCCGTCGACGGCACCATAGCAGGCGCGGCCCGTCTTGCGCTGTCTGATACTTCTGGGATCAACTCTGCTCCAGAAACCGTAGTTGCAATCGTCGTGACCGGCGCCTCCGAAGCCTCCGAAGCCGAGTCCATTTCTACTTCCGTAGGGGTGATCGCGTCCGCAGTGTCCGTATCCCCCGATATCTCCGGATCTTCTTCTTGCATGGAATTAACGCCAAGGCCTATGTTGTCCCCGAAAAGCGGTGCGGCATCATCGATAGGCGGTGGCATTCCCACAGGATCGGGCGGAACGGAGGCAGCACCGACGCCGAGATCCACATCCACACCGACTGGTGCGGACGGCACGTGATCGAAATCGGTGGGCGGCGAAGCCTCGGCGGCTGTAGGCGGCGCTGACGCGGGGGCAGTATCGACATCGACATCGACATTGACCGGCGAGGGTGGCGCGGGTTCCGCAACCGTCGCTGGCTCAGGAACTGCAGTTGTGGAAGTAGTTTCCGTCGCCTCTCCCTCCACTCCCAGGTCCGGGGCTGTAGCTGCCATACTGGTTGTAATTGGAGTATCACCCGTCACCCCCGACATTTCCACGTCTTCCTGCGCGGGGGCGACACTGACTTCGACGGGCGGGGGAACCGCGACTTCGATGGGAACCACGGCCAGCGACGCCGCGTGCGTGGCGACGGGCTGTTCGGTAGTGGTCTCGGTCTGCATTTCGTCCGCAGCGGGCAGTCCAATCTCGTGTTCCGGCTGCGTCGGCGCGTCGGCGCCGGGTGAGCGATTCTCCATGATTGCGACAAACACTTCCGACGTCCAGCCCTTTGCCTTTGACGGAAAGGGGATGGACAGGCGGCAGTGCAGACACGGTGATAGGCCCTAATCGCCTTGAGCGGATCAGCGGGGGGGCTCCTTCCTTTCGTTTCGTGTTCCGCGGTTGAGGGAGTAGAGGGTATGGAGAGTTCTCTTTACGGGTTCAACTGGGGGATGGAAGAAGCGAGGCGCGATGGAGAGCGGAGAACTCGGCCTTGTGATTGGTTGTGTACATATGTCAGGAAGCACTAATTGGCTGGCAGCGACCGCGGAGCGAGGGGGATTTCGTATGTAGGACTTACAACTCAGTGATGGGCCTGAAGAAATACAAGCGAATAACGGATTCCGAGAGGTGTTGTTTTGGCTGAGATGTGGATATGTATGGATGGTAAACCTGAAGAAACAAATGCCCACGCTTGACTCCACGTCGCATCACTCGTTTCTTGGAGCCCCTGAGTTCCCTCGGTTACCCGGCAACAATGTCCCGTAGTTACAGCGCAGAACAAGGGAATCCACCGCCGCACAGCCAGCTTCAACCCAGCACCATCCCACTTCCCAAAGCATTATGTCGCACTACATTCCCGCATCGACTCTACTTCCTCTGCATGATCTGTCGTCGCAAGCAATCGGGAAAAAAGTCCGTTTTCTCGGCTGCGTCCGAGGCTATGATAATGCCCGCGCTATTCTGACGCTCACCGCCCCGCCCAGGGCGGTTCCCCGCGCTGATGTCGATGTCTCTCTTGTTCTGCAGGCTTTAAGTACTGGGAGCCTCAGAGATGGACATTGGTTCAATGTCATCGGATACATCGCCGAGTCGAAGGATTGTGAAGAGGGAGTTACGAAGGTAGATGCTGTTATGCTTTGGAATGCGGGAAACATTGCACCCTCCAAGTACAATCAGGTGTTAGGAGACCGACTCGGCGTTGAGAAGGAGATGGATGCCCATCAACGGAAAGTGGAGTAACCTCATTTCTGTTGGATGGGTTTGATGATGCCTGGCAAGAAGGAAAACATAATTCAAAACCAACTGCATTGGTTCCACGCCCCGCAAATCCACGTATCTAAAATGCCCAGTACCAACTGACACCAAGTAGACAAGAGAAACTCGTCCCAAACCCCGTAGGCAATACCATCTATGTTTCCAACCAAAGAAGCACCAGCCGTCTACCCCTATATCTATACGCACAATACTTGCGCCGCCTCATCCTTGTGAGTCACTCATATCGAGCTGTCTATATGACTCACCAGGCGATCCCGGAGCTCTTCCACCGCCACTCGCTTCTCGGCAACCCGTCCAAAACAGCCCATCAACGATTTGGAAAGAGCCGTCCTCACTCCAACTATCAGGAATGCTTCACCATTCCTCACCCATTCCAATGGCTGCCCTTGGCGAGCATATATCCCGCCATGTCGGCCCGCGTTCTCGTAGACTTCGGTGCCAATGGCTGCAGAGAGTAGCGTCATCGCCAATCCGTAGAGGTCACTCGCATATGTCGGACAGGGGCCGTGGTCGTCCTGTGCTGGCTTATCCGCTGGCGACAATGGTGGAGTGATAGGACGGCGGATGTGGGCCTCTAGAAGCTCGGGGGAGCAGAAGGCAGTTGTAGTGGCACTCACTGGTCCCGGTCGGTATCCCTCGACGTCCAGATGTCCCGACGAAAAGTCGATCACAACGGGCATCAACTTGACTCCGGACTCGGTTTGGCTCTCCTTGATCAGAACGTTATGCCATGTCACATCTCCGTGGACAACTCCGGTTCTCTTCAGATGAACGAATGCGTCGACCAGTTGGGCCGAGAGATCCAGCCACTTCGAGAGTCCCATCACCGGTTGGGATTTCACAGCGGTTGTCAAGCCTGTCTTCAGTTCCGCCCGCTTCCTCCTCGATCCTCGCGCATAGTCCGCAAGTGTCATCCCCGGGACATACTCCATCACCACTGTCGAAGTCGTCGGCTCAAATCCGAAGAATTTCACGATCGAGTCGCTCGGGGCTGCCGCCGTGATGTAGGCCAGTATCTCAGCTTCCTGTCTCAGGACTTTATCGGCTCCCGGATAGCAAGGCTTCTTGATGGCGACTGTTGTCTTCCCCTCTTTTGAGGCCAGTGTCCCTCGAACGACTGCGCTCCATGCTCCGCTCCCGAGACTAACTCTGGATCCCCTCTCAACATCCTCACTGCAACTCCCCATCGGACATGCCGGAGTTTCGACCAATGCCCTCCGCCGAGCACTCGCCAGATCCGATGCAGTTCTAGCGACAACACCAGGGCTCACAGTACCCCAGTCTGCGAATGCGGAGGAGGGGAGAGGGGTCATCGGCGGCGTGGCCATCGCTCGTGTAGTTGATGCAGAAGGAGTGGGTAGCGGCGCGGTCTGAACCCGCAGGCTCGGCTTAAATGATGCATTCGTCGCCATTGCTGGTAATGGATAGAAGGTTTTCTTTCGAAATGTATGTGGGGGCAAGGTTGGTTGTCGAAAGCCAAAGCCAAATAAAGAGTTGTTGGGTATTTGAATTGGTAGGACGCAAGCCAAATACAAAGTAGTCTGGGCCGGTGTCCGTTGTCCGTTGTCCGAGAACAAAAATTCCTATGGGTTTAAGAGGAGTCCACCATAAATTTTCAGGGATGCCCCTACCGTATGTATTTGTCCCGGTGTTCGTATCTAGAGCTTCCGAGCGCTTTGTTTCGTATTTTCGTGTATAAGATTGGGCGGCGGCTGAGTTGTTGAACAACTGCCAGATGTTTATATATCGCGCATATAAAGGGCGGCGGATAGGTGTAGCTAGCGATTGGACGAGTCAGAGCGGCAGTTGGTGTGACTTATCGTTACGTTGGGCCGGTTACTATTATAAAGTACAGTTCCGATGAATCAGTGGTCTAGATGGCTGTCAGTCGTGGCGGTGGTCCAGGATGAGCGTGTATGTAACGTTCTCCACTCACGCCAGGTGATCCTGTGTTTTGGGTGTTGTATGTATGTCTGAGGAGTTCTGGCCTTGCTAGGATGGACACCAGGAGAATGTGAGCCTTTGCTTTTTTACCACGGCAGAAAGGTTTTCGAGTTGAACCAGCCAGTTGCCAGTTGCCTGGTGCCTGTGCGTGATACGTGGTGTACTTCCTTCTTTATGACCTATGTGTTTGACTTCGCTCATCTATCCACCCCGCCGCCACCACCGGGATGCGTCGGCCGATCCGAAATTTCTTCTTTCCCCTCCCTTCCGTTCTTCATGGCAGCTCAATGCCCGGTGAGCAGACGCTGGTGGAATTAGTTAGCCGACGAACTGATATCTAGGTACTGTACCGTGGGGGCCGTTTGTGCTTCTTTCGACCACACCTCCCTTCTAGAATTGCAAACGGAATTGTGTTTTTCGACCCCTCTATCCTCAGACCGGGAAAGACCGGGCTAGTCCTCACCGGAATGAAGTGGAGGTACGAGATGCTCGTTTCACTTATCTTCCAAGTACTCTATCCTGCGCTTCAACAGCCCCCGTTCCGCTCATCTTCAGGCAAGTTATCTAGGAAGAGAATTACATCCACTTTGTCGGGTCCTGCTCACTCATCCCGAGCGAACTTAGGTACAGTCGATCGTGATCTGCGACGCGCTCGACAGCGACGGCGACAGTCATCGAACAGGTGCTGGAACGTGTTGTTTGCCGATCGATATGATTGGCCTCAGGGGCCATGAAAACCTCGCCTGCCACGGGGAGGAGTTTTTGATGCCATGGCTAGGTGGGTGGGTGATTTAAAGGTGGGGAATCCATGCGCGCTGGATTAGGATGCAGTGCTGTTGGTCATGGGGTCGCACTCGGTAGTGGCCACTGGTGAGATTGGCTGTCGGAATTAATATTGGGGTCCTATCGCCGTGATCCAGAAAATAAATAAAATAGATATTGGGTCCTCAATCCCTCACGATTGGGGATAACTATTTGTGAAGGCGACAAGCTAGAGGAACATCTCTCTCTTCCTCGGTTCGCGCTCCCGGCGGACCATGGCCAGCCACTTGCCCTGTCGGCGTCTTGGCTGCGGCCAAACATCACCAGTGCCCCCACTGCTTTACTCGCGTTATTGCAGGTGACTAAGCCCAGACGATCCTGCACTGCTAGCGGATCATTGAACCCCGAAGAGTGCGCCCACCCTTTAGTCCTTTGGTGCAGCAAACGTAGATATGTCGTTCCCGGAAGGGGCCATGACAGTTGATCCTCCTTGGCAATGGCCCCTAGGGTCAGCTAGTACTGCGGTGGCGGAGAGTCCATCCAGCCCAAATCTGCCCTTTCTCAAATCAATCAGTTCTCAAAGCCTTGTTTCTGTCAAATCAACCCTTTACGTAGAAGCATGTAGAAGTCGCAGAGCATCTTGTTCCCGCTGTAATTGCCAAGCATTTCCCCCCGCCCCTAGGACCCGCCATTCCTTCCTCAAAGAGAGTTATCCGCTTCCCAATATCCATCTTACTCTTCAACACCACTCTGGTTTCAGAGACGCGGCTCCAGATCAACAGCTACAACTACGCTGTTGAGTCTTAGGCTGGGGCCAAGCGATCTAGAACGTAGGGCAGCTTTCATCTCAACACAGCTACATCCGTCCGCTGCCGTTCGTCGGAGCAGCTGTAACCGACGACCAACGGACAGCCGGGGCCAGTCTGAGGTCTGAGGGAATATGAGCTACTTGCAGGACTGAAGGCTTTCCGTCGGGGCACACTCATCGGACGGGAATAATGGATCAATCCTCTTCCGACATCACATCGATTACCGACGATGGGATGGCCAGACGCCCCGACAACCCTACTTCCAGGCACCGTGCGACGAACATTCCCCTCTACGGATGGCACGCTTCCGAGGCTTAGTTGCAACGAAATTATGTTGCGCCGGGAGACGGTAGCTAGACACCGAGTGATTCCCTGGCAAGTTCATACAGAATCACCCGGACCGAAATTTGAAATGTACGTGTTACAGGGCCTACTGACATTTCCAAGTGGGCTGCCACCTTCACGGACGGCTCGCGAACGCGCGCTGGCGCAGCGGGTTACACGGTTGCCTGGCGTGGCGAGAGACCGCTGGAAGGGCCACACGGTTCACATGGGGCCTATGTCCCAGAGCCTATGCAGCGCCGAGTGCGCAGCCGTTGCCCAGGCACTAGAAACGGCCACCCGCAGGCGGTGCGCCCTCGGTTGGGCAGCAACCTGCACGAACGCCCAGGCGGCTGTCTATCCTACGGATAACCTCGGAGGAGCCCGGCGCCCACGGAGCGGAACCCCCCCGAGCACGGCGACCGGTACGGGAGAAGACGCCTCCTCCCCAGGTCTCCCCACCTGGAGCGCTCGACCACCGAGACCAAGTGGAAGGAAGCGAAGGCGTGGATGGACGTCAAGGCCGCCCGCAGGAAGTACCAGTGCAGCCGGAGGGCACGACAGAAGCCGGACTTCACCCCGGCTAGTGCGAACGGGCGGCTCGCCTCGGTGTTTTGCCGGCTGAAGACGGCCATTGTGTCACTGGTCGGCACCTTGAGTGGACGAAGAGCCGTCCGCCGCCAAGTGCGGGTGGTGCCCGTACGGCCCGACCGGGAGCATCTCTTCAAGGATTGCCCGCAATGGAAAAGCCAGCAGAAGATCCTGAGGGCGGGGGTGCGGAGGACGAAAATCGCGTCAAGATCCGTGACCTCTTCACCGACGAGCGGTGCAGCCAGCCGATCCTGGACTTCCTCGCCTCGGCTGGCATGGGGCGGCGGAAACCGGATACGGCTGAGGACGGCGCCCAGAGCGAGGCGCCGGAGTGAGCCCAGAGAGCAGGAAGAGAGGGAAGAAGAGGGCGGGGGGCCGAGGCTAAGGAACGCCCGCAGTCCCCCCCACGCCCTCCTTCATGACTCAGCGGAAGGGGGTTCCTTTCATTGGTTATTTCCATGGCGCGCTCTACTCGCTTGGGAGGCTAGGGCGAAGTAGGGGGAGCCGCAACGAGCCGCAAGGGCAGCGGACAGGAACCAGAAAGAGTGTGTACGTTTGCAATTACTGATTATACAAAAAAAAACACCCGACATTCTTAATGATACTCAATGGCTACAGTTTCAGATATCCAGCCTTGTGGAGCCGTGTCATGCATATGCGAGTATGTGCGTAAACATAACATGAATTTCATCGCGGGAGGGGAAGGAGTGTAGAATTCGGAAAGCAGACGCAAAACTACAGCAACATAAACCGAGACAAACCAACCAGCACCAGAGACAAAGAAGAAACATTTCTGGACCGCCAAACAGAAAAAAGGAAACACCTGTAAAAACGGAAAAAGAAGGCTTGTATAGCAAAGCAAGCATACAACACGTGCATCACAAGCCCATGCCATCGGCTCATTCGACACAAGGGTCAAGTAGTCGAAGTAGCCATACCGCCATGGCTATGTCGCCGCAAGGATTAACACAAGGGGGTGTGCTGATGAGAAGCCATCAGTACACAGCACACTACATCGCCATCTCGGCCTGTAGCTTCCGTAGTTCTTCCTCTTCGTCTTCCTCCTGTGGCTTGGCGGCATCTATGGGAAGGTTGTCAGTGTGACTATCCGCGTAGTAGTAATACTGTTCGATTATGCTTACTGGGTGTGACAGCCTGTCCTTGCTTGGTCACAGGGACCGAAGGGGCACTGATCATCTTCTCGTCCAACGCCTTCTGCTCCAAATCCGCGAGTAGTTCGTCGAGCTCTTCCTCCTCTTCCGGATCAGCCATTGACACATTGCCGATAGCAACCGAAATCTCCTGGTTGTATTGCATGTTCTCGCGGATCTCCTCCCTGTTGGTGGCAAAAATGTCAGTAACCGCACCGGTACATCCTGCTGCGGCTAAGAAGTAGGCTAGTGTGGCTAGGGCATACGCACATAGTCTCGTCGACGTCGACGATGCCGGTGCGCTTGTTCATGTTCTTCATAACGTCCGAGGCCTCCTTCATAACCTTCACTGTCTCCATGTTGAGGTTTGCAGTTTCCACGGCGTTCATCTGCTGCTCCAGGGTGTTGATGTGCTGCTGGGTCGTGATCAAGTTCTGTTCGAGAACCTTCTTGCGCTTCAAAGCAGCCCGGGCAACTGTTGCGTATTATCAATAGCTGTGTCGTTGCCAAAGAACGCGGCTAACAGGCGCGTTATCCCGGGGGCAAGTGTCATTCATACCAGTTTTATTAGTCGTGACATTTTTCCTCGCAATAGCCTCCTGCTCCAGCATCTGTTTCTCGGTGTGGATTTCGCGCTTCCGGAGCATTTCCAGCTGCTGTCGCAGCTTGACGATAGCTTCCTTCGACATATTATTCCGCTTCGCGTTCCCTCCGCCTCCGAAGTAAGAAAAAATGTTCATCATCTGTTATTCGCGCTGGACGTGGGATGGAAAGCGTGTAGTTGCGAGCTGCTGTAGTAGCTATCTGTTTGTGGTGGACGTGGTTGGTTGCGTTGCAGCGACGGGAGATGGAAGAAGGATGCGGGATCAGCAAGTGACGAATGTGGTGGGCGTGGAGGGGCTGAGGCGTGATCATGCATTCACGCCAAGACGCGGCTAGGCGATTCAGCAGCGGGTTAGGCTTATCTCGTGTTATCGTCATGGTTAATCAACTATGCGCCTTTTGTGTTTTGTCACTAATCGCATGCGACCTGTAGCAACCAGACGTAACCAACTGGACCGCCACCAAAAAAACCAGCAGGCCGCCTCCAACAAGAAGGGGTGCTCAACTATATACCTGATGCGACACTAGCCGTAGCTTCACCTTCACATCAATCCGTATATATCATGGCCACACTTGATTCCACCGCTCCTACCTTCAGACCTAGAACTGAGAAGTTCTGCCGGAGCAGATCCTTCTAATTTCTGAATTCTTCGCTACAGCGCTGTGCAAAACATAAGTCAACTTCCTCCAGAAATCTGTTTCTTTAATCACGACACCCGGAAAACCGAAACGCGGCGAAGCAGTCCGCGTCAACACCCGTTTTCAGGTCATGACCCTGCGTTTGCGGAACTCGATTATGGAACCAGAGCGGCCCGAAGGATGTCGTTTCTAGGGAGGCTAATGATATGTGGGGAGGTGAAGTCGTGGGACTGGATCCGAAGTGAGTTCCATTCTGTCACTATGGCACGTACATTGACAGTATATTGAAGACGAAAGCAGTAAACGGACCTACCACTATCAAACCGGACAAACACTACGGTGATTCGAATCAGCTGCTGCACGGCTCTCCACCGGTGCCTTGCCGAACCTCCTGGACACTGTTGATCTACCTCACTGGTACTGTAGATAGCGTCGTCGGCGGAGAAACGGTCTTTTATACCGATGCTACAAGGACAAAGAAGAGTGAAGAGGTCATTGTTGATCTGGAAAAGGGCCTTGCGGTGCTTCATAGGCATGGGAGGGAGTGTATGCTTCACGAAGGAAAACTGGTTACCGCGAATGGTGGTGTGGGAAAGTGGGTGTTGAGGAGCGATTTGGTGGTCAAGCGGTAGGTTAGATGTGTCTGCGATGTATTTGATAGTGCTCTGAATATCCCAGGTCCGGGGGCTTTTCTGAGGAGGTTGAAGATGAGGCATTGTACACGAAAAATGAGTAAGACTGGTACCATTGATTTGAAGGGGATAACGTTTGCAGTTGGATGGCGGGACGCAAAGTGATGAGAGATGATGTGAAATTAGAAACATCCCAGAATAAGAAAGAAAGATGATGATTCATTGATCGCATGCGACCCTATCGGATCATGGCGATATTATGTGCAGTCCTGTCCCGTTCACCGTCCGCCACGACCTCTCACAGTCCGCTGGCGGCCCACGGCAACTCCCCCTGCCCCCGCCTGGCCTTTCCCTAAGATAGAAATCGGAAATAAGAAAGAAAGAAGTGTTCTGTTCCTGTCCCAAAAGGCAAGGACGAGTGAGACTTTGTGATCAATGACCAATTAACGATTTACCCGGTTGCATTGGAACTCAGAGGCGTTAGCCCAATCTCAAGGTACATATCTCCACCTTTAACCGCCAACATCTCCATCAACCCTTCAACATCCCCACAATATTTCACGATGTCTGACGACGACTTTATGCTAGAGTCCGACAATGAGGACTACGAATTTGACTATGAGGATGACGGAGAAGAAGAATCTGCGGACGTGGACATCGAGAACCGTTACTACAATGCGAAACAAATGAAGCCGACGGATCCGGAGACTGCGATTAATGAGTTCTTGGATGTTGTGAAGTCGGAGAAGGAGAAGGGTGATTGGTTGGTTTCATGTGGGGAGTGGGTGAGATGCTGGGGGCTGATGGATGTGCACAGGGGATTCAAGGGTTTGAAGCAAGCTATCAAGCTGGAGTTCAAACTAAAACAGCATGAGAAGGTATACCATCTGGCATGAAAATAGAGGAGCTGGCTGCTGACCGATACGAAGGCGGTGGAACACTATGCAGAGCTCCTCACGTACATACAATCGGCGGTTACTCGCAACTATTCCGAGAAGTCGATCAATAACATGCTGGACTTCATCTCCTCGTCAAACGATCCAGAGGACATGCCCTATATGGAACGATTTTACAGCATGACTTTGGGCGCGTTCACGGGTTCCAACAACGAGAGACTATGGCTGAAAACGAATATCAAGCTTGCGAAGCTGTGGCTCGACAGGAAGGAATATTTGCGATTAACCAGGAACGTGCGGTCGCTGTATAAGGCCTGTCAGAGATCGGATGGCTCTGACGACCCTAGCAAAGGTACCTACTTGTTGGAGGTATATGCCATTGAGATTCAGATGTATTCGGAGATGGGCAACAATAAGAAGTTGAAGGTTTGTTAGCCAGTTGAATCCACCGTTCGGAATACAGTGGCTTACCGATCACAGGCGTTGTACCACAAGTCTTTGAGGGTCCGATCGGCAGTGCCGCATCCCAAGATTATGGGTATCATTAGAGAGTGTGGGGGGAAAATGCACATGAGCGAAGGTTGGCCAATCATGTTCACCTGTCGTCTGTTGGGGACATCACTAACGAAGCCGCACAGGGAACTGGAAAGAGGCCCAGAGCGATTTTTTCGAATCCTTCCGCAACTACGATGAAGCGGGTTCGCTGCAGCGAATTCAGGTGCTCAAGTACCTCGTTCTTGCAAGCATGCTGATGAAAACGGAAATCAACCCGTTTGAATCGCAAGAAACGAAGCCATACAAAAGCGATCCCCGCATATCCGCGATGACAGACTTGGTGGAAGCATACCAACACAACGAGATCCACCGCTACGAGTCTATTCTGCAGACACACAAAGCAGATATCCTCTCGGACCCTTTCATCCGACAGCACATCGACGAAGTCACTCGGAATATCCGCACAGAGGCACTCATCAAACTCATTGCGCCATTCACGCGCTTTACTCTCGACTTTATTGCGCGCCAACTCAAAATCTCTATCCCAGAGGTCCAAGAGATCCTCGGCTTTCTTATCCTTGATAAAAAGATCCGTGGAAAGATCAACCAGGAAAAAGGCACCGTTCAAATCGAGAGCACCGTTGACGTCGAGAGGATGCGCGCCATCAGCGATTGGTCCAGTGCCCTCGACCGCGTAAGCAGATCTATGTTTAATGACGGCGATGGCTTCAGGATCGATGATCCCAGTGTCGGACCAGGAGGTGGTGGCGGTGCCCCAAGTATTAGCAGTGGTGGTGGTGGTGGTGGCGGTAGCAGTGGTGGTGGTGGCGGCGGTGGTACGTATGTTTCCTCCCGACATCAACTGCCATCCTCTCCAAGCCCGCCTTGTTGATGGGTTCGGGGTATGGAAGGGAAATGGGAAAGTATAGCAGCTGATGAGATGTGCGTATTTGTTTGCAGGCCGCACGTGGCAGAGTTTGGCTTCGTAGATCGGATGTGATTTACACGTCCGCCGTATGAGCGAAATTGTTTTGATAACTTCTGGGATGGAGTTAGCAGTAATTCCTGTTCCACCCACTGGTTTGTGATGTGAGATAGGTTTTGCGAGATCGAAAGGATGACCTCCGGAAATGGCATGAAAGTCTACAATTGAATGGGGGGCACCAGCGGTATTATATATGTGCGTTTTGCACATTTCCCCGCCAATCACCAGCACCGCAAGTAACAGAATATCCTGGTTATTCCACATAGCAAAGCATAGTCAACATATCTCCCGTCACCACCCAAAAACAAAACTGAAGGACTCTTCGATTGTCACTGCAACCAATTCACTACAACCGGTTCACTACTCCTCAGAATCATCCGTCAATAACCCCTGAAGCGTGACAAGCCCATTTACCACCCGCTCCACCAGACCACCCTCCTCCTCACTGCCCCTTGTCCTCATCTCCTCCTCTTCCACACTAGTTGCGGAGACCAGACTCTTCAAATAATTCCTATGCGTCAAGAAGTAGTCCACACCCTCAATGATAGTCGAGGTGTCGAGATTGACTCCTGTGGTAAGTTCCTGTTTGCCACCGAGTTTCTGAACGATAGCTAGGATCATGGCGATGCCAACGCACTCGTTCACGGCGGGCAGAACGACGACTGTGGACTGCTTGCTTTTCCATGCGTCTACCATGGCCACGCGGATCTGCGGGTTGAAGTATTTCAAGAAGGCGATTATCTCGCGGCCGTACCGAATGCCGATGTTGGCGAGGAGATTTAGGGCAAGAGGAAGAAGTCCACGGTACCAGATTGCATGGAGGCGTGGGTGTGACAGGTATGTGACACCCTCTCTAATGCGTGCGGCGAGGGTGGTAGATGTGAGGAGCTCCAAGATATTTTCGAGGGCGAGTTGTTCCGCTATTACAGGGACCGAGGAGAGCTCAAGAAGGAAGAGGACCGAGAGTTCACCATATACAGGGTCTTCCTCGTTTGTAGTAAGTTGTTCGGCCCATGAGAAGAGGGTGGTGGCAGCTCGAATCGTCTGGTTCTCGTGCAGGTGAGTGACAAGTTTGTAGTGGATCTTGTCGGTGTCTTTTATCCGCAAGGCTGCCTGGAGGATACCAGTAACCAGGGCAATGTCCTGCGGGTTCGCTCGGGCAGGTTGTTGGTGGGCAGCCTGAGCAAGGTCCTTAAAGCCTTTTGCGACTACAATGTCGAGAAGGTCAACGACGAGGATGCCGAATTCTTGCGAGTACTTTTGCTGTTTGGCAGCAGCGTTGAGGGAGATGTATATTATTCGTAGCAGCGAGCGGTAATAGTCCATGTCGGCGGTGACGAGGGCTTGTCGGAATTGTGTCGTGCTATTGTGGATAGCCTTCAGTGCAACAGCGAAGACACGCGTGAAGAGATCGGAGTCCGGTAACGCTTGGTGCAGTTTGCGGACGACAACAAAAGCAAACTCTGCGCGGCGGGCGAGAATCTGTGTGAAGATGGGAGTTGGAAGTCCTGCCTCCACGTTTTCTTGGAGGCAGGTTTCCACTACACTCACTAGGGAATCGGTGAGCTCTTGGCTATTGTCGACAAAGTCACAGAGTTCGACTGCGAGCAGTTCCCAAGCTGAAAGCAGATCCTGTAGAGAGATTGTTAGCACTAATTCGTCTGGGGGCGTGAAGACAGAAACTCACCACTTGTGTCTGCACCAATGACAGGTTGAGATTTGCCCGCTCTACCTCGCAATGGTATCCGTCCGGCCGCCCAGCCCAGCCAGGATCGAATCCGAGAACCTTATCGCCCAGTACCATATCATAGACGGCGTCCACTCCATATATCGTCCTTCTCAGCCTTGTCTTCTTGAGTTGGGCAAGTTTGACTCCTGGCCACTTTTCCTCGAAGTTTTTCTGAAGGTGCGCGTGGAGACTCGCCCTGTATCCACTAATCTTCACGGCCTTCTCGAAGTAAAAGTTCAGTCGAGGAAGAAGTTGCTTGAAGAATTGCCCGTCCCGCTGCGATGGCCTTCTCGTGTGAAGGTACAGCGCCAGTATCCGAGCAATATGTGCTGCAATGGCCAACTTGCATGAATTCTCGGTGATGAGTTCTTTGGAGTCTGCAGGCAGGAATTCGATCGCGAAGTTTTCGACATGTTTGGTCAAACCCGACAACAGCCTCGGGTGCTTTCCGATATCATCCATGGCAAAATTCCAGAAATTCTGCGCCGTTGACACCATCTCCAACATCGCCAGAGACTTTTCAACGGGAAGCCGCTCGATTTCGTCTAAGGCATCGAGGCATGTCGCTAGCATCGACTTCTTCCCTCCCACTACCTGGCCAGCACTCTTGCCTTGCCGAAGAGCTTTGCCTTGGAGTAGAAGTATCGTCATACCTTGTTGCTTGTTGCTTACCACTGCAGAGATGAGGTTCCAGATCCGAGTCTCGATGCCTTCATCCTGGTATGGCCTGTCGAGATCTGACAAAAGGGCGACAAAATGATTCGCACAATCCACGCCCAGGTGTCCCAGCAACGAAGGAGGCTCCTCGGTGAAGGATCCGGAAGACTTCACCAAGCTTTCGAACAGCTCTAGGACATGCCTCCTGTACCGCTCGTCTGCCGCATATAGCTTAGCAATAGAGGCAGATGCAGCGTACAACTGCTTCTCAAGGTGTGAAGGATCATGTCTAGTAAACAAGTCAGTACATGATTCACGCGATACTGGTACATACAATACTCACCTAAGGTAAAGGCGAACTCTCGCTAGCATATCCGCAAGTTTTACCACGTTTATCACCTGATCCACCCAAATTCCCAAGGTTTGTGTGTACAAGCTGCTTTCCGGTGTTTGAACGCCATCCGATATAGCTCCCAAGATTGGCTCGATTGGAAGATCACTCGTCGCAGTGCTCAGGAACACGGAAACGAGATACTCTGCGCTAGGAACCAGTACGCTTGTGATTTTGTGTTCCTTATCCGAGAACTCGTCCACACCGTAAACATAGTACAGAATCTTGGTGAAGACCCTGGCGATCAATGTTCCAATACGAAGCTTCTGGGCGATGTCCTTGGTATACCTAAATGAACGATAGCTCTCAAATATATCCACAACGACCCACGTAAAGCCAAGGAGTATTTCTCGTAGGACGGCATCGCTGGCGCCCATCCCGGTAGGGCCATGCGAAATGGCTTTTGATGAGAAACCTGGCGGCTTGCTCCACCCTTTGTTAGTAGCACTGCTTCGAATAGCCTCCTCCACAAGGCTCTCATAGAGTGCCAGGCAAGACAGTGTGAAGTCATAGCTTCCTTGGGTAACTTCCACTGCCGAAAGGTAACCGGCGAACGCGCCGCCACGCCCGTGCCATTCCAAAAGAGCGCTCCTCGCGAGATAAGCCCACACGCGCCCCGGTGCCAGATGCACGAGCGAGTTGACAAACTCCAAGCCGACAATGAAGAAAGGACTCTCAGTAGTATGACAATTCAGCGCCGAGTCAAGAAGATCAAAGACAACCGAAATGACGTCCTTGGTTCTCTCTAACATCTCGCTGGCTTCCATCAGAACTTGTGGAGTCTCATGACTTCCTGGCTCCCGTGCCAGCGCTGCTGCAGACTCCTTAGAAGATGCGACCAGCATTGTAAACAGCGACACAATCTCTGTTGCAATCTCTGTTTGGACCAATGCCACTTCACTGGCTTGGCTAGAAGCCGCACATTCAAGGATACGGCCGAATAGTGCAAGCGCGTTGTACTCGTGTCGCCAGGCTACCACTTGTTTGGTACTGCCACTGGATATCAGAATGCCTTGCGTGCCTTGAGGGATGAGGACACCGCCAAGCGCAGCGAATGAGTCTTCCTGGTCGTCGGTCTCAAACATTCCTCCATCCCGTGCTGGGAACAGCCGCAGGTCTTGCTCCAGTCGAATGTAGCGAGTGTCGTCATCTTCTAGCGTCTCCACATCCTCAAAATCTTTAAATGTCCGCGGAAGAGCTTCCGTGTAGGTCGGCACACGAACGAGATAATCCAGTAGGGTCATATCATGTGTTGCCAAACCTCGGATGAGACGCAGAAATGGTAGAGGCTCGTAGGGAAACCGATTCTTTGCCCGAGTGAGAAGTTTTGCCGTGCCTTCATGCTGCCAGAATTTCTCCACCGGACTTCCGGTCCAGTCATTCCGGTATGGCGATCCTTCCAGCAGCTTGGGTAGTCCATCCACCGGCTTTGGTTCGTTGTTCAAGAACTTCTGATAAGCCGGAAGATTGTTGTACTCGACATTGTGAGGTAAAAAGGTTGCGACAATGAGGGAACCCGAGAAGTCAAATAGGTTCTGCGTCTTACGCACAAGGTCTGCAACCACATTCTTCATCCTCAAACTGTCCTCTTCCGCGTCCAATCGAAATCCAGATACTTCCGGCTTAGCCTCGGTAGGGTCAAGCAGTCCAACAATTGAAGCTGGCATTTGTGGGTGCCCGACCAGGTTTGCGAGACCTACCTCCACCGTCGTTGGAAAAAGCCCTGGCAGAAGTTGGCCCCACATTTCAACGATCGGCGTCCCCCGTATGGCAATCCCATCGGCGTCATCCCAATGGGGTACATTCCGACTGAGTTGATTCATGTGACCCAAGAGAAATGCCCATCCCATCACAGCAAGACTGCTTGTGCGCGTACGACCAGCACACGCTTGCATGCAGTTTGTAATCGCTCTAATTGCCGATGCGTCCCTAATGTAAAAAGCTTCACTTGATGCCGTACATTGTGGTGAAGGGGGCGCCGTAGCGGGTGGCGTAGCAGACGATGCTGGGGATAGAGGTTCAGAGAACTCCTCATCGATGATGGCCAAAGCGCTTGGGATCTGAAGCATAGCCACGGAGACTATCGATGCTAGTCCAGCCGTGTATGAATAGAAATTGCTGATCTCTTCGGACGATGGAAAGATCACCTATACAAAATGTTAGCATCTCGTTTGATAAGCTGGATGATGTAATTCGTGCCCGTGGTCTGCCTTTCTTATCAAAGAACTGAACATCTTCCATCAATTGAAACCATTCCGTTACTAATTTCCCGTTGATAGGCTGTGGTGGCGGCTTGTACAATAACAGGAAAAGAAGCTGCTGCAGATGGATGATCTCCATAAACGTCTAAACCGTCGGATGTCAGCAACATAGCAGGACGAACACGAAGACACAGCGCCAGGATGGTTTACCTGTTTCTCCCATGTATATGCAACCTGGTCGCGAACTTCAGGCTCTTGCAAGCTTCGTCTAACCCATGTGGGCCGGCCGGTATCATCACTTCCCGCCTCGAACCATCTTAATCGAATGCCAGCCACAATGCCAATCGCGTACCTAATCCATCCCATCGTCGCCAGTTGAGAACTGAGCTGCTGGCCAGCGTCGTACCAGACACTATTACGGCCAAGAGCCGCCCTTAGCAGCGCCGCCGCAACCTTCGAAACATATCGCCGCTCACAGAGGTATATCTCCACACGATCAAAGAAGACTCTGTCATCCTTCCGCTTCCGATCATCGGCGTTGTTCGGTCGGAATATACTCTCTAAGAAGCTTGCACCAAAGGTGCTTGTACCGAGGTCTGTTGCATCACCGCCAGCGCCCGCCTCGGCAGCCAGTAGGGACTTCACCGGACGGTTATGGTGTTCTAGTACTACAATGCGTAGCGCGGAAATCTCGTCGATGTTCAACGCTTTGCTAAGATCGAGTGCAGCAGTCTTCAGCTCGGCGATTGGTGGGAGAGTCGACGGTATCGTGCCAGAGCCATCACCTCCATTCTGGTCGGCAGCGGTGAAGTTTATCGGAGCTGTACGCCTCTCGAATTCCTGCCTGGACGTAGCGGAAGGAGGAGGGAACGGGTTGTGGCAGTTGTGAAGCGCAACCAGAGAGTACTTAGAGCACAGGAAAATCGTGGCCTGGGTGACACTTGTAGGCGAAGGCGTATTGTGTGAAATGATACGTGTGAATATCGAGCGCCACGACCTGCTCGATGAGTGCCGTCAGTTATTAACCCTGTACGAATTGGGAATTCGTGGAAATGTACGGGAGTAATGTCTTGTTTTTTAATGCGTCATCGAGAAAATCATTGTCGGTGGAAATAGGAGTCATTGTTCTACGTTTACGCCGTTTGAGATGACGTCTGAGGGGTTGCAAGCACTCGACGCCGGACAAAAACCGAGAGGACGTTGTGTTCGTGAGAGGGCGTTGTTCGGAGTTGGTGCTAACGATCGCGGGATAACGCGTCCGTGAGTTAGATAGATGGCTGTAGAAGGCTGAGGTGCGGCTCTGCTTTGGCAGGGCTAATAAAATACTACAATGTATGCTGAACGACGCCAAGAACGGACATCTTAAGTCACGAGTTCCTTTTTTTCACTTTTTGCATATTAGGTGCTGTCCGCACCGAGATCAGCCCTTTTCACCTAACAGCAATTTTTGTTGAAGCCTTTGTTGCAGCAGTGGCGTCTCGTGACAATTTATTCAATTCTCCTATTACTTAAAACACTATAACCACCTACCTATGTACATTAAGTAGTTACACCCTCAGCCTCGCTGAAAATAAAGGCCACAGGACTAGCAAGAATAGTATATGGGCAACCAGCACTCATGCGCCGCAGTCCGCTCATCGTTTTCTCGGTTTCTCACGCTTAAAGTGCCAGGGGATCACCACAACTGTTGTTGACTGAACAACTAGCCGTAGGGTAAACTACGTATGCTGGTGGATCCGATGAAGATTTCCACCATCCCATAGGACGGCAAGCCACGTATCAAATGACGCGCCGTTTGATCACACCGACGGTCTGATATGTACGCAACGAGTCGGAATGACCTTGAGGCTTTCCTGGGATACATCCACCCAGACGTAAGGCTTATATATATATCCACAGGACGGTGTGCTTTCCTCACATCTGATGCTCATTCCGTTCCCTCATCCGACACTCACCTATTCACTCACCTACGATGACTCGGGTCTCAGATCTCTTCCTGACGTTGTTCGCGGTTGATGATGATGATGATGATGATGATGATTCATTGATCGTGTGCGACCCTATTGGAGTAAGTGTGCTCACAAGCTGTGTTTGGCGGGGCTCTGGTGCTGGCTAGCATGCTGAAACCTGCGGAACAGTTAGAGATGTATTTTGACCGTTTTGACACGCGTTTACTGGGTAAACTGCGTCCCCCCCCCTCCCCCTCTTTGGCTATAGTACTCACTGTTGTCCAATATAGCAATGAATGAACGGCCCTGAAGTTCCTCCAGCTTTACCCCTGGGAAAGGAAAATTATCGAAAAAAGAAAATACATAACCCACCAGATTTCCACTAGCGCCATAGCTAGCGTCTCGGCATTCGAACGGCCACTCTGGTAGAGTACAAGCAAGCAGCTTACCTAAACAATCTGTTGCTGCTAACGATGAAGCTGGCGGTTTCTATCCAATTCATTAGACCCTCATCCGTCTCCCTCTCCTTCCATCATTTGAACATAACTCGTCACCCTCTTCGAAATCCCCGAATCATTATACCTTTCTTCTTTCCAAAACTGTGCTCTTTGCTTCGTCTTTGTTGTCTGATTTCTCCACCGCTCTTTTAGTTACCCGGAAGAATCACATAGCTCATCCCGCCATCATCAGTCGTCACTACCACCGTCTCAAATGGTCGACAAGAAGTCACTACGTTCAAGCAAATCTGGAGACAACAAGAAGGACCCCAGCGGCTCTCCATCATCAAACGACAACAACAACAATAACTCATCAAAGCCTACCCGAACATCTTCACGACGAACCGGCACCGGATCCAGTACAAAGAAGTCCGCGCTTGAGAAAACTGACAAGAAGATGGCCGCCGATAAGCAGCCAGTACCCCCCCCGGTAAAGGATGTGAAGATGAAAGACCAGAAGGATGCCAGTGGCGATGTCGAGATGGGAGATGTCGTCAAGAGCAGTAGCGATGATAAGAAGGATGATGAAAAGGTCGAAGAGGAGAAGGAAGACCCCGCCGTCACAACCTACAATGGTAGCTACTCCAACACTCACCGCCATCTTCATCATCTCCCCACACCAACGAATTGATATGGATGGAAGGCTGATTAATTGGATCTTGCTGTTACTAGAGATCAAACAGAACTTTGTCTTGTTGGAGCGCGCCGTGAACCTCTTTGACGCTCGATATACCTTGCGAGTCCTCCGTTCGATAGCATCATTGCGCCGCATGATCACCCCCAAGATCATCGCGAAAGTTGTCGATGAGGTTTACCCCGGCGAGCATGAATCCCGCTCCAAGTTACTCGGTGTGCTTGGGCAATCCGAATCTATCATGGAAGTGGAGCGTGAAACCGAAGTCAACAAGATCAGCCAAGATGTGCTCCACGAGATCGACGTGTACCTCCACCTTCTCACTCAGATTTACCTTTTGGACCAGAAGAAGTACCAGGAGGGAGCTGCGTTCTCCTCCGCGCTTGTACAGAAGGTCCACGGTCTTAACCGTCGGACACTGGATTCTCTCGCGTCCAAGGTCTACTTCTATTATGCCCGATTCCACGAGCTTCTCCCTCCGCCAGCCGTAGTAGAAATCCGCGCTCAACTCCTTGCGTCGCTCCGAACTGCAACTCTCCGGAAAGACATCGAGCTCCAGGCCACCCTCATCACTCTCCTCCTGCGCAACTACATCTCGACTTCTGACATCACGCAAGCCGACCATCTTGTCAACAAGACCAAGTTTCCCGACCATGCTGCCAACAACCTTATCGCCAGGTACAACTACTACCTGGGTAAGATCAAGGCCATCCAGCTAGACTATTCGGGAGCACATGAGCAACTAGTCAGTGCCATCCGCAAGGCCCCCCAATCGCCCGCTGCAATTGGCTTCCTGCAGGCGGCAAATAAGCTCAACATCATCGTGGAGCTGCTAATGGGAGATATCCCTGACCGTGCCACCTTCCGCGAGCCCCCCCTACAGAAGGCACTCTATGCCTACTTCCTCCTTGTGCGTTCTGTGCGTGTTGGAGAGCTCGACGCTTTCTTTGAGACCCTCAATACGCACGCGGAAACCTTCCGCCGGGACGGCACCTACACCCTCGTTCTCCGTCTCCGCCAGAACGTGATCAAGACCGGAATCCGCATGATGAGCTTGACGTACTCGCGTATCTCGCTCCGCGACATCTGCATCCGTCTTGGCCTCGAGAGCGAGGAGAGTGCCGAGTACATTGTTGCTAAGGCTATTCGTGATGGCGTCATCGAGGCTGTTCTGGATCATGAGAAGGGCTTCATGCAGAGTAAAGAAATACTGGATGTCTACGCCACCCAGGAGCCCCAAGAGGTGTTCCACTCGAGAATCACTTTCTGTATGAGCTTGCACAACGACAGTGTCAAGGTATAGCCCCGCATTTCCCAGTATCCCCATTCACAAGATAACACGAATAGGCTATGCGCTTCCCTATGAACCAACACCGTTTGGAACTGAAGAACGCTCAGGAGGCACGTGAGCGGGAACGTGAACTTGCCAAGGAGATTCAGGAGGGCGAGATGGATGATGATGATGCGGGCGGAGAGTTTGATGGCTTGTAAATGATATGCGATCTAGTTTGCTGTGCTTTGCCGTTGGTGTGTGTGGGGGGGCATTTTCTCGGTCGAAGTGATGGTTCTAGTTCTGCAAATAATGATAGAACTGCTGCAGCGTTCGTGGATAGGCCAAGGTCATGAATGTGCTACTTAAGTAAGTAGTTATGGGATGCGCCATGGGGCCGTGGGAATTTTTGGCACGCTCAGCTGTGATCTCATTCATCACTCATCCTTGATCGAAGTCCCATTCAGGCACATTAATACATAGCTAGAGCCCTTCATCGAGATCTATTAACGATATATCCCTACATACAAGTACGATTATTTCCATACGTGATTTCAATTGGAGTATGTGTGGCACGCATTATAGTTCCCAAATGAATGAATAAATAAACGGCACGGGAAGAAACAGTCAACAGGCGAAAATTCAGTGATTATAGGAGAGCAGTAAGAGCACATTTACACTCCACCTCAGAGCGAAAAAGGAACCGGAAACAAGTGGACTGTGAGGCAGACCAAGTCCATCTTACAAGACCCTACCGGCAGTGGCCGGCTGGCTCTTGTCCTTAGTCTGCGTCTTTTTGAGTTTGATTCCCTGGCCAATCTGTCCTAGGAATGCAGGCGGACCGCCAGGAGGAGGACCCGAAGGCATAGCTGGAAGGGAAGGCGGTGGTAGCGGGGGAGGTGGCGGTCCGCCCATTCCTGGCATGGGAGGGGGAGGTGGGGGAGGCGGGGGAGCTCCACCGGTTGGCATAGGAGGAGCGGGAGGAGCCGGCGGCGGGGAAGGCTGCGATTCCTTGTCCATATTTGCAAGGGGTCTAGGAGCTATGGTTGCGAACAAGGACGCCGCGAGTTGGGCGGTGTTCATACGGCTGTGCATTCCATCGTCGTCGTCGCTGCCCGAGTCGTCGTCATCGTCCACAACACTCCAGTCGTCATCGTCACGCTTCTTGGGGTCGAAGATGTGCACATTTGGAAGGGCGGAGCTGGTAGGGGACTTCTGCTCGGCAGAGGGTTGATCCTTGGCAAGGTTAAAGAAGGGGTTGTTGCTGCCAGACGGACCGCCCGGAGTTTCGCTGCCAGCGAGACCCATTGGCTGACCGAAGTCTTTATTGAAGAATGGATTCTTGCTCTCTTGCGGAGCGGCAGTGGGTGCGGATGTGGGGGGCAGCGGTGGAGCAGGAGGAGGCTGCGAGGCCATGGGCACCTCAGTGGGCAGGCTCTGCGGCATGGCGCCTGGCATACCTGGCATGCTCGAGACGGGCGGCGGCGAGGGGGCACTTGGTGAAGGCGTGCTCTCGACAGCACTCATTGACTCCTGAGTAGGTGTTGCTTGTCCACCGATAGCCTCCGGACCTTCGTCGTCCGAGGAAGAGTCCTCCTCGAGTTGCCTCTTCAGTTCCATCAGGCGCTCTTCTTCACGTCTAGCAGCCTCAATCTTTGCACGTCTCTCCGCCAATTGAGCCTTTTTCTCCTTCTGAGCCTGAACGGCAGCCCTCTTCTTCGCAGCCTCTTCCTTCTTGCGAAGCTTGCCCTGCCTCATCTCTTCCTCGATAGCCTTGATGCGGGCCTGGGCAGCAGCCTCCTCACGCGCAAGCTCCTCTTCTTCATTGCTAGCTTGTATCCTGTTGTTCGTTAGTTTTACTCGTGATGGAGTTAACTGATAGTACTCACTCAAGCTCATAGATTTCGGTTGATTTTTGCTCTTGTTCACGTCGAAGCTGCTCCTCCTCTTCGGCCCTTCTCCTATCCGCCTCGGCCTTGGCGCGGGAATCATTATTCCCACGTTGGGGAGGTGGAGGGGGTGCCTTAGGCGAAGGCTTTTTGATCGATGCTGTTGGAGGTGGCGTGGGCATGTGTTCTTGGAGTCTGCTTTGCCGTGCTCTCTCCCTCTGTGCTTCCTCCTCATCAGCTTTGCGGATACGCTCTTCCCTCTCTTTCTGCTCGCGCTCAGCTCGCTGCTGAGCCGTCTCTCCAATATTCATGGTCATGGGATGCTTAATGCCAAGGGCAGCAAGGCGCTCCGCCATCTTCGCTTGAGCCTGGGCCTTGACGTGGGCGGCGCGGTCTTCGGCCGAGCTGAAAGATCCGTAGCTACTCAATCCGGCTTGGGTCGGTGCCGCAGTGGCTGCGCGGGGTGGAGGAGAAGCAGCACGGTCTTCTTGGGGCTTGGTGGAAGCTGGGCGCCGGTCGAGTTCTATGCGATCGCCGCGACGACGCGAATCGCGATCATCCTCACGTTTGAGAGCTGCGGAACGGCTCTGGCGTTGGAGCTCAAAAATGAAATCCTTCACCTCGTCTTCAACGCCCAGACCATCCTCCCATCGTCTCTTTTCATGCTCCGAAGCACCGACCTTGTGTCTGCCACTCACTTCATTCAAGCTGTCTTCAAGAGACCGTTGGAACTCATTGACACTCTCTTCGACATCGCGGGTCATCCTCTCGTTATTAGCCTTCTCGAAATTGATTCTCTGAGATTCGTCGGCTAGCCGTTTGGCCGCCGCCTCGCCGCCATCATTCCCCACTGGATCGACAGGCTTGCCAGTCAAAGCGGCTAACCGTTGTTGCATCATGGCACGAGACTTGGATTTGAGGCGATCAGACTCTGTGATGGCGCCACCGGGGCCGGTCCCAACAATCGAAGAAGCTGATTCAGGGTGTTGCCTAGCATCCCTCAACCGGAAAAGCTCGAGTTTGGCTTCTGCAATGCGCCTCTCTGTGTTTCTGACTTTCGAGGCAATCTCCGGGAGCCTGTCAGTGAGGTTCTGCAGCTGTCTCTTCATCTGGCGACGTTCAGCATCCGAATCAGTGCTGCGCAGCCCAGCATTCGCATGGTTGTCGATGTCGTCTTGGACGCGTCGGATGCGGCGATAAAGATCATCCGCGTCCCTACGGTCCCTGCGATCCAATACATCCTCATCTTCTGTGCGGGCTTCATCCTTGATGTCGATGGCATCGAGCAGAATCCTCTTCTCCCTAACTCTCTTACGGAGTTGATCGAGCGACATCTCTTCCGGACCAGGCGAAGATGACGCAGAGACTGCGGGTGAGGGAGACGCCCCGCGGGCACGATGGCGGGCACTGGACCTGTAGCCCGAACCTTCGTCATTGAATTTATACACGGTTCCGTCCTTGCGCAGTCCGGTGTTTCCATCACCATGGAATGAGCGACTCTTCATGTAACTAACACCAGTCGCCTGTGGCTGGAGTGCTGACTGTTTGCGGCTGGACGCAAGGAACCCTTTCACAGTGTTGACGGATTCATTGAACTTCTTGGTAGAAGGGGGAATCAGCTCCGGTGGCAGGCGGGATGGAATATCGTGGCCGTTGAGCTTCCTATAAATCTGTTCCGAATATTAGGGACGTTCCTTGGCGGTGGGTCGATCGAGAGCTGCCTACCAGATGCATGGCCACCGCGAATTCATCCTTATCAAGTTTCCCCTTGTTTCCAGGGTCTGCCAGTGTCCAAACCCTCATAAGGTCCTCTTTTGGCAATCCACTCTGTCCAAAAACTTCGATTGCCACATCACCTCCGATGAAGCCCTTACGCATACCATCCCAACCATCGAAGATCTTGTCATACATCTGCTTCTCGACCTTGGTGACGGCCCACGGGATGACGGCATTTCCGGTTAGCCCTTGCATGTTGAACCCGCCTTCCCTCCCAGGCTGTGGCATCATTTGTCTCTGCAAAGCTTCAAGGCCGGGAAGACCAGTAGACGGCGTGTTAACGTATCCCCACTGCCCAGGCATGCCAGTAGCCTGCGACTGCAGGAAGCTGGACCCAGCCGACAAGGATGACATCGAAGATATAGAGGACATTCCCGTCGGCATTGAAGGCACTGGGGAAATATTTCCAGCTCCGCCCCTCTGTCCGTAACCTGTCGCCTGGGGCATCATCCCACCCTGAAAACCAGTCGGCTGCGATACAACACTCTGGAAGCTGCCACCGGCAAAGCCGGTAGGCTGTGATTGCATGCCCTGGAAGCCAGTAGGCTGAGACTGCATTCCCCCTATATTATACCCGGTCGGCTGAGGCCCCAAACCCACGAGGAGAGAGGTATTGCTCTGAGTAGGTGTAGATGCATTGGTCCGTGAAGGGGTGACATCAAAGCTTGGTACATTGCTCTTTGGCGGCGCTGGTGGGGCAGAGTCCGGAACGCCGAACGAGATTATATCGACCATGCCGGATACTTCGTTCCGGATGACTTCGGGTAGCGTCGCCGGGAGCGTCTTTCCCTGTTTCCTGACATTGCACAGATACATAGCGAGTACGAATTCAGGGAACAGGAGTGCACCCGATTTGGTTGTATCCGACAGTTGCCTATTGCCTGCCGTCAACACCAATCATTCCTACGACAGCGACGTGGACAACGGACCATATTGCGTGGAGATCAGTCGCAGAAAGACCGGATTTCATCAGGATAGTTCTCGCGCGGTCGCCTAGCGGTCTTATAAGTAATCGTAACAGCTAAAGCTTTTCAGAGACTAATCTTACCAGACAGTGCTTGATCACCTCCAACCGCGACCTTGAACAATTGCTCAAACCGCGATTGGTCTTGCGACGTAACGAACGATAGTCGGACATTGGGTATCTTCACTTGACCGGAACTGGCCTGCGAAGTCTGGGCAGGTGGTTGCGGGGTAGGCTGAACCTTCTGTTGCTGCTGTTGATGTGGTTGCTGGAACTGTTGCGGGATCTGGGTTATCGGCGGCAAGCTCTGCGCGCCGAACCCACCAGTAGCCGTACCGGGGAATCCAGTGAATTGCTGCTGCATGGGCTGCTGCTGCTGTCCTGGGAAGCCCGTGAACTGCTGCTGGAGCTGTGGCTGCTGCTGTTGCTGCGGAGGTGCTTGCGAACCGGGGAAACTGGTGAGCTGCGATTGCAGCGGCTGCTGCTGCTGCTGTTGCTGTTGGCCCGGGAAGCCCGTTTGCTGGTAGCCCATGAATCCCGTAGGCTGAGGCTGCATGGAGTTCATTTGGCCAGGGAAGCCGCTCTGACCAAATTGCTGTTGTTGTTGCTGCTGTGCAGGATCGGGGTTGAGGAATCCTCCTCCCCCGGTCTGGGAATACATCTGGAGAACCTGTGTTTGGTAGTGCAGAGGTAAAGATAAGTATCGCAATAGGTGCTGTAGTAGTAAGGATTGTGATTGTGTTGAGGATGGATGAACGTCGGTGTGGAGGTGTCAACACTGTGTGGAATCTGGTTCGTTTAAAGGAGAGCTGACTGCAAGAGTAACTTGCATCGTCAACCACGAAACGCCAAGAACTGTCTTTCTTGGGGACAGCGCATCACTAGCCTACTTACCCGACACCATCACCCGATGCTCAACACTTGTTCCGCGCCGTCTGTTCCTATTTGTATACCATTTCTGGTCTGTCTTCTTCGCTCCTCATCCACCACCATCGTCCCTACCTCTGTCTTCCGGCCCCCACGCCAGACTGATTTTGTGCTGGGCCCGGTGTTCTACATACCACGAAGCTCTGTTCCCAAACATCAGCACCAAGACATAACTAGGTACTTATGTATGACGCTTCAATAGAACGGGGTTTCTCTAGGAGAAAGTTCTTGGCGTAGTGCTCACCGAATAAGGGGCAAACGGTGCCGGCGAGCTGAACTTCCGGACGTTATCTGGCCCGTTAACAAATACTTGATCGGGTGGTGAAGGATTTGCTCTGCTACTCGCACGGAAATTTGGCGACCTGGACGGCTATGTCGCTAAATTTAATCTACAACTTTACAACTAACGTACTGTAGGGGTTACCCGGCTACTACCCATTAGTCGGACACTATTAGAAATGAGAAAAAACGACGATACTCAACAACCATAGATCGGAGAGACACAAAATTTTGCAGACCGCATGTTT
>Ga0307516_10001435_pt1 | contig 32930 bp, 44 predicted proteins | sample 19_EM_MG_FD_203310 | JGI IMG/M metagenome (GOLD analysis project Ga0307516, IMG submission 203310) | Populus trichocarpa ectomycorrhiza microbial communities from riparian zone in the Pacific Northwest, United States - 19_EM | ecosystem: Host-associated > Plants > Roots > Unclassified | place...
GCGTACGCTGTTCGTGTCGCTAACATTGACAATAATTTACAGTTGCCATACAGGCCGCAGCCAGTCGGGGTCAACGAGCCCGGCACTCCGCAGGCTTCCGAATGATAGAACTTCCTGTGGGACACGCCAACATGAAGCCTCATTAAATTAGGTGTCGACGCATCGGGACGACGGAGGTCTACAAATGCTGCGATCATGCATGACTGGCATATATCCTTGGTACGTCCGTCCTTTCATTCCTGGTCCATATAACTGAGAACATATATTCTCTAGTTTCCTTCCCCGGGTGATTACAGCAAAAATAGTCGGAATGGGTGGCAGAGGATGACTTCGTTGAGGGAGGCGCCTCCAACGCCTCTGTGATGATGACTTCAGTACTGTCTCCTTTAACCCTCCTGCTACCGAAAGTCAACGTGACGACGATGCCGGCGACCGCCCTGGCCCCTTCATTTTACATCCGAATCCGGACGTCTTCTCTCTTTTTATCAAACCCCTCTAGAAATGCAAATGCGGTGCCCTCCATCCTCTCATCCTCAACCACCAAACCCACACTGCCCAAACCATTCACTAAAACAGTCGTGCATCTCGCTCCTCAGGAGCAAGAACGGACGAAACACAAGTTTAGGGACGCCTTCGCAGGGACGTGGGGCAGGAAAGCTGGCTGTAATGCAGTAAGCGGTGGATGCTGCGCTGGAAGACCTGTAGCATCTCCCAAAGGCCCAATTGTTACGCGCAATGCACGTTTTACATGTCAGGAGCCGACCGGACGAATCGTCTCATAGGGAGGAGCTTGACAAGGTGTTGAGGGCGTTGCTGGAGGAGGGGATTGGGCGTTGTGTTTGTGAGTGCGTGCCCTCTTGCATTTTGCTCTTTCTTTCGTAGAGTTGATTGGAGTGTTGTTAATGCAGATATATCGGGTGTACTGGGAACAGGCAAAACAGCGACTCTGCATGCGATAGTCAGGCAGCTGAAGAGGATGGCGGAGTCTGGGGTGAGTCAGGTCTCCTCTACTTTAAGCTGTCTGATGCTCACCTATGTTTTCAGGAAGAAAATCCATTCACGTACGTGGAGATCAACGACCTTCGCATTCCAGACCCTTCCGCAGCGTACAACTTTCTCTGGGAAGGTGTCCCCGGGTACGGCATCTGACAAGACGGAAACCTCTGCATTGAAAAGGATGAAAGCTTTGGCACGGTATGGTGAAGGGAGTCCTGGAGGGCAGGCATCGTACGTCATTCGTCCCTTTTTTGTGTTCTTGAAATTTGAGAAGACGTTTGCTCCAGTATAGTCCTGATGGACGAACTCAACGAGCCCGTGACAGCAAAACAAGATATCGTATATAACTTCAACTGGCCGACTTCAGCGAGGAGCAAGCTCATCGTCATCAGGAGCATCAACAGTTGCTGTACACGAACACGAGGCCGATGGACATCGCCTCATTCTCTCACAGCTATACACACGTCCTTTGTTCTCGCCATCAAGAGCTCTGAAGCATGTTGAACACCAGACGTGCAGACGACGGCGTGGCACGACATTTACCTCCAGGAATTACCAGTGGCCTCACAGTGAACATCAATGGCGGGTCTATCATCGATGTAGTTCGGGATTATCATAATCACCAGAATATATCGATTCATCACTCACAGACAGGTTAGTTTGGACATTGTTGCAAGGAAACCTCCAGAGTCTGACTTAACATAGATTTTCGCTGGGACCTTGAGCTCTTCCGCCACCATCACCACCACTAGAGGTGCATGTTTGGTACGCCTTCCTTCCCTTCTTGGTCTTCTGGAAAATTGAGGGTGTCTGCCCTTGTATAGTCCTGATGGACCAACTTCCTTTCATCCTGACTGGCTATGTTGCAGATGCACAGTGGAGCTTGTACACGCCACACAGAAAACGGCACGAGTAGGAGAAGTGAAAGAGATCGTACAGCTGATGCAGAACAGCACGATCTCCGGGATTGCAACTTCCATGAACGAATACTACTTGCATCGCTGATGGAGTGTATCAAGCAGGAGGGGACCGAGATCAAATGAGGAGAGGTCAGCGCTTTCCTTTACCTTCTTTGGGATCTCGTATGCTAACTGTCTGTCGGCGACGGCAATAGATTCAGCATCAACATTTGCTGTACGCGAATGTCTTCACTTCTGAAGACGATCCCAAGCGGAAGCCAACGCTACCGACCTTCGACTGGTGTTGAACTTCGTCTAGGGTAATATTTTGCGGAGAGCGAATGAAAGGAATTCGGAACAGAGCGATGTCGAGAGGTGTTGACTGAGGCGGAAGAACGTGTTGATCGTATGAGATATATTTCGCTTGTGAGAATCGGTTTACATTATTACATTTGTAGATTCTGGAGTTGGTTCCACGAGGCCGATGATCGGGGCTGACATTGCCTATCACATCTCTGTATCCGCCCGTCCTTTGTTCTCGCCGCCAAGAGACCTGAAACATGCTGAGCACCAGACGTGGAGACGACAGTGGGACACGACATTTACCTCCAGGAATTGTCAGTCCGACAATGAACATCGATAGCGGGTCTATCATCAACGTAACGGGCGATTCTCACGATCATGGAGATGTCCTCAACCTCCAGAATATATCAATTCGCCACTCACAGCCAGGTTAGTTTGGACGTAGTGCAAGGAAACCTCCAGCGTCTGACTAAACATAGGTTTTCGCTGGGCGACACTCACACACCTCGTCTCGATGGATGCCGCTTACAATTCTCAGGAACGCAGTCCCGCCCCTCGATCTCTTCCTGGAACTCGGAAGGAAGTGTTAGAGCAGATCGATGTATGGGCCAACGCTGGTGAGGCGGGCGAGTCCGTTCTCTGGCTTCGCGGTCCTCCAGGCGTAGGGAAATCGACCATCGCACAGACCGTTGCAGAGACGTGTGCTGGACGAAATCGGCTAGCGGCGAGCTTCTTTTTCGCTCGGACGGCTGCGCATCGCAACGAAGTCAAGTATCTGTTTCCGACCATTGCCGTTCAGATTGCCTTGTCCGCACTAGAAACATCCCAGAGGCTCGACTGAATCTTCCAGAATGATCCATACATTTCTGAGCGGCCTTTGGGCTCCGTCGAGCTGTTAGTTTCTTTACTCGAAGCCCGCGCTGCACCGTCACCCCGAGCGTCTTCTCCTCCCCAAGCCTCTACTCCTTCCCAAACCTCTACTCCTTCCCTAGTCATTGTCGATGGTCTTGATGAGTGCCAGAGGAATGACGACCAGTGTTGGATCCTAGCGCAGGTTTCCCGCATGGTTCGCACACATCATCTCCCCCTACATTTCTTGATCGTGAGTCGTCCAGAGTCTCATCTTATGGAAGCGTTCGAGGAACAGGACCTGGCAAGCATCACAAAAGATTTGTCTCTTTACGGTGAATACGGCGCTCCTAGCGATGTTTCCATGTACCTCCGTAGCGAGTTTTCGTGGATATATGGTGCAAAGCGATGCAGAGCCGTCATGCGGTCCATACTTCAACCTTGGCCATCCGAGGACATCATCGAGCGACTTGTCAGGAAGTCAGGGGGTTACTTCATCTACGCCTCCACAGTTATCAAATTCGTCGACGAGGAATACTTCTCGCCTGTGGCCCGACTCGACCAGCTTCTCGACACTTCAAATGCCTCTTCGGAATTGAACCCCTTTGGCGAGCTTGATCAGCTGTACATTCAAATCTTGTCGACCTACCCGCCATCCCAGCTTCCTGTGCTCAAGTATATCTTGGGATATGTGTTACTGTCTCCTGGTTTCCTCGCCAGGGGACTGTTTCTTTCTTCCATAAAAGAAATCCTCAGTCCCGCGCCAGGGCAAATGATGCTAACCCTGCGAGGGCTAGGATCACTCGTATCATTCGCCGACGACTCGGATCTACCCAGTCTCATCCACGCATCATTCGGGGATTTCCTCCTCGATAAGGCCTGTTCGAAACATTTTCATATTGATTCTGAAGAATGGGGCTATAGTACGTTCCGCCACGTTTTGTCTCTGGCCTGCAGGTCATTACGTTCAGGCCCTTCAAGTTACAAATGGGCCTTGACAGGTCAGGTCCTCATTTTTTTCGATTGCTATGTCAAGGGACTAATGTGCAGACTCCAGCTGGCCTTGAATCCGAACGTGCATACAGCATGAAAATTTGGAACCTGGTGCAATATCTTCAACGTTCTTTCGAACTTAGTTCAAGTAAGGATCAGCCCGTAGGCCTTGTTCATGAAAGCCTAGTGCAAAGCCTTTGGTCTTCATGCCTCAGTGAGCTGGACAGTTGGTCGGATGAGAGAAAGTTTCATGCACTTGAACTGTTAGTGGCAATAATCCCTCCAGATGATCAGGTATCGGTTGTGTTTTCCCAACTGGACCCAGCTGAGGCAGTGATTCCGCAGTATGAAACAATCAGCCCTGCAAACCAGGATTTCCTCGTGCGGCTGAAGACACGTTGCGACTCTGTCTTGCACACCTACCTTTCGAAAATTGCAGGTACTCCTGCGCAAAGAAATTACCTGCATGTTTTGTATACCGCAGCCGCGGCCGACGTATTACGACTGGGGGACTCGGAAGCATCCCTCAATAAAATAACCGAAATTCTCCAACTTCATCCCCCCACTTTCCAACCATGCGGGAACCCCTATGTTCTCCTTGATGCAACGAATCACTGGAAGGTTCTGCACCGGACAAACTACCTCAGGGACTTTCTATTGAATCCGGAGCGAAGTAAAATTTTCCACTATGATTCAGGACTGTGGAGTGCAATTATCGTGGCTCGCTACATCAAGTATTTGGAAAGAGTTCGAGGATCTTATTTCTGGTGAATACTCGATTCGAGGGAGATCATTCCACTTTTTAACAATTGATCTAGGTCAAGGACAGCATATTCGCTATGGAAGACTATGTACGAACTTTTCGAAAGGGCAAAGCCCGATGATACAGACCTGCTGTCCGAGATCCAAAGCATTCCCCCATTTACGCTGATGGGTCCTGGTCGAAAAGCATGTGCACGTTCATTGCTTGCATCGAAGGTGGTAGATTGGCTTCAGGCCAGTCATCATGTCGACTAAAACACAAATATTTCACTGACGACGACCCCATAACCTGCTCCCAGAAATGCCGCGATCCACCACACGAAACAATATCACTGTCGAAGCAATACGTTGATCAAAATCAACTTTGATGAAGATGACTCGAACTCTCGACGATACTATTCCTCACCAATGCGACAACACAGTATTGAAGGAGAGTTGACATTCCGGAGATGTAAGCTTTCGGGAGTCCCAGCGGTGTAGGATACCACAATATACATGTTTCACTTGTCCACGCCCTCCTATCGAGCATTCCATGTCTCGCGAGAAAAAGAAGATGAGATTTGATGAGGTCACGATAGCGAGGTTGTCTGTCGCTCTCGCCAGGCACACATCATCTTGGTGAATCTGACACACAACCTTCAATTTCCGTCGAGCCCACAACGATCGGAATGACCTACACGTAGCACTGCATGATTTCGGCGATCCCAAGAGTCAAGTCTCCAAGCCATTGCAAAGTGGGTAAATGTCGCCCTCGAAACTCAAGCAAACTTCGCTGTGTGAACATGTGGGAAAGGCGTTGCACGAGGAGGTGGTCTTGAAATCAGCAACTGACCACGTATTTCGATTCTCGGAGCGTAGATCATACCGCGAAAAGAGCCTACATTTACTGCATTGGGAGTTATTGACTGCCGGGAACACAAACGTTAGTGATTCACGCACATGTGCATCATCGTGACTCCCCTCACTCTGACCGACACCAGTAAATCGTGGCCTATACTCTCCAGACGCACCACGCTTCTTCTCTGGTATTCAGGATGATCTACTGGATTAACTCTTATAATATGCCCTCTTCCTCTACAGGGTGCGCGGTCCGCGCCTTCTCGTCCAGACTGGACAGTAGGGAACGAGGAGGACGAGCTGCCTTTTTGCGCGTGGCGAGGACGATCCTGGTGGAGGGGTGAAACCTGACAGAAAGCGGCAAGATACGTCAGCAAATAAAGACGAGATTGAAGCATTTCCGGGAGACTTACCACTCGCAAAAATATACCTGGCCCTCGGGGTCCGAATGTAGCGATAATGTTGCCAAGAGAACTAAGTAGTCTCGACGAAGCCTTGGCCGGTGTACAGTCCTGCGAGAAAGGCATCAGTAAAAGGCTCTGTCCGGGCATTGCGAGAATAGCTCGAATCTGAATAGCTAGGCCGTAAACCCGTAAACGTCAAAGGCTTGAGACGATTCCAAGCCCAAGCTCGTTGATGGGCGCAAGTCCAGCATAATTTACGCCTGTTCCTGGCACGGGCGTCGTTTCCGATGGGCTGATAACAGAAAGGTCGACCTGGTGTGGACGCGGACGGGAGCGTCATATCTCAAGCAGAGTGAGTGCCGGGCGGGGGGCCAGGATGGTAGTGGTATCTCAGTGGGCAGGGCTTGTACCGCTATGGTGACGTAGCCTCGGGCGAAGGTGTGGGTGATGCGATGAATGAAGGTCTCAACGACGACAGAGGGGTGGGGTCACCGCGGGGGTCTTCGTGTTGTTCGGTATGGGGTACAGGCTGGTCAGCTATCTGGCGGGTGGTGCGACAGCAACCGGGCAGAGCAGACTGGGTTACAAATTACAGGAGGGTATCGTCCAGGGATGATTTGGGTGTATTGAATCAGACTAAGGTGGTGGGAGATTAAAGCTGGGGAACGGAGGAGTGACTAGGGCATGGCGGGTCGAGCGCATGGCTTACCCGAAACGGTGTAAACCCGCCCGGCGGTGGGGATGGCATGTCGCTTGCCCTCCGTTGTTAGTCAGTGTGAGCGGAAATGGTGTAGAGGTGCGGCCCGAAGCCTGCAATGGTCTGAAGTGATGCCAATGTAAAGCCGGTGACGTCACAACGGGGATAGCCGCCAAACCTTGTGAGCCGATTTGGCGGCTCTGGCTTAGTCCGGGACTACTGAGCCAGGTAGGACACTCCAAGTTTGGATGCTCGCAACCCTTCCCAAAGCAAGAACTGACGCACGGACACCGTCCCCAAACTCCGTGGCAGGAAATGCCAGCAGGCGTGGTGCAGTGGGGGACTTGCGTGAATTGTGAGTAGCCTTTGATATCCGAAAGACCAACAGCTGGATGCGCCATCGAGGCAGATATTTAGAACAGTGACTGGTGGCTGAGTCTAGGGTAAGGATCGTCTTTTCGTGTACGCTGCTCGTGTCGCTAACGATAACTTACAGTGACCCGTTACCATACAGGCCGTAGCCAGTCGAGGTCAATGAGCCCGGCATCCCGCAGGCTTCCGCAAGGTTGAAATTCATGCCGACATTAAGATGAGTCTCGACGCATCAGGACGACGGCGGTCTACAGACGCTGCGATCTTGGCTGGCATATATCCTTGGCATGTCCGTCCTCTCTTTCCTGATCTATATAACTGAGAACATATATTCTCTAGTTTACTTCCTCGGGTGATTACAGCAAAAGAAGTCGGATTGGGTGGCACAGAGGATGACTTCGTTGAGGGAGGCGCCTCCGAAGCCTCTGATGATGACTTGCCCAGTACTGTCTCCTTTGACCTTCCCGCTACCGAAAGCGAAAGTCAACATGACGACGACGACCACCCCGGCGCACCTCAAACCCTTCAGAAACGCAAACGCGGTGTCCTCTAGGACGACATCCGTCCTCAACCACTAAACGCACACCGCCCAAACCACTCACTTAAATAGTCGTGCACCTCACTCCTCACTTGAAGGCCCTCCTCAGGAGCAAGAGCGGACGAAACGCAGCTTTAGGGAAGCCTTCGCGGAGATGTGGGGCGGGAAAGTTGGCTGTAATGCAATAAGCGGTGGACGCTGCGCCGGAAGACCTATAGCATCCCCCAAAGGCCCAATGGTTACGCACGATGCACGTTTTACGTGTCAGGAGCCGACCGGTGTTGAGGGGGGAGTAGGCGTTGTTTTTGTGAGAGCATGCCCTCTTGCATTTTACTCTTCCTTTCGTAGAGTTGATTGGTGCGTTGTTAATGTAGATATACCGGGTGATTCGAGAACAGGCAGTACAACGACTCTGCATGCTGTAGTCAGGCAGCTGAAGAGGATGGCGGAGCCTGGGGTGAGTCAGGACTCCTCTATTTTAAGCTGCCTGACGCTCACCTATGTTTTCAGGAAGAAAATCCATTCACGTACGTGGAGATCAACTACCTTCGCATTCCAGAGCCTATCGCGGCGTGCAACTTTCTCTGGGAAGGTGTCTCCGGGTACGACATCTCACAAGACGGATATTTTCGCATTAGAAGGGTGCTTCAGCGGTGGAGGGAGGGCTCAAGGTCCTGGAGGGCATGCACAGTACGTCATTCTTCCCTCTTTAGTGTTCTTGAAATTTGAGAAGACGTTTGCCCCAGTATAGCCCTGATAGACGAACTCTGACAGGGAAACACGATATCGTATACAACTTCAACTGGCCGACTAAGTGGGGAGCCAGCTTATCGTCATCACAGTGGCGAACACGGTGGATCTTCCGGAATGTGTGCTGACTGGGCGAGTACGAGTCGTCTCGGTGAGACCTTTTACATTCTCGTGTCTTGGGAGATGAACCTCATGTTGTGCAGGCATGTCACGGATTAATTTACAACCCTACACGACTCGCCAGCTTCAGTGCTTTATCTCCGTGTCTGACTACCGTAAAATGTCTGTTGACCGTGGGAACAGTCGGGGAATAGGTGGAACATCAGCATTTGCTGTACACGAATGTCCTACCCCGGACGACGATCCTAAGCAGATGCCAACGCCGACCGAGCTTCAGCTGGTGTTAGGTTCATTGGCGGCATCGAGGGCGATACTTGCAATTGTATAGGATGGGACGGCCGTTACGAGGGAGCCTGAGTGTGAAAGGAGGAACCAGTCTTATTGTCTTTGTAGATTCCGAAGTCGAATCCACGAGGCCGATGACATCGGGGCTGACATCCCTGCATTCCATCACAGCTATACACATGTCCTTTGTTCTTGCCGTCAGGAGCTCTGGAGCATGTTGAACACCAGACGTGCAGACAACGGCGTGGCACGACATTTACCTCCAGGAATTACCAGTGGCTCGACAGTGAACATCAATGGCGGGTCTATCATAGACGTAGCTCGGGATTATCACAATCACCAGAATATATCGATCCACCACTCACAGGCAGGTTAGTTTCAATGTAGTTGCAAGGAATCCTCCAGAGTCTGACGAACCATAGGTTTTCCCTGGCCGACACTCACACACCTCGTCTCGATGGGTGCCGCTTACAATTCTCAGGAACGCAGTCCTCCACCTCGTTGTCTTCCTGGAACGCGGAAGGAAGTGTTAGCGCAGATCGATACATGGGTCAAGGCTGGTGCGAGAGGGAAGCCCGTACTCTGGCTTCACGGTCCTGCCGGCGCAGGGAAATCAGCCATCGCTCAGACGATTGCAGAGACGTGTGCTGCACGAAATCAGCTAGTGGCGAGCTTCTTTTTCGCTCGGACGGTTGCTCATCGCAACGAAGTCAAGCATCTCTTTCCGACAATTGCCGTTCAGATTGCCCTGTCAGCACCAGCAAAACGCCAGAGGCTCGACGAAATTATCAACACCGACCCATACATTGCGGAGCGGGCCTTGGGTTCTGTCGACCTATTGACTTCTTTACTCGACGATCGCCCTGCACATGCACCCCTAGCCTCTTCGCCGCTCCTAGTCATTATCGATGGTCTCGATGAGAGCCAGAGGAATGACAACCAATGTTGGATCCTAGCACAGGTTTCTCGCGTGGTCTTCGCACACCATCTCCCCCTGCGGTTTCTGATCGTGAGCCGTCCAGAGTCTCATCTTGAGGAAGCATTCGAGGAACGGGACCTAGCGAACATCACAAAGATTGTATCTCTGTACGGTGATTACCGGGCTTCTAGGGATGTTTCCATGTATCTTCGGAGCGAGTTTTCGAGGATATATGGCGCCAAGAGACACAGAGCTGTCATGCGGTTTATAGCTCAACCGTGGCCGTCCGAGGATACCATCAAGCAATTCGTAAGGAAGTCAGGAGGTTACTTCATCTATGCCTCCACAATTGTCAAATTCATCGACGAGGAATACTTCTCGCCTGTGTCCCGACTCGACCAGGTTCTCGGCAGATCCAATTCCTCCCTTTTGCTCTCGGAATCGAACCCTTTTGCCGAGCTTGATCAGCTCTACATTCAAATCTTGTCGTCCTGCCCGACATCACATCTTCCTATGCTCAAGCTCATCTTGGGATATGCTGTAATGTCTCCGGTGTTCGCAACCAGGGGAACGTCTCTTCCTCCTGGAAAAGATATCCTCGATCTCGCGCCAGGACAGATGGAGCTAACATTGCGAGGGCTACGATCACTCGTATCGTTCACCTACTCGCAACCTAGTCTAATCCACGCATCGTTCGGGGATTTCCTCCTGGATAGGGCCCGTGCCCTACATTATCATATTGATTCTGATGAATGGATCTATACTACGTTCCGCTACGCTTTCTCACTGGAATGCAAGTCGTTGAACCCTGACAATTGTTCTTCGCCGCCTTTGGAAGGCCAGTTGCTCTATCTGCCGAGTGATCTGCCGCCATTTCTTCAATCTTCTTTCAAACTTAGTTCAAGAAAGGATCAGCTCGTTGGCCTTGTTCGTGAAAGCCTCGAGCAAAGCCTCTGGTCCTCATGCTTCAGTCAGTTGGACAGTTGGTCGGACGAGGAAAAGTTTCGGGCACTTGGAGTACTAGGGGCAATAATCCATCCAGAGAATCAGGTATCAGTTGCGTTTTTTCAGCTCGTCACAGCTAAGGCAGTGGCCCTACAGTACGAAACATTCAGTCCTGCAAACCAAGGTTTTATCATGCAGCTGAGGACACGTTGTGACTCTGTCTTACACACCTACCTTTCGAAAATTGCAGATTCTGTTGGGGGAAAGAAATTATCTGCATGTTTTGTATACCGCCGCAGCCCATGAAGTCGTATTACCACCGATGGACGCTTTTGAAGCGTCACGGTTCCTCGACTTGAATGATATAGCCCAAATTCTCGAGCTTTGTCCTCCCATTTTCCGACCATGCAGAAATCCCCGTACTCTCTTCGATGCATGGCAATGGAACGGTGCAAACTATGTCAAGGACTTTCTAAGGGATCCGGAGCGAAGTAAATTGTTTTACTATGATCCAGGACTGTGGAGCGCGGTTGTTGTGACCCGCTACATGAGGTATTTGAGGAGGGGTGTCTTCTGGTGAGATATTCGATTTATTGGCGGCCCACGTTGTAATAATTGATCTAGGTTCAAAAGCGACGCTGTGCTCCGGGAGAATATGTACAAACTCTTCGAAAGGGCAAAGCCCAATGATGCAGACCTGCTGTCCGAGATACAAATAATTGACCCAGCGAGTTTCGCAGCGGCAATGTGTACTGATGTAGGTATGCCTACGCCTGACATGTACGTGGTAAGCTGGCTTCAGGTCAGTCCAGTCTTCCCATCACAAATAATTCAATAAAACTCCACAACGACCTTACAACCTGTTCCCAGAAATGTCATGATCCACCACAAGAAACAATCTCACGTTGGAGGGATTTGCCTCGGTCCCGACCCCCCCGCTCCTATTCCTCCCCTATTCCGACCCCCCGCACTCCCCACCTTCCTAGTGAACTGGCATTTTCTTGTGCAGAGGCAGTCTGGCAGAACTCTCGTCTACTTTAGACCCTTCTGGGGATTTTTGTAACAGGAGGAACTGGAGGTGCTTCTGGTGCTTGATCCAACTAGGCGTTGTCTTGTTTCTGCTTGTTTCCTTTCTTGCCCGACGATGGCGGAGCCCAAATGGCAGTGGGAGCATTGGAGAAGGTCTGGCCCATTCGTTTATACCCTATCCCACCCGCAGCTGTGGCCAACGCCACCACAGCTTCTAGGGTCAACACGCTCGGAGAGGAGCCCATAAGGAGGAGAAAGCACTGGATTAAGAGAAATGGGGGAAAGTGGACGTGATGTGGAAGGTAACGTAGGTAAACGTCGTTTTCAAAACTCAAGCAAACTTCATCGTGTGGGCGTGAACATATAGGACAGGCGTTGCACAAAAAGGTTGTTTTGAAATTGGGAATAGACCATGTTAGGATGCTCTGAGCGTAGACCAGACTCGGACGAGAAGCACACATTCACTGCATTGATGAATAATGCACATGTGCATCGCCCTCTCCCTTGGGCCAACTTGACCAACAACCAACACCAGCAAATTACGGCCTATATTCTCCCTCCAAGTGCACCACACCCCTTCCCGTTGGTACATGGCCTCTCCTCCCAGACCGGACAGCGGTGGGACGAAGGGGATGCACAGCCTGTTTGTGCCTGGTGGGGTCTCTCGTTGGGAAAGTGGAGCCTGACAGAGAGCGGCAGGGAATCGTCAAATGAGATACATTTCTGGGACACGGGTCAGAACGTAGTCATAAGAGTTGCCAAGAGAACCGAGTTTTGACGAACCCCTGAAGGTCAGGCTCTGCAGGGCCATGATGGCTTGGAGGTTCGGAACTTCAGCTTTATGCCCCAGCGCGTTGAAATCCTGTTTGGCGACCGATACACGCTCTAATCACCGAGAAGTACGAAACCGAACCACCCACGCACCACTCGTTGGTCAAAGAGTCTAAATCCCGAGAATTAAATAGGTGTTCGCAATCGCGGGTGATGGTCATACCAGTGGAAGGGCCTTGGTCATTTTGAAAGGTAAACCGCACCTCTGACGGCAGTCCTGCGTAGTCTCTGTCTGTTCCGCCCGTGAGTGCCCAGGATGCGGTTGCCGAGGGGCTAATGACAGAAATGTCGACCCGGTGTGGACGCGGGCGGGACCGTCATCTCCCAATCAAAAGTCGGGCCGAGGCCGGGGGCAAGGACGACGGCGGTACGTCCGTGGCCACAAGAAGGGTAGAGGATTGGACAGTGTGATGGGTGGAGAGTGATGTGGTCATTCATGGCTGCTCTCGACTGCGTGGTCGAGGTGGATAACACGCTCCACAAAAAAAGCAAAAAAATAAACCCACTCTTGGTGCGTGTCCGTCCTACAGTATGCTCTGATCACCGTGATAGCGTCTAATGTTTTGCGCTGTCTTGCAACTGCAGCGCTATGAGTTAAAAAGCGTTGCGAGAGCGTGAAGGGGTGGAGGGAGCCCATGAGATGAGGAGACGTACATAGGGGGAAAGTAAGAATGCGTGGCACGTGAAGGAGCGGAGATGGCACGAGACGAGGAGCCCAACGGCAGAAACATGGACGTTGGCAATAAGCGTCCGACCTTAGGGATCGTTGATGAAGCGGATTGGAGAATTATTAAATTGGCCGTAGCCTCGGAACAAGACCCCGACGACAGCGCACTCGCATAAAACCCATCCAAGCCATTCTCCAACCCCCTGCCTCACCTGTGTCACCTCCACTCAGTGCTCCAGCTCAAGTAAGCGCCGAAAGGGTGGTGAGAAATGCCGGATTGAAAGTGTGAAATTGTACATAGCGACGAGGCAGAAGACGGCGAGTGATGTGCAGCGGGGTTGATAACGGCGTATCCGGGGATGTGCGCTCGCGCAGAGGGACAGCAGAGGTTGGAGGGGTCCCGGAGGGCAGGGGGAACTATATTCAAGGAGAAAGGAGGAAGCGGAATGGCATAAAGGTCGCCGTGGCGGGGGTCGATCCTGTAACGAAGGTATAGAGATGATGACTACATCGGATGACGGTCCAACCATGGTACGACGAAATAAAAGCTTCACCGTCCTGCGCAGATACACTGTGGGCCGAGATCACTCTTCGGGGCTGTAACAACAAAACGACCATGGTTCAAACTCGGATACGTAACTTCAGGGCAGTACAAACGACGATATAAGTATCACTGATAACAAAACATAACTACAACATTGGGAAATTCAACAACTTGAAAACGGGTGTTGAACCCATTTCCATCCCACGCCAACTTTCAACCACTAGCTGCTCGACTCAATCCCCTACACTGTGACCTTTTTCGGAGGTTGGTCCGAGATAACATATTCTGCGGAATTGTCATTGTAGGTGAGGTACAAAGTGGTGGTATCATTTGCCAGCGTTGCGAGATCCTTTTTCCAGAGGACTGGGGATTGAATGTCACCCTTGATTACATCGTTCGCTTTGTAACCGTGGACAACATATATCAAAAGAGTTGGAGTGAACTCGACGTCTAGAAGCTCTTTGTGCCTATGAAATGAGAGATGTAAAAAGTTCAAAAGTCTGACTTTGAAAGGGAAAGGGTTGCCATACCCTACGCCTTCGAATATTATAGAGACGGTCGGTTGGTCGAACGGAGTCGGAGTCGTGGTCTTGTAGAAGCCTGAGCAGAATTCAGGATAGAGAAAATGTGACCATGACGGCTGCACACACCAACACCAATATCCAAGGATTTCTCAATCGTGTTCGTGACCCCAAAGTCCGTCTTCGGCGTGAAATCGTTTGTGGGCGTCTGTGCTCAGTACGCAAATGAATATCAACAGAAGCACGGTATTAATTATTATATGCTCACGGTGAAGAAAGGCACTGGGGTAACATCCTGAGTCAATGCGAGGGTCGTTTGTTGCCCAACCTAAGTGGTAGTGGTTAAGTAATGAATGAGAGCTGCACCGAAAGTACGTTCAGTCTCACCCCGATGGGTATACAGGTTCCAGCTGTAATTATGTTGCCATTAACCACCTGGGGGTTGGAGACTCCGAGGCTGCAAACACCGCGTCGTAAGTTGCATTTCTAAAATGAATAACCCGGCGAAAGATCCTTACAGTGCCACGTATGTACCCTCAGCCGTGAAGGGCCCACCTGTCAACCGTAACAATGCCCTTGAGTCGGCGAGCGAACAAAGACTCCTGACGGTATTTTTGCCTACCATTAACGGGAAAATTGGTGACCCTGGCCGAAGTCACGGGTTAATACAGTTATTCGAGCAATTGATAGTACAAGCGGAATATACGTACTTCCAGGCTGTGGGATAATGTGGCGTTGTGCTTTTAACCGCATCCTTGTCGAAGGTCATAAGGACGGTCGCTTCACTAGGTCCACCAAGGTTGCTGGCCTCGACGATGATAGTTCTGGAAAATACGGACATGGCGCGTCGAATGCGGAAATGGAACTATGCGAAAGTTGGTACTTTGCAGTGGGATTCCAACTCGAAAGACCTTTATATAACCGTATCATTTGTATATTGTTTGTGTTCCACTTTCCGTCCAAGCCCCACGTTGTGGTGCCTTAGGCCGCTAGGGACTTGGAGCAAACTCTCCACCGGTGAAGTTGGACAGCAGAGGGGTGTGTTTCTTCCAATTCAAATCGTGAGCATCTGACTCATTGAGTGAACGAGGGGCGTTGCATACCTGTCAGTTGACCAGGACGTTTATCTCGATGTGTAGACAGAAAAAAGTGACTTTGATTCGTCCCTCCGAGTGGCACGTACATACTCATCTGACATCCTGTTGGAGTTCACAAGAATGCCGTGGAGTCGTACCCCTGTGGATTGCCGTTCTCGCGATTGCGTGCCCGCTATCGCCCTTGCATGGAGTATAGCGGTGGCCCCTCAGGCTCTTGGCTACTAAAACCATCCCCTCGTACCGGGGTTCAGATGTGGGCCACACGTGACGATGTTATCTCAAGTAGATTTGATGTAGATTAGATGGAGCCCTTAGATTTGGTTTCCAAGGTCAGATCGCATGACGAGGCGTCTCATTTTCGCGTTAATCATTAATTCAATAATGTTAGTCGGTTCAAGTTGTAAGTCCAAGTCGGTTTCTATCCCGCCTTGGAAAGCTTGTGAAATGAAGGAGAGTTGAGGTACGACCCTCATGGATTACAGGTATTTCTGCTGCATTCCTTGATTATCGGTCGACCATCTGGTCAGGCCGGTGGCAGAGATGCCCCATTGCCTCAAACCAAAGTCGACTGTATGCAATGGCGAGCACAGAATTCTGGGCGGCGATCTCCAAAATTAGATTGGGGTACGAGCAACGAATGGCGTTAAGTATCCTGATCATCATGAGTCCATGACGCCCCCGGGGCCCCTGGCGCCGTATTGTTGGCTCTGCGATTCGCAACTTTCAAACCTCCATTCACGAGCCTCGTGTTCGGGACGTTGCATTCGCCGTAAGGTGTGAGCCGTTTTGGCCCGGCTCAAGGCTTTTGAGCTTGCAGGAATTTTTATCACCCCAAGTTTGAACTTTCGCCACACTGACTCCTGAGCCTTTCCTAAAGCAGCACGGACACCATTCCCAGACTCCGTGGCAGGCAAGGCCAGCATAGCCTGCGGTGGAGGTTTGGCGCAAATTGTGAGTCATTGCCTTCGATATATCCTAAAGACCGTCAGCTGGATGCGCCATCTGGGACAGATATTACGAGAACGGGACAAACGATGACTCTAGGTGTGGCGTTCTGCGGCAGATACAGAGGACAGCTGGGTCCAGGGTAAATATCATCTGTTCGCGACGCTTACTACTTTCATCTGGGGACGCCCAAGAGAACTAAGGAGTCTCGGCGAAGCATTGGCCAGCGTACAGTCCTGCGAGAACGGCATAAGTAAAAGGCTCTGTCTGGGCATTGCAAGGCTAGGCCCTAGACCGTCAAAGCCTTGTGGGTGCCGGGCCGGGGCCCAGGATAGCAGCGGGCAGGGGTTGCACAGCTGTGGCGCCGTGGCCTCGAGATGAGGTCTCAACCACGACCGAGCGGTGGGAGTCCTCGTCCTATTTGGTAGGGGATAGGAGCCGATCGGCGATGTGGCGGGTGGGACGACAGCAGACGAGCAGAGCGGACGGGGTCACAAGTTAAAGGAGGGTATCGTCTAACGAGGATGAGTTGGGTGTAGAATCGGTGGTGAGAGATTAAACGGAGGGAGTGAGCGGGGTGCTGTTTTATGAGGAGACCTACTGGGGCGGGTATGGTTTAGCACCAGAAACCGTGTAAACTCGTCCGGCGGTGGGGATGACATGCACACCGCTATCGGTTGTTAGTCAGTGGCAAAGGTGTGAATGGCGCGATTGGAGAGAGATGCCACATCGGTGACGTAATAACGGGGATAGCCAATTAACCTTGTGAGCCGTTTTAGCGGCTCCGACTTAATCCAAGTTTGGACACCCGACACGACTCTGCCGCAATATTTCCCAAAGCAAGAACCGACACGGACACCATTGCAAAAGGCCAGTAGGCAGGTGTACGGTGGAGGATTTGCGCGATTTGTGAGTCCCAGCCTTCGATATCCAAAAGACCAACAGCCGAGCGCCATCTGGAGGCAGATATAAAGGTTTTATCTACAGACGATCATACATGGCTGGCATATACCCTTGGTAAGTCCGTCCTCGCATTCCTGATCTATATATAACTGAGAACATGTATTCTGTAGTTTATTTCCCCGGGTGATTACAGCAAAAATAGTCGGGATAGGTGGCAGAGGATGACTACATTGAGGGAGGCGCCGAAGCCTCCGATGATGACTTGCCCAGTACTGTCCTCTCGCATTGCTCTTCCTTTCGAGAGTTGATTGGTGCGTTGTTAATGCAGATATATCGGGTGTACCGGGAACAGGCAGCACAGCGACTCTGCATGCTGTAGCAAGGCAGCTGAAGAGGATGGCGGAGTTTGGGGTGAGTCGGGACTCCTCTACTTCAAGCTGCCTGACGCTCACCTATGTTTTCAGGAAGAAAATCCATTCTGGGAAGGTGTCTCCGGGTACGACATTTCGCCATTGGAGTGCAGGAAAGCTTGAAGGCTTTGGCGCGGTGCCTCAGCGGTGGAGGGAGTCCTGGAGGGCATTCGTGGTACGTCATTCTTCCCTTTTTAGTGTTCTTGAAATTTGAGAAGACCTTTGCTCCGGGATAGTTCTGATGGCCGAACTCAACAAGCCCTTGACCGCAAAACAAGATATCGTATACAACTTTAACTAGCCGACTTCAATCGTCATCAGGAGCATCGACAGTTGCTGTACACGAACGTCCCCAACCCGAACAACGATTCCAAGCGGAAGCCGACGCCGACCGAGCTTCAGCTGCTGTGTGACTCATTGGCAGCATCGAGCGCGATACTTGCAATTGTAGAGGATGTGATGCCCGTTGCGAGGGAGCCCGAGTGTGAAATGAGGGATCAGTTTTCGTCGTCTTTGGAGATTCTGGAGTCGAATCCATGAGGCCGACGACATCGGGGTTGACATCGCCTCATTCTATCACGGCTATACATACGTCCTTTGTTCTCGCCATTAAGGCTCTGAAGCATCTTGAACACCAGTGCAGACGACGGCGTGGCACGATATATACCTCCAGGAATCGCCAGTGCCACGACAGTGAACATCAGGCGGGTCTATCATCGATGTAGCTCGGGATTATCACAACACCAGAATATATCGATTCGCCACTCACAGACAGGTTAGTTTGGACGTAGTTGCAAGGAAACCTCCAGAATCTCACTTCACATAGGTTTTCCCTGGCCGGCACTCACACACCTCGTCTCGATTGTCGGCGCTTACAATTCTCAGGAACGCAGTCCTCCCCCTCGTTGTCTTCCTGGAACGCGGAAGCGTTAGAGTAGATCGGTGCATGAGCCAAGGCTGGTGCGAGAGGCTCGCCCATGCTCTGGCTTCACGGTCCTGCCGGCGCAGGGAAGTCGGCTATCGCTCAAACAATTGCAGACACCTGTGCTGCACGAAATCGGCTAGCAACGAGCTTCTTTTTCGCTCCGACGGCTGCGCATCGCAATGAAGTCAAGTATCTCTTTCTAACAATTGCCGTTCAGATTGCCCTGTCAGTACCAGAAAAAAGCCAGAGGCTCGACGAAATTATCAACACCGACCCATACATTGCGGAGCGGGCCTTGGGCTCTGTCGACCTATTGGCTTCTTTACTCGACAACCGCCCTGCACATGCGCCCCGAGCCTCTTCCGCTCCTAGTCATTATCGATGGTCTCGATGAGTGCCAGAGGAATGACAACCAATGTTGGATCCTAGGACAGGTTTCTCGCATGGTCTTTGCACACCATCTCCCGCTACGGTTCCTGATCGTGAGCCGTCCAGAGTCTCATCTTGAGGAAGCATGTTTCCATGTATCTTCGGCGCGAGTTTTCGAGGATATATGGCGCCAAGAGCCACAGAGCTGTCATGCGGTTTATAGCTCAACCGTGGCCGTCCGAGAATACCATCAAGCAATTCGTAAGGAAGTCAGGAGGTTATTTCATCTATGCCTCCACAATTGTCAAATTCATCGACGAGGAATACTTCTCGCCTGTGTCCCGACTCGACCAGGTTCTCGGCAGATCCAATTCCTCCCTTTTGCCGAGCTTGATCAGCTCTACATTCAAATCTTGTCGTTCTGCCCGACATCACATCTTCCTGTGCTCAAGCAGATCTTGGGACACATGATTATGTCTCCTGTTTTCGCAAACAGGGAAATGTCTCGTCCTCCCGGAAAAGATATCCTCGATCTCGCGCCATGGCAGATGGAGCTAACACTGCGAGGGCTACGATCACTCGTTTCATTCTCCTACACGCAACCTAGTCTAATCCACGCATCTTTCGGGGATTTCCTCCTTGATAAAGATCGTGCAAAACATTATCATATCGATTCTGAAGAATGGATTTATACTACGTTCCGCTGCGCTTTCTCTCTAGAATACCGGTCGTTGGACCCTCACAACTGTTCCTCGCAGCCTTTGGAAGGTCAGTTGCTCATTTTTTTTATAAGTGTCAATGGACCAATGTGCAGGCTTTAGATGACTTTGAACTCGAATATGATTCCAACATTAACATTTGGGATCGGCCGCAATTTCTTCGATCTTTGTTCCAACTTAGTTCAAGAAAGGATCGGCTGGTTAACCTTGTTCGTGAAAGTCTAGAGGAAAGCTTCCGGTCCTCATGCTTCAGCGAGCTGGTCAGTTGGTCAGACGAGAAAACACTTCAGGCATTTGGAGCATTAGGAGCAATAATCCATCCAGAGAATCAGGTATTAGTTGCGTTTTTCCAGCTCACCCCAGCGGAGGCAGTGGTTCCGTTGCACAGTACGAAACATTCAGTCCTGCAAACCAAGATTTTCTCATGCAGCTGAGGACGCTTTGTGACTCTGTCTTACACACCTACCTTTCGAAAATTGCCGATACTGCTGAGAAAAGAAATTACCTGCATGTTTTATATACCGCAGCCGCCGACGTCGCATTTCGACCGATAGACATTCTTGAAGGCGTTCCCGACTTGTATGCTATACCCCAAATTCTCGAGCTTTCTCCCCCCATGTTCCGACCCTGCAGGAATCCCCGTGTCCTCTTCGATGAGAAATGTATAAACTACCTCAGGGACTTTCTGAGGGATCCGGAGCGAAGTAAATTGTTCTACTATGATCCAGGACTGTGTAGTGCAGTTGTTGTAATCCGCTACATGAGGTATTTGAGAACAACTATGTTAAGGTGAGATATATTCGATTCAATGGAGGCCATCCGATGTTTAATAATTGATCCAGGCTCGAAACAGACACTGTGCTCCGGGAGAATATGCACGAACCCTTCGAAAGGGCAAAGCCCAATGATGCCGGTGTTGGACTTGTTGGCGGCGTCGAGAGCGATGCTTGTGGACGATCGGATGACTGGAATCCCGAGGGCGAAAGGGAGGTTCTTTGGAATTTGGAACAGAGCGGTTGTTGAGCGGGGCGGGTAGACCGAGGTGGAAGAACGTGCTGAGTACTTGATTGTATGAGATATATTTCGCATGTTGGAATCGGTTTTCATTGCCTTTGTAGATTCTGGAGTCGGTTCCACGAGGCCGATGACATCGGGGATGACATCGCCTCATCTGTCACAGCTGTGATGCGCTAAGTCGCCATTTGCGCTCGCCGTCAAGAGCTCTAAGCACGCTGAACACCAGACGTGCAGACGACGCCATAGCACGACATTTACCCCCCGGGGTTGCTAGTGGCCCGACGGTCAACATCAATGGCGGGTATATTATCGATGTAGCTCGGGATTATCACAATCACCAGAATATATCGATTCACCACTCACAGCCAGGTTAGTTTGGACGTAGTTGCGAGGAAACCTTCAGAGTCTGACTAAACATAGGTTTTCCCTGGCCGACACTCACACACATGGTCTCAATGGGTGCCGCTTACAATTCTCAGGAACGCAGTCCTCCCCCTCGATGTCTTCCTGGAACGCGGAAGGAAGGAAGTGTTGGAGGAGATCGATGCATGGATCAAGGCTGGTGTGGCGGGCTGGCCCGTTTTCTGGCTTCATGGTCCTGCGGGCGCAGGGAAATCGGCCATCGCACAGACCGTTGCAGAGATGTATGCTGGGCGCAATCAGCTAGCGGCGAGCTTCTTTTTCGCTCGGACGGATGCGCATCGCAACGAAGTCAAATACCTCTTTCCCACCATTGCGGTTCAGATTGCCCTGTCAGCACCAGAAAAACGCCAGAGGCTCGACGAGATCCTCAACAATGATCCGTACATTGCTGAGCGGGCTTTAGGCTCCGTTGACCTATTGACTTCTTTATTCAACGGCCGCTCTACACAGTCACCCCAAGCCTCTTCGCCATTCCTCATCATCGTTGATGGCCTAGATGAGTGCCTGAGGAACCACGACCAACGTTGGATCCTCGCACAGGTTTCTCGCATGGTCAACACCCAGCATCTCCCTCTTCGTTTCTTAATTGTCAGCCGTCCGGAGTCTCATCTTATGGAAACATTCAAGGAACAGGGCCCGGCGAACATCGCAACAGTTCTATCTCTTTATGGCGACTACCGGGCTTCCAGCGATGTTTCCATGTACCTTCGGAGCGAATTTTTATGGATACACAGCGCCAAGATGCACAGTGATGTCATGCAGTTTGTACCCAAACCTTGGCCGTCCGAGGATATCATCAAGCGACTCGTATCCAAGTCAGGAGGTTACTTCATCTATGCCTCCACAATTATCAAATTCATCAACGAGGAATACTTCTCGCCCGTGGCCCGACTCGACCAGATTCTCGGCACTTCAAATGCTTCTTCGGAATCGAACCCCTTTGCGGAGCTTGACCAGCTGTACATTCAAATCTTGTCGTCCTACCCCAACCCACATCTTCCCATGCTCAAGCTCATCTTGGGGTATGCGGTAATGTCTCCTGTTCTCAGAAGCAGGACCCTGTTTCTCCCTTCCATACAAGATATCGTCGATCTCGTGCCAGGGCAAATGGAGCTAACACTGCGAGGGCTACGATCACTTGTATCAGTCCCGTACGTTATTCCCCACCACGAGCCTCATCTAATCCATGCGTCTTTCCGGGATTCCTCCTTGATAGGACCCGGGCCAAAGATTATCATATCGATTCTGATGAATGGATTTATACTGCCTTCCGCCGCGCTTTCTCCCTCGCCTGCAGGTTGTTGAATTGTCACAACTGTCCCTCGCAGCCTTTGGAAGGTCAGTTCCTCATTTTTTTCGATGTTATCGTAAAGGATCAATGTGAGCGCTTTGAAGTTGAGCGTGTTGCGGCCGAACTTCGTGATCTGTCGCGATTTCTTCAATCTTCTTTCGAACTTAGTTCAAGAAAGGATCAACTCGTTGGCCTTATTCGCGAAAGCCTAGGGGAAAGTCTCTGGTCCTCATGCTTCAGTGGGCTGGACAGTTGGTCGGATGAGACCAAGTTTCAAGCACTTGAAGTGTTAGTGGCGATAATTCATCCAGAGAATGAGGTATCAGTTGCATTTTCCGGGTTCCCAACTCGATCCCGCTGAGGCTGTCGTTCCACAGTATGAAACATTCAGTCCTGCAAACAAAGATTTCCTCATGCAGCTGAGGACGCTTTGTGACTCTGTCTTACACACCTACCTTTCGAAAATTGCAGATACTGCTGATAAAAGAAATTATCTGCATGTCTTTTATACCGCAGCCGACGCATTCCGACTGGTGGACTCTCTTGAAGTGTCCCTCAGTGATATGACCCAAATTCTCGAGCTTTATCCTCCTACTTTCCAGCCATGCCAGAATCCCTGTGTCCTCCTCGATTCAACATGGCACTGGAAGGTTCTGGCCCAGGCAAACTACCTCAGGGATTTTCTCTTGAATCCGGAACGAAGCAGATTGTTCTACTACGATCCAGAACTGTGGAGTACGGTTTTCGCAACTCGCTACATGAGATATTTGAGAACGACATCTAATTTAAGGTGAGGTATTTGATTCGGAGGTCATCCCTCATTTTTAACAATTGATCTAGCTCAAGAACAGCGTATTTTCTATGGTTGAGTGTGCCCGAACTCTTCGAAAGGGCAAAGCCCGATGATGCAGACCTACTGTCTGAATTGCAAAGCACCGATCGAGCAATTCTTGTGGCAATGAACGCTGGTACAAGGGCGACACTTCCGTCGCTTGTGCGCAACGTGTTGCATTGGCTTCAGGTCAGTCCATCCTTCATGTCGCTTAAAGCGCAAACAATTCAATCAAACTCCACAACAATTTCACCACCGGTTCCCCAGAAATGTCATGATCCACCACAAGAAACAATCTCGCTTTGGAGGAATCTCTACTTCTCCTCCAATCCTTGGGCAGCCTTGGGGAGTGGTGATGGCTCGTTGTCTTCGTTTGCAGATGGAGGAGAACTCTTGTCCGGTTCACGCCTTCCGCGCACAATGTTTGCGATAGGAGGAACTGGAGGTGTTTCTGGTGCTTGATCCAACCAGGCGTTGTCTTGTTTCTGCTTCTTGTTTCCTTTCTTGCCCGACGATGGCGGAGCCCGAATGGTAGTGGGAGCATTGGAGGAGGTCTGGCCCACTCGTTTGTACCCTATCCCAATCACACCCGCAGCCGTGGCCGATGCCACTACAGCTTCTAGGGTCAACACGCTCGGAGAGGAGCCCATAAGGAGGAGAAAGAACTGGATTAAGAGAAGTGGGAGAAAGTGGACGTGACGTGGGAGGTAGCATAGGTAAACGTCGTTTTCAAAGTCAAGCCAAACTTCATCGTGTGGGACGTGAACATATAGGAAAGGCGTTGCACGAAAAGGGTGTTTTGAAATCGGGAATAGACCATGTTACGATGCTCCGGGCGTAGATCAGACTCGGACAAGAAGCATACATTTGCTGCATTGATGAATGATGCACATGTGCATCGTCCTCTCCCCCTTGGGCCGACCTGACCGACACCGGAAAATTGCGGCCTATATTCTCCCTCCGAGCACACCAGACTTCTTCCCGGAGTCATCGCGATCCCCACGGGGCAGTTAGTACACGGCCTCTCCTCCCAGACCGGACAGCGGCGGGACGAGTTTGCCTGTTCCCGGTACACCCGGTATATCTGCATTAACAACGCTCCAATCAACTCTACGAAAGGAAGAGCAAAATGCAACTGACATGCACTCACAAACACAACGCCTACTCCCCTCCTCCAGCAACGCCCTCAACACCTTGTCAAACTCCTCTACAAGACGATTCGTCCTGTCGGCTCCTGACACGTAAAACGTGCATTGTGCGTAACCGTTAGGGATCGTCGATTAAGATATATTTCCAGGTATTCTTCGCCCTCGTGAGTCAAAACGTAGTCATAAGAGTTGCCAAGAGAACCGAGTCTTGATGAAGCCCTGGAGGTCAGGCTCTGCAGGCCTGGATGACTTGGAGGATCGGAACTTCAGCTTCATGCCGTACGCTGAAGTCCTGTTGGGCGACCAATACACCCGCTAATCACCAGAAGATGCGGGCCCGAGCCACCCACACACCACTCGTTGGTCAAGAGTCTAAATCCCGAAAGTTAGTAGGTCTTCGCAACCGCGGGTGATGGCCATACCAGTGGAAGGGCCATGGTCGTTTTGAAAAGTCAAATTTTATAAACCGCATCTCTGACGGTAGTCCTGCGTAATCTCCGTCTGTTCCGTCTGTGAGTGCCCAGGATGCCGTTGCCGAGGCGCTGATGACAGAAATGTTGACCTGGTGTGGATGCGGGCGGGACCATCATCTCCCAATGAAGAGTCGGGCCGAGTCCGGCGGCAAGGATGGCAGCGGTACGTCCGTGGCCTCAAGAAGGGTAGAGGATTGGACAGTGTGATGGGTGGAGAGTGATGTGGTCATTCATGGCTGCTCTCGACTGCGTGGTCGAGATGGCGATTAGTTGACAGGGTGTATACGGGCGCAACAATAACAGGAAGGGAGGGGGGTCGGCATCGTCCAATGGGGACGAGTCGGGTGTCGTAAACAAGATTGAGGTGGTGGGAAAGCTGGGGAAGTGAGCGAGGTGTGTTCTATGGGAAGGCGTTCATTGGGGCACCACCAATCGAACGGGTTGATTAGCACCCAAAACGGTACGAGCTTGGACGGCGCGGGACGAGAGAGGCAGGGTCCACTGTCAGTTGTTAGTCGGAAGGTTTGGAGATCGGGACAAAGGAGCCGCAACTCCGATTATGAGCCGGTTTGGCGGCTCCGGCTTCCCCCGGCTCTGTGTTTGGCCCGGGCCGAAACATCACCACAACCCAGACCCAACTCGGAACGTTCTCCAAGCAAGAACCGACGGAAGCTGCGAGGGCCATTCCAAAACTCCGTAGCAGGCAAGGTGCGATGGAGGATCTGCGCAAATTGTGGGTCTTTGCCTTCGCTATCAGGAAAGACCAGAGCTGGATGCCATCTGGTACAGATATTTCAGGTTTTCCGAGAACGGGACAAACGGTGACTACAACTATGCCAGTCCGAGACAGGTACAGAGAATGGCTGAGTCCTAGGTAAGTATCAACTTTTCGCGTATGCCGTTCGTGTCGCTAACGATTACTTGCAGTGGCCGCCAGTCATCGCCGCATTCCGTCGGGATCAATGAGCTTGGCATCCCGCAGCCTTCCGCGGACACAACTTCCTCGGGGAAGTGCGGACATGATGTCTCCCTATGATGGATATTGATATATAGATACATTGGGGCGGAGGGGGTCTAAACCGGTACGTCGTCCGTCCTCTCGGTCCCAGTCTATGTAACTGAGGAGATGTTGGCTACAGTTTACCTCCCCGCGCGGTTACAGCATGATAAAGATGTCGTATAAAAAGTGCAAACTTGCCGTAGCAATTACGGTACACCTTCCAAACAGCATCACGAGCGAAACACGTCAGGTCAGAGCCTCTTTTTTTGTCTTACAGTGTGCTATCTTAGCGATGAATCGATCGGTGTCAGGCATGATTCGGATCAACTTCTAAACTACACGACACTGCAACTGAAGAACATACTAGACGTTCTCGGGGACAAGACTCGTCATCATCGCCTTGGTAATCTTATGATCGTCCCGAGTGGTCTGGGTGGGGACATTTTCCTCATCCCTCGTCTCGTTCCGGTAATGACTTTTCTTATTTGCAGACACGAGCCAGATTGATTCCGAACCCCACATGTCGGTCCCTGGAGACGTCCGTCCTCAGCTTGAGAAGGTGCTGAGGTGGCTTGGGAGTTGCTGGAGGATGAGAGTGGGAGTTATGTTTGTGAGTGCATCCCCCCACTCGCTTTTCCTTCTCGAAGAGCTGATTGAACCCGTTGTTAATGCAGATACATTGGGTGTGCCGGGAATGGGCATACAGCGACTGCATGTGGTAGTCAGGAAACCGAAGAGGGTCAGAGTCTTTGGTCAGTCGAGTCTTGGCGCCGGCTCCTTGCCGATCGTTCACGTTGTCAGGAAGCGAATCTATACTTCGAGATCAATGGACGACGCATTCCGCGGCATACAACTTCCTCTGGGGACGACATTTTCCCATCGGTGCCGAGGACAGCTTGAAGGCTTGGACGAGGTCGATCCCCGTCGCGATGTTACTTGGGTCTGCCTCTTCGTTTTCTCTCCGTTCCGTCTCGTTTGTTACCTGTCCCCACCTCATCTGTTTCTTTCGCACCTCTTGATAGCCATACACAAAGTAAACGGAGGTTCATACCCTACCAGTGTTAGTAATCCGAAAAAGTCATATCATGGTACGACGGAATAAAAGTTAACCCCATACTGATGCTTTTTTCCCTGCCATTAGTTGAGGCTTCCCGGTTACTATTGAAATTTGAATCATCTCGTTCGATTATATTGTATCAAGTCGCCTCTCACTCACTGTGTCTTCTGCTGATCATGAAATTAGTAAATAGCAAATTACCTTCACCGTCCTGCGCAGATACACTGTGGGCCGAGATCATTCTTCGGGGCTTCAACAACAAAACGACTCGGATATGTAACTTCAGGGCAGTACAAACGACGATACATCAATTACAAAACATAATTAAAACATTAATTTGAAAACGGGTACCGGTGTTGAACGAACCCATTTCCATCCCACGCCAACTTTCAACCACTAGCTGCTCGACTCGATCCCATACGCGGCGACCTTTTTCGAAGGACGCTGGTCCGAGATAACATATTCTGCGACATCGTCATCGTAGGTGAGGTATAAAGTGGTGGTATCATATGTCAGCTGTGTGAGGTCCTGCCTCCAGAGGACTGGGGTTTGAATGTCACCCTTGATTGCCTCGTTCGCTTGGTAACCGTGGACGACATATATCAAAAGAGCCGGAGTGAAGCCGACGTCCACAAGCTCTTTGTGCCTATGAAGTGAGAGATGTAAAAAGTTGAAAAATCCGACTTTGAAAGGGAAATGGATGCCGTACCCTACGCCTTCGAATATCATACAGATGGTCGGTTCGTCGAACGGATTCGGAGTCGTGGTCTCGTAGAAGCCTGAGCAGAATTCAAGATAGAGAAAATGTGACCATGACGACTGCACACACCAACACCAATATTCAAGGATTTCTTAATCTTGTTCGTGACCCCAAAGTCCGTATTCGGCTTGAAATCGTTTGTGGGTTTCTGTTTTCAGTATGCAAATGAATATCATTAGAAGCAAGGTATTATATGCTCACGGTGAAGTAAGGCACTGGGGTCTGGTCCTGAGTCAACGCGAGGGTCGTTTGTTGCCCAAACTAAGTGGTAGTGGTTAAGCAATGAATGAGAGCTGCACCAAAAGTACGTTCGAACTCACCCCGATGTGCGTACAGGTTCCAGGTGTAATTACGTTTGCATGACCCATCTGGGGGTTGGAGACTCCAAGGCTGGAAATACCGCGTCGCGAGTTGCATTTCTAAACTGAATAAGCCGAAAGATCCTTACAGTGCCACGTATGTACCCTCAGCCGTGAAGGGCCCACCTGCCAACCGCGACAGTGCCCTTGAGTCGGCGAGCGAACAAAGACTGACGCTATTTGCCTACCTTTAGCGGGAATTTTGGTGACCCTGGCCGAAGTCACAGATTAGTACAGTTATCCGAACAATTGATAGTACAAGCGGAATATACGTACTTCCAGGCTGTGGGATAATGTGGCGTTGTGCTTTTAACCGCATCCTTGTCGAAGGTCATAAGGACGGTCGCTTCACCAGGTCCACCAAGGTTGGTGGCCTCGACGATGATAGTTCTGGAAAATACGGACATGACACGTCGAATGTGGAAATGGAACTATGCGAAAGTTGGTACTTTGCAATAGGATTCCAACTCGAAAGGCCTTTATATATACCCGTGTGCCAGTGCCTTAGGCAGCTACCGCCGTACGGAGAAAACTCCCCACCAGTGAAGTTGGACAGCAGCGGGGTTGTGTTTCTTCCGATCTCTTCCAATTCAAATCGTGAGCATCTGACTGATTAGGGTGTTGCGTACCTGTCAGTTGATCAAGACGACTATCTTGATGTGTAGACAGAAAAAGCGACCTTCAGTCGCCCCTCAGAGTGGCACATCTGAGTCCTGACATGCTGTTGCTGTAAAACTGGTGGTCACTTGTGGTTGTTATCCTACTTAGTGTGAGCTGACAGGGCGAGAGGTACGGCCCGATGATCTGAAGTGATGCGGGGGCGTTGATTTTGTGGAGGCCGGACGCCAGACCTTGTTAGCCAAATGGGAAGAACAGTTGGAGGAAGCCGTTTCGGTGTTGTGTATGTCATTTGTCTGCTAGAGAGCTAGATCGCGGGAGATACTGTGATAATGCACGGTCACCATTCCCAAACTCCGTGGCAGGCATGGCGCGGTGGAACGGGGCAAACCATGACTCTAGGTGGCGTTCAGTCGGGGTCAATAAGCCTGCGATCCTGCAGCCTTCCCCTGGGACATGCGGCAACGCCGACATGAAGTTTCGACCCATTGTGGCGAAGGAGGTTTACAGTAACGGCACTGCGGTACTGCGTGGCTGGCATATATCCTTGGTGTGCCGTCCATTTTCTCATTCTTAGTGTATCTAACTGAGAACATGTAGGCTCTAGCTGACTTCCCCGGGTGATTACAACAGCTGGAATAGGTGGCCGTGGCACAGAGGACGACTTCGTTGACGGAGGTGCCTCCAAGGTCCCCATGACGATTTACCCAGCACTGTCTCTCGTTTGACCTGCCCGCTAACGAAAGTGAACATGATGATGGCGGCGGCGACCACTTTGGGGCAACTCAAACCCCTCCAGAAACGCAAAATGTGGTGCCCTCCAAGACGACATCCCCTCGTTCTCAACCACCAAACGCACACCACTCAAACCACACTGAAACTGTCGTGCACACTCAACTCCTCACCTGAATGCCCTCCTCAGGAGCAAGAGCAGACGAAACATGGATTTAGGGAAGCCGTCGCGGAGACGTGGGGCCCGAAGGTTTACTCTAACCCAGTAAGCGGTGGACTACGCCGAGCAGGAAGACCTGTCGCATCTCCCAAAGGACACATTTTTACGCACAATGCATGTTTCACATGTCAGGAGCCAACCGTACGCATTGCCTTGTAGGGAAAGTTTGACACGACGTCGAGGGCGCTGCTGGGGTAGGGGAGTAGGCGTTGTGTTTGTGAGTGCATGCCCCCCTTGCCTTTTGCTCTGCCTCTTTCGTAGAGTTGATTGGAGCGTTGTCAATGCAGATATATTGGGTGTACTGGAAACGGGGAAAACAGAGATTTTACATTAGGCAGACTGTTGAAGAGGACAGTGGACTCTGGGGTGGGTCAAGGCTCTTTCCGTTCAGCTCCGTGATACTCATCCATGTTTTCAGGAAACAACGCATTCCCTTCTGTCGAAATCAACGGCCTCCGCATTCCAGAACCTTCTGCGGCGTACAACTTCATCTGGGAGGGTGTCTCTGGACACGACATCGCCCCATCGAAGCCAAGGAAAGCTCAAGGTTTGGAACGGTACTTCTGCGGTCGTGTAGGAGGGTTCAAGGCCTTGAAGGACATGCTTTGTGCGTCTTCCTTCCTTTCCTAGTGATCTCGAAAATTCAGATGATGTTCGCCCTAGTATACTCTTGATGGACGGCTTGATCAACTTGTGACAACGAGACAGGACGTCGTCTGCAACTTCCTCAACTGGCCAACACTAGTGGGCACCAAGCTTTCGTCATCACAGTGAGGAACACGATGGACATTCCGGAATGTATCATGGCTGAGGGAATACGAAGTCGTCTTAGTGAGATTGTTCTCATTGTCAGGTCTTGGGGATAAATCTCCAACCCTATACGGCCCCCCAGCCGGAGAAGGTTGGCAGCAAGGCCTGCAATACGGAGATGGGAGAAGCCTATCGCGACGTCATTGAATCAGATGCGATGAAGCTCGCGTCTATGATGGTTAGCAGTATTGGTAGCAATGCGAGGAGGATACGTCCTCACTTCGGACGACGACCCAACGCGGAGACCGAGCTTAAGCTAGTGTTGGACTCATTGGCGGCGGCGAGGGCGATGCTTCTGGAGGATGGGATGGTTGTTTCGAGGAGGCCTGAGGGCGAAAGGAAGGTGCTTCTAAGTTTGGGGCCCCAGAGGAGCGTTGAGTGTGGAAGAAGGTGCTGAGTTCTTGGTTGTATGAGACATTTTCCGTTTTTGGAATCGGTTTTCATTGTCTTTGTTAAGTCTGTAGATTCTGGAGTCGAAAGGAACGATGCCATCGGGGCTGACATCGCCTCATTCTTTTGGCACAGCTATTAACACCGCTGGCAGGAGACGTTACAAGACGGACTTGTAGCCTAAACCATAGCCAAACACATGATCAGATCGTGTGATTTTTGGCGGTGTATTCATGACGACCGCAGGTGATCAGATTATGGTTATCTATACAGGTATGTGTACTAGTCTGACTTGTAATGTTTCCTGCCAGCGGTGTAAGGTGTTGAAGTAAGCAGATTCGACGGAGAACGACGGAAGCAAACAAAAAGTAGGATTATTTGGCCTTGGTGAGCTCGAGAGGCAAACGGAGGAGGCACTACACCGTATCTACATAGACTAACTATATAATGTATGAAATTAAAATGTGTACCTATGTAGAATGGATAAATACCTTGAAAGACAGGGGAAGAACTAAAAAAGGAATGGTGCGGGCAGTGCATCGCGCACGCTCACATGAATCCCGAATTCCAACACGAGGCACGTCCAAATTTGTTCTCGCCGTCGAGCTATGAAGCATGTTGAACATGAACACCAGACGTGCAGACGACGCCGTGGTACGACATTTAGCTCCAAGAGTTTCCAGTGGCTCGACAGTGAACATCAATGGCGGGTCCATCATCGACGTTGCTCGGGATTATCACAATCATGGGGATGTCTACAATACCCAAAGAATATCCATCCACCAGTCAATGCCAGGTCGGTTCGGACTGCACTGAAATCTTCAGATCCTCACTCTGGGTATCACTAGGCTCTCCACGACCAACACTATGGAATCTCGTGTCCATGGGTGCCACCTATGATTCCCAGGAACGGAGTCCTCCCCCTCGATGTCTTTCTGGAACGAGGAAGGAAGTGTTAAAGAACGTCGATGCATGGGTCGGGGCTGGTGCGGCGGGCGACAAGGTTCTTTGGCTTCACGGTCCTGCCGGCGCAGGGAAATCGGCCATAGCTCAGACCATTGCAGAGACCTGTGCTGGGCGCAATCAGCTAGCGGCGAGTTTTTTCTTCGCTCGGACGGCTGCACATCGCAACGAAGTCAAGTATCTCTTTCCGACCATTGCCGTTCAGATTGCCTTCTCAGCCCCAGAAAAACGCCAGAGGCTACACGAAATTATCAACAGTGACCCATTCATTGCTGAGCGGCCTTGGGCTCCATCGACCTATTGGCTGCTTTACTTCACGACGACCGCTCCGCACAGGTCCCCCGAGCCTCATCACCATTCCTAGTCATCGTCGATGGTCTCGACGAGTGTCAGGAAAGGCGACCAGCGTTGGATCCTCACACAGGTTTCTCGCATGATCAACATCCAGCATTTGGCGCTCCGCTTCTTGATCGTGAGCCGTCCTGAGTCCCATCTCTGCGAAGCATTTGAGGAACCAGCCCTGGCCAACGTTACAGAAATGTTGTCCCTTTATGGCGACTTCGGCGCTCCTGATGATATTTCCATGTATCTTCAGAGCGAGTTCTCGAGGATATACAACTCCAAGAGACACAGCGATGCCATGGAGCTTATACCTAGACCTTGGCCGTCCGAGGACATTATCGAGCGACTTGTAAGGAAGTCAGGAGGTTACTTTATCTATGCCTCCACAGTTATCAAATTCATCGACGAAGAGTACTTCTTGCCCACAGCTCGACTTGACCGAGTTCTTGGCATTTCGAATTCCTTTATTCTCGTGTCGGAATCAAACCCCTTTGCTGAGCTTGATCAGCTGTACATTCAAATCCTCTCGTCCTACCCGACATCCCAACTTCCCGTACTTAAACATATTTTGGGACACCTGGTTGTCTCTTATGTCAGGAACACTATGTATTTCACTTCTATTGAAGACTTCCTCGGCCTCCCGCAAGGGCAGATGAAGGCTACGCTGCGCGGGCTACGATCACTTGTCTCCTTTAATAGATGGTCTGATCCTGTTCTGATCCATGCATCATTCGGGGATTTCATTCTTGATGAGGCTCGCGCAGGAAAATATTATATTGATTCCGAAGAATGGGTCCTTACTACATTCCGTCGTACTTTCTCCCTCTGGTCCGGGTCACTGTGTCGGTCGTCAGAGCATCGCAACT